>Ga0182024_10007886_pt1 | contig 22792 bp, 18 predicted proteins | sample P32metaG_FD_120480 | JGI IMG/M metagenome (GOLD analysis project Ga0182024, IMG submission 120480) | Permafrost microbial communities from Stordalen Mire, Sweden - P3-2 metaG (Illumina Assembly) | ecosystem: Environmental > Terrestrial > Soil > Wetlands > Permafrost | place: Sweden: Stordalen... | reverse complement strand
GTCTCCGAGATGAGCTGGACCAAGAAGAACGTGCACCCCGGCAAGATCGTCTCGACCAGCCAGGAGGTCGAGGTCATGGTGCTCGATGTCGATCCGCAGAAGCGGCGCATCAGCCTCGGCCTCAAGCAGACCCTGGCCAACCCGTGGGAGGCCTTCCTCGAAGAGCACCCGGCCGGCAGCGAGATCGAGGGCGAGGTGCGCAACACCACCGAGTTCGGCCTGTTCATCGGCTTGCCCGGCGATATCGACGGCATGGTCCACCTCTCCGACATCGACTGGTCGAAGCCCGGCGAGGAGGCGATGCAGGACTATCGCAAGGGCCAGATGGTCAAGGTCAAGGTGCTCGACGTCGATGTCGAGAAGGAGCGCATCGCGCTCGGCATCAAGCAGCTGCAGGCCGACCCGTTCGAGGCCGGCATGTCCAAGGTCAAGAAGGGCGATGTCGTCACCGCGACCATCACCAGTACCTCGGATACCGGCATCGAGGTCGCGCTGCCCGACGGCATGCCCGGCTTCATCCGCAAGTCCGAGCTGTCGCGCGAGCGCAGCGAGCAGCGCCCCGACCGCTTCGCGGTGGGCGAGCGGATCGACGCCAAGATCACCCAGCTCGACCGCGCCACCCGCAAGGTGACCTTGTCGATCAAGGCGCGCGAGGCCGACGAGGAGAAGAAAGCGATGGCCGAATTCGGCTCCTCGGACTCCGGCGCCAGCCTCGGCGACATCCTCGGTGCGGCGATCCGCCGGCGGCAAGGCGAGGCCGAGCCCGAGGAAAAGAGCTGATCTGCTCTTTATCCCAAGGAGTTGCCCCGGGCTTGGCTTGACGCTTCCGCGCGGCTTTGGCACGGTAGCGCAGCCGTGCCTTCCAGGGGAGCTACGACCGCGATGACGAAATCGGAGCTCATCCAGCGGCTTGCCGAAGGCAACCCGCATCTCTACCAGCGCGATGTCGAGATCATCGTCACGGCGATCTTCGATGAGATCGCCGCGGCGCTCTCGCGCGGCGACCGGGTCGAGCTGCGCGGCTTCGGTGCGTTCTCGGTCAAGCGCCGCGATGCCCGCGTCGGCCGCAACCCGCGCACCGGCGACAGCGTCAACGTCAGCGAGAAGCACATCCCGTTCTTCAAGACCGGCAAGCAGCTGCGCGACCGGCTGAACCATTAGTTTCCGGTCCGGGACGAGCGCCACCATTTAACCGTCATGGCCGGGCTTGTCCCGGCCATCCACGATCCGCGGGACACTCCGGGGATGACGAGTAGAGGGACGAGGGCGCTCGAATGAGATTTCTGTGGTGGATCGCGCTCGCGCTGGTCGCGGTGATCCTGATCCTCTTCGCGATCTCCAACCGAGAGACCGTGTCGCTCTCGCTTTGGCTTTTGCCGGGGGCGGCGCTCGAGCTGCCACTCTATCTGCTGGTGCTGGGAACGCTGCTGGTCGGGTTTCTGATCGGCGAGCTGGCCGGATGGATCGGCGGCTGGCGCTGGCGGCGCGAGGCGCGCCGCTCGCGCGACCGCATCGCCATGCTCGAACGCGAGCTCGAGGCCGAGCGCGCGCAGCGTGCTACCCGGGTGCCGGTCGCCGCGATCCCGCCATGAGCGTTGCCGCCAAGATTTGCGGGCTGTCGAGCGAGGAGGCGGTGGCCGCCGCGATTGCCGGCGGCGCGGCCTATGTCGGGTTCGTCTTCTACCCGCCGAGCCCGCGCTCGGTCAGTCCGCGGCGCGCGGGCGAGTTGTGCCGGGCGGTTCCGGCTGGCGTGCAGCGGGTCGGGCTTTTCGTCGACGCCGACGATGCGGTAATAGAGGCTGCGCTCGACGCCGCGCCGCTCGACATAATGCAATTCCACGGCGCCGAGACCCCCGAGCGGGCCGCCGAGGCAAAGCTCCGCTTCGGCCGCAAGGTGATGAAGGCGATTTCGGTCGCCGGCCCCGAGGACGTCGCGGTCGCCTCGCGTTACGAAAGCGCCGCCGACATGCTGCTATTCGACGCCAAGCCGCCGCGCCGCGCCGATGCGTTGCCCGGCGGCAACGGTCTGGTGTTCGACTGGCAGCTCATCGCCGGCCGCATTTGGCGCCTGCCGTGGATGCTGTCGGGCGGCCTCACCGCCGAACTGCTGCCCGAGGCGGTGCGGATTTCCGGCGCCCAGGCCGTCGATGTCTCCTCCGGGGTGGAAACCTCGCCGGGGCGAAAGGACGTCGCGAAAATCCGCGCCTTCCTGGCCGCTGCGGCCGCTATTCGATAGCCACGGAGCACCCTTCGGCGCGCAGCGCCTATAAATCACAATGAGGCGGCGAGGCAGTGAGATTGCCATCGCTCGGGTTCTCACCGCCTCACCGCCTCTTTGTGGATAATGGCGCTTCGCGCCGAGCAACTTGCTTCGCGTCCTTTGCGCAACCTTCGCGTCCTTCGCGGTAAACTTTGTCGTTTTCTCCGTGCCCTCCGCGCCTGCGTGGTGCATTAAATGACGGCGATGCAGACCCCGAACACCTACCGCGCCGGCCCCGACCCGGACGGGCATTTCGGCCTCTTTGGCGGACGCTACGTCGCCGAGACCTTGATGCCGCTCGTCCTCGCGGTCGAGGCCGCCTACAACGCGGCCAAGGCCGATCCTGCCTTCAAGGCCGAGCTCGACTATTACCTCAAGCACTATGTCGGGCGGCCGAGCCCGCTGTTTTTCGCCGAGCGGCTGACCCGGCATTGGGGCGGCGCCAAGATCTACATGAAGCGCGAGGAGCTGAACCACACTGGCGCGCACAAGATCAACAACGTGATGGGCCAGGTGCTGCTCGCGCGCCGCATGGGCAAGACGCGCATCATCGCCGAGACCGGCGCCGGCCAGCACGGCGTCGCTACCGCCACCGCCTGCGCGCTCTTCGACCTGCCCTGCGTCGTCTACATGGGCGCGACCGACATCGAGCGGCAGAAGCCCAACCTCTTCCGTATGAAGCTGCTCGGCGCCGAGGTGGTGCCGGTCCATTCCGGCACCGCGACCCTGAAGGACGCGCTCAACGAGGCGCTCAGGGACTGGGTCGCGCATGTCGACGACACGTTCTACGTGATCGGCACGGTTGCCGGCCCGCACCCCTATCCGGCGATGGTGCGCGATTTCCAATGCGTGATCGGTGACGAGACCCGGGTGCAGCTCCACGAGGTCGAGGGGCGGCTGCCCGACACGCTGGTCGCCTGCATCGGCGGCGGCTCCAACGCGATGGGGCTGTTCCATCCGTTCCTCGACGATCCGTCGGTCAGGATGATCGGGGTCGAGGCTGGCGGCAGCGGCATCGAGACCGGGCTGCACGCCGCCTCGTTGAACGGCGGTCTCCCCGGCGTGCTGCACGGCAACCGCACCTACCTGCTGCAGGACGATGACGGCCAGATCAAGGACGCGCATTCGATCTCGGCTGGACTCGACTATCCCGGCATCGGGCCGGAGCATTCCTGGCTGCACGACCTCGGCCGCGTCGAATACGTCTCGATCACCGACAAGGAGGCGCTCGACGCCTTCCAGCTGTGCAGCCGGCTCGAAGGGATCATCCCGGCGCTGGAGCCGGCGCACGCGCTGGCGCATGTCGCCAAGATTGCGCCCACCTTGGCGCGCGACCATCTGCTGGTGATGAATATGTGCGGCCGCGGCGACAAGGACATCTTCGTCGTCGCCGAGCACCTCAGTGTGAAACTGTGATTCTCACAGAAACTGTGAAGCTGTGAAACTGTGAGCCGCATCGAAAAGCGCTTCGCCGCATTGAAGGCCGAGGGCCGCGCCGGGCTCGTCGCCTATCTGATCGCCGGCGACCCCGATCTCGACACCTCGACGCGGCTCTTCGAAGGCGTCGCCGCCGCCGGCGCCGATCTCGTCGAGATCGGCATGCCGTTCTCCGACCCGATGGCCGACGGGCCGCTGATCCAGGCCGCGGGCCTGCGGGCGCTCCAAGCCGGCATGACCCTGAGGAAGACGCTGGCGCTGGTGAAGGGCCTGCGCGCCCGCGACCCCGACACGCCCTATGTGCTGATGGGCTACTACAACCCGATCTACCGCTACGGCGCCGAGGCGTTTTGCCGGGACGCCGCCGCCGCGGGGGTCGACGGTCTCATCATCGTCGACCTGCCGCCCGAGGAAGACCCCGAACTGGCCGGACCGGCGCGCAGGGCCGGGCTCGACCTGGTGCGCCTCGCCACCCCGACCAGCGATGAGAAACGGCTGCCGGCGATTGTCGAGCGCGCCAGCGGGTTTCTCTATTATGTCGCCATCGCCGGGATCACCGGGACACGCTCGGCCGATGCCGGAGCGGTGCGCGAAGCGGTCGCAAGGCTGCGCAAGTTCACCCAACTGCCGGTCGCGGTCGGCTTTGGCATCAAGACCCCCGAGCAGGCCGCCGAGGTCGCCCGGGCCGCCGACGCGGCGGCGGTCGGCTCGGCGCTGGTCGATCGCCTGGCGCGCAACCTCGACCCCTCGGGCAAGGCCAAGCCCGGCCTCGTCGATGCCGTCCTCGCCGACATCGCCGCGCTCGCCAAGGGCATTAGGGGCGCGCGCAAGTGATCAGCCGCTTAGTCTCGCTCACTGCGCGGTGAAGCGGGCGTAGAACTTGCTGGCCCGTATCGCATTGGCGGCCTCCTCGTGGCCGATCGGGTTCCAATGCGCGTCGTCGGGATACGAAAAGGCCGAGCCGTCGCGGGCATAGCGGGCGGCGAACCAGTCCTGCAGGTCCTGCACCTCGTAGCCGCGCGCCCGCGCCTCGGCGATGAAGTAGTCGCGCATGACGCCGAAATAGCTGGCGCGCAGTGTCGCCAGCGTCGCCGGATCGAAAATGCGGTAGCTGTCGACCATGAACAGCACATGCGCCGGGTCCAGCCCGGTCATCGGCTGGAGGTGGTCGAGCACGTAGTCGACGGCGCGCTTCGACAGCTCGACCCGTTGCGCGCTGGCGTCGCTCGCGGTGTTGCCGACATAGCGCGGTTCGTCCGCGGCAAAGGCCGAGCCGACCGGCGACGGCAGCGCCGCCGTGTCGCCATGCAGCAGCCGCGCCACCCAAGGCGGCGTCACTCCGAGATTGAGGATCACATAGCGCGCCAGCGCCGAATGACGCAGCACCATCCGGCCCAGCGAGGGGTGGTATTCGATGAGCACGGGCTTGAAGCTGCCGTCGGGTTCCTCCTCCAGGTAGTGAAACGCCTTCAGCTTTTTGTAGCGCAGCAGCATTTCGTCGAAATCGTTGCCGACGACGTTGATGACGACCCAGTCGGGGTGGAAATGCTGCCGCGCATAGACCGCGTAAAAGAGGTAGTCGAGCAGCGAGCTGCCCGATGAGCCGAAGCTGTAGACCCGCTGCGTCGCCGGCTGCTCGGCGGCGAGGCGTCCCTGCACGGTCAGCTTGTAGCGCACCATCGCCGCCTCGATGTAGCTGTCGCCGATGATCGCGAGCAGCGGGCGCCGGTCGTCACGAACATAGTCCTGATCGTTGACGAAGCCCTCGTTGTTGACATGGCCGTGGTTGACGTTGGTTAGGCGCCAGCCGTCGGAAAAGACGAAGTCGCGATTGGGGGTGAAGCGGATCACCGGATGATCCGCGTCGACCTCCTGCACTTCGAGGCCGGTGCGCACGGGCAGGAACTGCAACACGATCTCGATGACCAGCAGGCAGAACAAAAAGCTGGCGAACATCGTCGCCAGCGATTTCCGGAACTCGCTCATCCGGTGCGCCTGTCTACTGGTGGAAAGCCCCGAAAGCGACGGGGCAGAGTGGCTGCGATAGTCGTTGGATGCCCCCCGGCTCCGGGATACCCTGCGGCGCCGAGTATAGGACGCCGCGACAGCGGCACCATCGCGGATTCCGACGGACCATTCGATGAGCTGGCTCAGCAATTTCGTTCTGCCCAAGATCCGCACCCTGGTCGGGCGCAAGGAGGTGCCGGACAATCTGTGGAAACAGTGTCCGGGCTGCGAGCAGACGCTGTTCCAAAAGGATCTCGTCGCCGACCAAATGGTCTGCCGGCATTGCGGCCATCACTTCCGCATCGGCAGCGCCGAGCGGTTCCGGATGCTGTTCGACGGCGCCGCCTTCGAGACGGTCGAGCCGCCGAAGACGCCGGTCGATCCGCTCAGGTTCCGCGACCGCAAACGCTACAGCGAGCGGCTGCGCGAGGGCCAGGCGGCGCTCGGCGCCGGCAGCGACGCGGTCGCCGTGGCGCGCGGCCGGATCGGCGACGTTCCAGCGGTCGTCGCCGCCTTCGACTTCGCCTTCATGGGCGGCTCGATGGGGGTCGCGGCCGGCGAGGCGCTGGTTGCCGCGTCGCGGATCGCGGTAGAGCGCCAGGCGGCGCTGATCGTCATTCCGTCCTCGGGCGGTGCGCGCATGCAGGAGGGCATCCTCTCGCTGATGCAGATGCCGCGCACGATCATCGCCGCCGATCTGGTCAAGGAAGCTGGCCTCCCTTATCTCGTCGTGCTGACCGACCCGACGACCGGCGGCGTCGCCGCCTCGTTTGCGGCGATCGGCGACATCGCCATCGCCGAGCCAGGGGCGGTCGTCGGTTTTGCCGGCGCCCGGGTGATCGAGGAAACCATCCGCGAGAAGCTGCCGGAGGGGTTCCAGCGCGCCGAATATTTGCTGGAGCACGGCATGGTCGACATGGTCGTGCCGCGGGGCGAGCTGACCGCGACCATCGCGCGCATCCTCAAGCTGTTGCGCCAGCCGAACCCGGAGCCGGCGGTGCTGCCGGCGAGCCCGGCGTGAGCGGCGCACCCTCCGCCGCCGAAGCGGTGCTGACCCGGCTCAGCCGGCTGCACCCGAAAAAGATCGATCTGTCGCTGGGCCGCATCGAGCGGCTGCTCGCAGCGCTCGGCGATCCGCAGGACGGGCTGGCGCCGGCCATCCATGTCGCCGGCACCAACGGCAAGGGCTCGACCGTCGCGACCTTGCGCGCCTGCCTCGAAGCGGCGGGACACCGCCTTCACGTCTATACCTCGCCGCATCTGGTGCGGTTCAACGAGCGCATCCGGCTCGCCGGCCAGCTGATCGACGATGCGATGCTGGCCGCGACCCTCGAAGAGGTCGAGCGGGTCAATGCCGGCGCCGAGATCACGTTTTTCGAGATCACCACCGCCGCTGCGTTCCTCGCCTTTTCGCGCGTGCCGGCCGATTTCGCGCTGCTCGAGGTGGGCTTGGGCGGGCGGCTCGACACGACCAATGTCGTGCGCCATCCGGCGGTGACGGCGATCACCCCTGTCTCGCTCGACCATCAGGCGTTTCTCGGGCCGACCGTGGCCGCCATCGCCGGCGAGAAGGCCGGCATCCTCAAGACCGGTGCTGCGGCGGTGATCGGCCCGCAAATCGATGAGGCCGAGGCGGTGATCGAGGCGCGCGCCAGCCAGGTCGGCGTCAAGCTGCATCGCTGGCGGCGGGAATGGCGCTGCGACGCCATCGGCTCGGGTATGCGCTACGAGGGCGAGCGTTGGCGGCTGGACTTGCCGCTGCCCGCGCTGCCGGGCGTACATCAAATCGCCAACGCGGGGACCGCGATCGCCTGTCTCGAGTGCCTGCCGGCTGCCGCCATGACCCCGAAGGCGCTCGCCGAGGGGCTCCGCGGCATCGAGTGGCCGGCGCGGCTGCAGCGCTTGACCCGCGGTCCGCTGGTCGCGGCGATGCCGGGTTGGGAAGTCTGGCTCGACGGCGGCCACAACCCGGCGGCGGGCGAGGCGCTGGCCGCCGTCGCCAAAGACTGGCGCGGCCGCCCGCTGCATCTCATCGTCGGCATGCTCAACACCAAGGACGCCTCGGGCTTTCTCGCGCCGCTGGCGCCGTTCGCGCAAGGCCTCCACGCGGTGACGATCCTCGGCGAAGCAAACCCGCTGCCGGCAGTGGCGATCGCGGCGACGGCGCGGGCCGTCGGCATCGCGGCCGGTGAAGCGGTCTCGGTCGAGGCGGCGCTGCTGGATATCAGGACAACGAGGGCCACAGGGCGCGTGCTGATCTGCGGTTCGTTGCATTTTGCCGGCGTGGTGCTCCGCGACAACGGGTGAACCAAACCCGGCCCCCGGCGTTCTTGGGGGCATGGAGCGAAAGATGTTGAAAATCCCACTTATTGCGTCATTGGCGCTGTTCGTCGCCAGCGGCGGCAGCTTCGCGGCGGGGCTGGGGAACCCGCTGTACCGACAGGCCAACGTGGCCGCCCCGTGGGGCGGCTTAATGGCAGCGGATCAGCAGGAGGTGATCACGCCGCCGGGCGGGATCGATCCCGACATAACGATCGCGCCACCGGCGACAGGCGCGCGCATGCCGATCCTCCGGCCGCCGGCAATCCCGGGCGGCAAATCGGGGCTGGGACGCTAGAAGCGATCCGCTACAGGACCGACTCGACCCATTCGTAGAGCTTGCTCTTCGGCAAGGCGCCGATCTTTGTCGCGGCGACCTGGCCGCCCTTAAACAGGATCATCGTCGGAATCCCGCGCACCCCGAACTTGCGCGGGGTCTGCGGGTTTTCGTCGATATTGACCTTGGCGACGGTAAGCCGCCCCTCCATGTCCGTGGCCAAATCGTCGAGAAACGGCGCGACCATCTTGCACGGCCCGCACCATTCTGCCCAGAAATCGACGAGCACCGGTTCGTCGGAGCCCAGAACCAGGGTGTCGAAGGTGCCATCGCTGACGGCGGTCGGCTTCATGGCGGTGTTCCTCTCAATTCGCTGCGGTGACATTAGGTGAGCCGCAAAAGCAACGTCAAGGCAGGTGCCTTGTCAGCAGATCGGGACTGATCGGCATCAGGCGCGGGCCCGCCGTCCACAGGATCGCGCAGGCGATCGGGCGGTCCGGGTAGACGCGTTCGAGCGCGGCGCGATAGATTGCCAGCTGCTGCAGATAGAGCGGGGCGACGTCGGCGGCATTCTCGGGCGGCGGCCGCACCGTCTTGTAATCGACGATCAGGATTTCGCTCTCGGTCGCGACCAGCCGGTCGATCTGGCCGGAGAGTGCGTGGCCGCCAATGAGCCCGACGACCGGCACCTCGGCCTGGGCGTCGGCGCCCCATAGCGGCGCGAACTCCGGCGTCTCGATCACTCTAATCGTCTCGCGGCAGATATCGTCCTGCTCATCGCCGCCGAGCGCATGCACCGGCAGCGCAAGAAAGCGCCGTGCCGCGGCGGCGCGCTCGCCGGGAGGCAGCTCCGGCAGGGTCTGCAGCAGGCGATGCACCAGAAGGCCGCGTTTGAAACGGTCGCGGCCGCTTGCGGCGAGCGGCGACAGGGTAGCGGGCTCGCCGCCGCTCGGCTGCGACGGCAGCAGCGGCCGCGGCGGATCGGGCTCGTCCGGCGCCGGCCGGTCGAGCCAAGCCGGCGGCGCTCCGAGGCTCGGCGCGCGGGCGGCGACGGAATCGTGGGCCGGGGCTGTGCTCTGGACCGTGGTCAGCTGCAGTCCCTCGCCCGACCAGCCCTCCGCCTCGCGGAGCAGCGGCGCGCTGTCGAAGGCGAAGGTCTCGGCCAGCGCCGCCAGCCCGGCCCGGCACAGCGTGTGCCAGGTCTCTGCGTCCTTGCCGGCATTGCGGGTCTCCCAGCCGCAGATGTAGAGCCGGTCCTGCGCCCGCGTCAGCGCGACGTAAAGGAGACGCCGGTATTCCTGCAAGTCGCGCTGGCGCCGCGCCTGCCGCTCGGCCGCGTAGCGGCTGGTGTCGAAATCGCCGTGCGGACGCCATAGCGGCAAACCGTGTTCTTCGCTCCACAGCACCGTTGCGCGCGGGTGATCGGGCAACTGCATCGTATCGGGCAGGAACACGATCGGCGCTTCGAGCCCCTTGGCGCCGTGCACCGTCATGATGCGCACTTCGTCCCGCTGTTTTTCGGCGAAGTCGCGCTTGACCTCGATCTCGCCGGCGACGAGCCAATGCAGGAACCCCTGCAGCGATGGTACGTGCTCGCGCTCGTAGGCGAGAGCGAGAGCGAGGAACTCCTCGATCGGATCATCCGCGTCGTGGCCCAGAGTTTCGAGCATCGCCCGCCGCCCGCCCTGAGCGCCGAGAATATCGGCGTAAAGCTCGTAGGGCGGCACGAAGTCGGCGCGGCGGAGCAATTCGCGCAGCATGTCGAGCGCGCGGTTGAGCTGAGGATCGGCTTCGGCGCGGCGCTGCAGACGTGTCCATAGCGACTGGCCGCCGCGGTCGTAGGCGAGCGCGAACAGCTGCTCCTCGCCGATGCCGAAGAGCGGCCCCTTCAACACCGCCGCCAGGGTCAGATTGTCTTCCGGCAGCAGCAGGAACTGGCCGAGCGCGACGAGGTCCTTGACCGCAAGCTGCTTAGCCAGATGCATCCGGTCGGCGCCGGCGACCGGCACGCCACGCTCTTTCAGGGCGTGCAACAGATCGCCGACGAACTCGTTGCGCCGCCGCACCAGCACCATGATGTCGCCAGCCCGGATCGGGCGGTCGCGCGAGGCCAAGCGCTCGCCCGTCTTGAGCCAGCCGGCGATCGTCGCGGCGATGGCGGAGGCGACCCGGGTGCGGGCCTCGCCAATCCGCGGCTCGGGTTCTTCCGCGTCGTCGGCGAGTTCGGGCGTCGGCGGGCAAGACGGCCACAGCTCGACGTGCCCGGCATGGCCGATGCGGGCGGCGACATGGCCGATCGCGCCGCCGTCGAGGGCTACCCCATCGGCCGCGGCCGCGTTGGCGAACACCGCGTCGACGGCGCGCAGCAGCGGCTCGGCGGCGCGGAACGAGATGTCGAGCGATACCGGCTTCCAGGCCTGCCTGGCGCTGATCGCCCGCTCCTGAAAATACCGCTGCATCTCGCTGAACTTGGCGGGGTCGGCGCGCTGGAAGCTGTAGATCGACTGCTTGGCGTCGCCGACCGCGAAGACGGTGCGCAGACGGCCCATCGGGTCTTCGCCGGCGAAGAACTCGTCGGCGAGGATCGCGACGATCTCCCATTGTTCGGGGTTGGTGTCCTGCGCCTCGTCGATGAGGATGTGGTCGAGTCCACCGTCGAGCTTGAACAGCACCCAGGGCGCGATGCCGTCGCGGCGCAGCAATTCGAGCGCGCCCGACACGAGATCGTCGTAGTCGAGCTGGGCATGCAGCCGCTTGCGCCGTCCGTAGGCGTCGAGCAGCGCGCCGGCGAGGCGGATGATGGCGCCGGTCGCCTCAAGGATCGCCAGGCCGTTGCGCGCCTCGAGGAAACCGAGGACGCGCTCCGCCTCGACGCTGAGAACCGCGGCAAGATCGCAACCCGCCGCTGCCGCGGCTGCCCTGGTATACAGCCGTTTTTGTATTTCACGTTTGTCGGTAAGGAAGACACCGAGGTAATCGTTGAGCAGCGCTTCGCGGCTGGCCGGGTCCTCGCACCACCGGGCAATGACGCGGCCGCGCGGCTGATCGGTTGCCGCCGTGCCCTGGGCGAGCGCGGCGCAAGACAGGCGCAGCGCGGTGATGTCACCCCTGGCGCAGAAATCCGCGACGAGGCGTTCTGCCGTCGCGCCCGGCGGCAAGCCCATCGCCGCTGCGAGGCGCGCCAGCAATGCCAGCTCGCCGTCGTCCAGCACCGGCTTGAGCTTGCTGCGGTCGCGGGCGAGACCGCGCATCAGTTCGGAGAAGCGGTCCTCGTCGGTGAGATAGCGGGTGACGACGGAGAGGGCGTCGTTGAGCTCCGCCCGGGCGCCGGCGCGGGCGGCGGCGATGATGCCGGCAATGGCGTCGTCGAGCGCTTCGGCGGCGCTGCGCTCGTCGATCACCGCGAATTCGGGCGGCACCCCCGCTTCCAACGGAAAGCACCGCAGCAGCGACTGGCAGAAGGCGTGGATCGTCTGGATCTTGGCACCGCCGGGCGTGTCGAGCACGCGGGCGAAGAGCCGCCGGGCTTGGGCGATGTCCTCGTCGCGCGGCTTGCGGCCGGTCAAATCGACCAGCTGCTGGGCCAGTTCTCCGGAGCGCATCGTCGTCCAGGCAGCGAGGCGCTCGTTGACGCGGTTCGCCATCTCGGCGGCGGCGGCGCGGGTGAAGGTCAGGCACAGGATGTGCGCCGGATCGGTGCCGTTGAGCATCAAGGTCAGCAACCGCTCGGTCAGCACCTTGGTCTTGCCGGTGCCGGCCGAGGCGGCGACCCAGACCGACGCGGCGGGGTCGAGCGCCGTGCGCTGGGCGCGGTCGGCGGCGGTCGCACCCCGCATCACTCGGCCTCGCTGTCGTCAAGGCGTTCGAGATGCGTGTAGTCCGAATAGCGCGGCTTCCAGCGCGCGACGGGCACCGGGCGGTATGGCATTCTGGGATCGTCAAAGCGCACGATGAAGGCGGCAATCTCGGCAAGCACCCGCTCGCTCAGCGCCGCAGGGTCGTCGTCGAGCGGGTGTCGCTTCCCCGCCGGGTCGCCGCCGCCGAGCCGCCAATGCTCGAGCGCGGCGAGCGGCGCCCCTGGGGTGCCGAAACCCCCGGCGCGAGCGATCGCCCCCTCCAGGGGCAATTGCACGGCGATGGCGGCCTCGATCTCCTGCTTTTTCGGGATCGCGCCGGTCTTGTAGTCGATCACCGCCAGCTCGCCCGAGGCGAGCCGGTCGACGCGGTCGGCCCGCGCGGTGATCGTGAACGGGCCGTGAGGGGCGGCGATCCCCAATTTGCCCTCGACCTCGCTGCGGCTTTCGACGAGGCTGGGGCGGCGGTGCGCTTCCTCGGCGACAAACCAGGCGGCGATGCGCTCGAAGCGGGGCCACCAGAAGGCCCAGGCGCCCGGGCGCGACAACAGCGCAGCGAAATGGCGTTGACCGATCTCCCGCAACTCCAGCTCTGCGTGCATCGGCAGCTCGCGCGGAAATCGGCGTACGAACTCCGCGAGTGCGTCGTGGATCGCGATGCCGAGATCGGCGCGGCTGGGGTCGGCGTCGAGCTCCTTGAGCGCCCGGAGCCTCAGAACATGCCGCGCGTAGGTCGCATAAGGGTCGCGCCGCCAAGTCTCGATCTCGGTCACCGAGAGCTGGCGCGGGCGGGCGGCGAGCGGCGGGCGCGGTGGGTCGCTTCGGGGAGGGTGGCGCCTCCGCGGCTGGTCGCTGCTTGCCGCGGCGGCGGCGATTTCGGCCTCCGGGCCAAGCTTGCCGTCGAGCCCGACGGCGCGCAGCACCGCATCCAGCCGCAACAGCCAGCGCGACGGCACGGTCGGCACGCCCTCGCGCCGTGTCGCCCGGGTCAGCACCACCTCGGGTGCGCCGGTCGCCAGCGCGAAATCGTGCGCGGCGATACCGATCGCGCGTTCGGGAAGGGGTATGCCGAATTCGCAGCGCATCTGCCGCGACATCCACGGGTCGTGCGCGACCGGGCTGGGCCAGGTCCCCTCGTTGAGGCCGCCGAGGACGACGAGGTCGGCCTGCTGCAGCCGGGCCTCGACCAGGCCCCAGATCGCCAAGCGCGGGTGACGGCCATAGACCGGGCGCACGACAGCGCCCGCGGACAGCGCCTCGAACAGCGCCGGATAGTGGCGGCCAGGCAGGCTCGGAAAATCGCGTGCCGCGTCGAGGAGCTCGTGACAGAACCCGGCGGCGGCCTCGCCCGCCGCCTCGCGCCACAGCCGGTCGACGCCGCTTTCTTCCCGGCTCGCCGCGAGCCGTTCGGCGGCGGCGATATGTGCGGCCGCCAGCTCAACGATGCTCACGTCGTCCGCGGCCAGGAGAGCGGGCAACGGACCGAGACATTCCGCGAGCCGGTCGACGAAGCGGTGCAGTTCCGGCTGCTTGTCGCCGAGCGCGTCGCGCAATCCCTTGAAACCCGGCGCCGGGCGAGGGCCACGGATCTCGGCTTCGAGGTCGCGCGCCAACTCGCGGAACTGCGCCGCAGCAAGCCCGCCCGCCGCCAACGGGTGCTTCAGCGCCGCCAGCAGCGGCACCGGCGCCAGCTCGCTCTCGGCCATGTCGAGGACGAGGCGCAGGAACGCGCCCGGCGGGGTCAGGCTTAGCGGCAGGCCGGCGGAATCGTCGATGTCGATGTTCCAGCGCCGCAATTCCGCGGCGACGCGGCGGGCCAGCTCGCGATCGGGGGTGACGAGCGCAGCCGTTGCGCCGGGGGTTTCGAGCTTGCGCCGCAGCAGCAGCGCGATCGTCATCGCCTCGTCCTGCGGGCTCGGGCAATCGTAGCGGCTGAGCCCGGCGAGCACGCCGGAAGCCGCCGGGCCGAGGTCGCGCCAGGCGTGGGTCAAGTCCACTGGCAACAGCGCCTGGGCGATAAGGCGGAGCCGCGCCGCGCGTCCGCCCATCGCGGCAGGCAGCCAGTCGCGGACGTCGTCCGCGGCGATGCCGAGAGAGCGTAACAGGCCGGCGAGCAGGTATTGCGGATGCGCCGGGTCGGCGGCGATGGCATCCCAGGTGTCCGGCGCCGCGTTGCGGTCGAGCCCAGGCAGGATCACCGTGCCGTGCTCGAGCCCGGCGACGGCGCCGATCAGCTCGTTCAACGCCGGGATGCCGCCGACCAGCCCGGCGGCGATGACCGGGTCGCGCGGCGGCGCGCGGCGCCATTCCGCCGCCTGGTGGCGCAGCAGCAGGTTGCGCCGCTCGGCGGGGTCGAGCGCCCCTTCGGTGTCGAGGACTTTCGGCCACTGCGCCGGCAGGATGTCGAGAAAGCGCAGCACCACCTGCCAGTGCTCTGCGAGGTCTAGCGGAGCCAGCTTGGCGAGGTCGGCGAAGCTCGCACCCTCGGCCGCAGCGGCATCGATCAGGCGCGCCAGCGCACCGGCCAGCGCCGCGGCCTGCCCAGGCAGAATTTCTTCCCCGCCATGGGTCTCGTTCCATTCGAGGACGAGCCTGGTCAACAGCAGCCGCCGGCGCAGCTCGGGGATCGCCGGCGCGATCGCCAGGGTGTCGTCGCCGGCGCCGAATTCGAGCTCGTCGGCATCGAGATCGCCGATGGGCCGCATACGCGGCAGGAGCAACGGTGCGCCCGGGTCGCTGCCTTCGCCGGTCAGGCGCAGGAAGGCGTCGCGCAAGCTGCGCGCGGCCCGCCGGGTCGGCAGCAGCACCGTCATCCGCGCCAGGCGCAGCGGGTCGCCGCCGGCCATCGTTACGAGGCCGCGCGCGACGGTCGCGAGGAATGGGCGGTCGGCGGCGATAGTGACGATTTGCGGGTGCATGAAGCCCGCTACCGCTCGATGCGGTGCGAGGCGAGCCGCGCGCGAGTCGCCCCCAGCCCGTCGGGCGTGCCGACGTGAAACCACTCGCCGTCATGGATGATGGCGCCGAGCCGGCTGGCATCCTCGGCGCGGTCGTAAAGCCGCTTCAGCGAGAACACGCTGCCGTCGAAACGGTCGAACAACCGCCGGTGCAGGATCTGGATGCCGGCGAAGATATAGGGCGCGACCTCGCGCTCGCCGCGGTGGCGCGGAGTGCCGAGGGGGTCGAGGAAATAGTCGCCGATGCCGTCGTAGCCGACGGCGCTCACCGTCCGCTGCATCAGCAGGGCTACATCCATTCGTTTTTCATCGAAGTATCTGGTAAGACGATCGAGTGCCGGCGTCAGGCCGTCGAGCCACAAGACATCGCCATTGACGACGAAGAAGCTCTCGCCGAGCAAGGGCAGCGCCCGTTTCACGCCGCCCCCGGTTTCCAGCAATTTCGCCTCCCGTGAATATTCGACCCGGGGGCGGGTGCGATCAGCCAAGGCGGTTTCGATCATCGAGCCCTTGTAGTGCAGGTTGACGACGACCCGGTCGACGCCGGCGAGCGCCAACCGGTCGAGCGCGTGCGCGATCAGCGGCTGACCGGCCACCTCGATGAGAGGCTTGGGCAATCCGTCGGTCACCGGGCGCAGCCGCTTGCCGAGCCCGGCCGCCAGCACCATCGCCGTTTTGGGCGGCGTCTTCACGCCGCGCTGCGCCGGTCTGGCGGGTGGCGCAGGGCGGGCGGCAGGTGTCGCTCCAGCCAGCGGGCGATCCCGTGTAGCGCCGGCTCCTGCAGATCAGCTTCGAGCAACCGCCAGACCCGCGGGATGTGGCCGAGATATTGCGGCTTGCCGTCGCGCCGCGCGAGGCGGGTGAAGATGCCGATGATCTTGGCGTTGCGCTGCGCCGCGAGGATCGTCGCCGAGCGCAGAAAGGCACCGCGATCCAAATCGGGAAACGCCGCAAGGTAGCGCTCGGTCATCGCCGCGCGCAACGCGGGAGGAACATCGCGGCGGGCGTCTTCGAGCAGTGACATCAGATCGTAGCTTGCCGGCCCGGCGAGCGCGTCCTGAAAGTCGAGCAGCCCGCAGCCGCGAATCCCCGGCCGGTCGAGCAGCATCAGATTATCGACGTGGTAATCGCGCAGCACCAGCGTCGGCCCGGGCAGCGCCGCGCGAGGCAGCGCCTCGCGCCACAGCGCCAGATACTCCTCGCGCGCTCCCTCCGGCAGCGGCGCGCCCAATACCGCTGGCGCGTACCAGTCGCTGAGCAGCGCGGCCTCGGCGAGGAGCGCCGCTTCGTCGTAAGGCGGCAGGTCGGGGCGCGTCGTGACGGCGCGCTGCAGGGCCACCAGCGTGTCGATCGCCAGTGCGTAGAGCCCGGCCTCGTCGCCGCCCCGGTTGAGCAGCCGGGTATAGGTGTCGTCGCCGAAATCCTCGATCAGCAGCAGGCCCCGGTCGCGGTCTTCGGCATGGATGTCGGGTGCGCTGAGCCCGTGGCCGCGCAGCATCTGCGCAACTTGGATGTAAGGCCGTACGTCCTCCTGCGGCGGCGGGGCGTCCATCAGCACCGCGCTGCGGCCGTTGTCGGCGAGCCGGAAGTAGCGCCGGAACGAGGCGTCGGCGGCGAGCGGGGCCGGTGCGACGCCCCCCCAGCCTGCGTCAGCGAGAAAACCTGCGATCGCCCGGTCGCGCTCTCCGGTCATCTCAAGCGACCGCACCGAGCCGGGCAAGCCGCGCGGCCCAGCCGTCCGCGGTCGACAGAACCGCCCGGCGCGCGCCCGGCGCCGCGCCGAATTCCAGCGCGATTTCGAGCCGGCACGCCGGCAGCAGCCTTTCCAACCGCTCGGGCCATTCGATCAGCGAAATCCCGTCGCGGAACGCATCCTCGATTCCGAGCTCCCATGCGTCCTCGGGGTAGCGCAGCCGGTAGAGGTCGAAATGCCAGACCGCGCCATTCGGTAGCTCATAGGTCTGGGCCAGCGTAAAGGTCGGGCTCGGCACCGCTTCGTCGCCGCCGCGGGCGCGGATGAAGGCGCGGGCAAAGCATGTCTTGCCGGCCCCGAGCTCGCCCTTGAGCGCGAGCACGTCGCCCGGCCGCACCAGCCCGGCAAGCCGCGCGGCGAGCGCTTCGGTCGCTTTCTCATCGGGCAGATCGATGACGGTCATCGCCGCTGCCTTGTATCCCTTGCGCGGAGTCGGCGACAAGCGCGGAGATGCGCTACTCTTCGGCGATGGATGCCGCTCTCCAGCAGACCGACGTGGCGATCATCGGCGCCGGCCCCGTCGGGCTGTTCGCGGTGTTCGAATGCGGCATGCTGGAGATGCACTGTCACGTCTTCGACGCGCTCGACGTGCCCGGCGGCCAATGCGCCGCGCTTTACCCGGAAAAACCGATCTTCGACATCCCTGGCTATCCGCGGATCGACGCCAGTCTGCTGGTCGAGCGGCTCGCGGAGCAGGCGGCGCCGTTTGCGCCGGTCTACCATCTTGGCCATGCGGTGACCGCTCTCGAGCGGATTGCGGACAGGTTTGTCGTGATCAATGCGGCCGGGGTGCGGATCGCCGCCCGCGCCGTGGTGATCGCGGCCGGCGGCGGCGCCTTTGGACCGAATCGCCCGCCGCTTGTCGGCATCGAGGCGTTCGAGGGCAAGAGCGTCTTCTATCTGGTGCGGCGGCGCGAGGATTTTCGCGGGAAGCGGGTCGTCATCGCCGGCGGCGGCGATTCGGCGGTCGATTGGGCGCTGTCGCTCGCCGAGCTGGCCGAGCGCGTCATGGTCGTGCACCGGCGCGACAGATTCCGCGCCGCGCCGCAGTCGCTCAACCGGCTGCATCAGCTCGCCGAAACCGGCCGGGTCGAACTGGTGATCCCCTATCAGCTCGCGGGGCTCGACGGTGCGGACGGCTCGCTGTCGGCCGTCATCGTCGCCGACCTTGCCGGCAACGAGCGCCGGCTCGAAGCCGATTGCCTGCTGCCATTTTTCGGGCTGGCGACCCAGCTTGGGGCTCTGGCGGGCTGGGATCTCGCCCTCGACGACAACCGCATCGTCGTCGACCCCGCGAGTTGCGCGACGTCGCGGCCGGGCATCTTCGCGATCGGCGACATCGCCACCTATCCCGGCAAGCTGAAGCTGATCCTCAATGGCTTCGCCGAGGCGGCCATGGCCGCGCATGCGATCCATCCGCTGGTGCATCCCGGGGAGGCGCTGCACTTCGAATATTCGACGACAAAGGGCGTGCCGGATCAGCCCTGACGCGGCTATTTGCTAGCGCCGGTAGATGACGTTGACGGTCACGTCGCTGCCGCCGCGGCCGCAGCTTTCCGCCTGGAACCCGGCCTCGCCGAGCAGGGCGTCGATCGCGCGGTTTTGCGGCGTGTCGTGCAAGGTATTCTCGACCGAGATGGACAGCAGTGTCGGCGAGCGCAGCAGCCGCGCCGCGCCGCGCAAGATCGCGACCTCGGTGCTGTCGACGTCAAGCTTGATGTGGTTCGGCGGGGCGGCGCCGAACTCGTCGACCAGATCGTCGGCGCAGATGCCGACGGCGGCCTGGCGGAGCTCGACCGTGACGCGGTCGCCGGTCATGGTCACCTCGACCCGGTCCTCGAAGGCGTTGTAGACGCTGCCCGGGTAGGTGCGCGGCATGTTGAGCGTGCCGAGCTGGGTCCGCTCGCTGAGCGCGATGCAATAGGCCGACACCCGATCGAGCTCGTTGGCGGCGAGGTTGGTGCACAATGCGGCATAGCTGAAGGGCGAAGGCTCGAACGCGAAAACGTCGAGATCGCCGCGCTTGCCCGCGTAAAGCGTGTACATCCCGACATTGGCGCCGATGTCCCACAACACCGCCCCCGGCGCGAAACTGTCGATCCAGGCCAGCGTTTCCGGCTCGGCGCCGTGGAAATTGCGGGGCGCCTCGAGCGCGCGCAGATGGGTGGAGACGAAAATCAGCACGCCGTGTTTGGTCGCGACGCGATGGTGCTGGTGCAATTGCTCGGACACCATCAGACGCCGTTGCGCCCGGCGCCACGCATTGCCGTACCCGGTGCCAAGTCCCACCAGCCCGGCAAGCAGGGTGGTGATCTTCCGGCTCAATGAACCGTGCCGGTGGCCGCCGTCTCCAAGGGGCTGAGCGGGGCGACGGCACGCTCTCCGGTCGGCAGGCGGCAGCGCACGGTGGTGCCCCTGTCCGGGCTCGATTCGATGGTCACCTTGCCGCCGTGCAATTCGATGAGGCTCTTCACCAGCGACAGGCCGAGCCCCGCCCCGGTCTGGTGGAGCTGCGGGTCGCCGCGCTCGAATTTCTCAAAGATGCGCGCCTGGTCGGCCATCGGGATGCCGACCCCGGTATCCGACACCGACAGCACCAGCTCGTCCACCCCGCGCTCGGCTTCGAGCCGGATCGAGCCGCCCGGCGGGGTGAACTTGATCGCGTTCGAGATCAGATTGAACAGCGCCTGTTTGAGCCGCCTCTCGTCGGCCTCGATCGCGCCGATGTTTTCCGCGCAGTGCAGCGACAGGTCGAGGCTCTGATTACGCGCCCGCTCGCGCGTGAAGGTGAGCACCGACTGCAGCATCTCGCCGATATCGACCTTGGCGGTTTCGAGCATCATGTAGCCGGCCTCGATCGTCGCCAGATCGAGGATGTCGTTGATCAACGACAACAGGCGGTGCGAGCTGTCGAGAATGCCGCGGCTGTAGTCGAGCTGGCGCGGCGTCAGCGTGCCGAAATACTCGTTCGCCAGAATCTCGGCGAAGCCGATGATCGCGTTCAACGGCGTGCGCAGCTCATAGGAGACGTTGGCGATGAACTCGCTCTTGAGCCGGCCGGCGGTTTCGAGCGCCTCGTTGCGCTCGCGCAGCGCCCGCTCGACCCGCGTCGTGTCGGTGACGTCCTGGTAGCTCAGAAGAACGTTGCCGTCGGGCAGCGGCACGGTCGCCAATTGCAGGACCGTGCCGTCTTGGCGGTCGAGCCGGTCGCTGACCAGCGCCCCGGCCGAGATCGGCGCGATGATCTGCTCCTTCAAGGCGGGCCAGTCGCCGCCGTCGTCGTAGAAGACCCGGGTCTTCTCGACGATGTCGCTGAGATTCGGTTCACCTTCGAGGTCGGCCTCGCTAAGGCCCCAGATCGCGCGATAGGCCGGGTTATGGAGCTTGAGGCGGCCGTCGCTGCCGAACACGGCGATGCTCTCGAACAGATTGTCGAGCGATTCGCGCTGCACCTCTATGAGCGTGTTGTAGGAGCGCTCGAGCGCCAGCCGGTCGGTGACATCCTCATAGACGAAGATCAGCCCGCCGAGCGGGTGCGGCGACACCGATAGGCTCAGCGTCCGGTCGTCCGGCAGGTGCAAGAGTTCCTGTTGCGGCTCGATCAGCGACGTGAACATCGCCGATTGCTGCTGCTTGAAGGTACGGAAATCGACCAGCTCGGGAATGCGGCGGCGCTCGCGCAGCCGCTCCAGCAGCTCGTCGAGCGAGGGGCCGGTCGCCAGCCAGTCGGACTCGACTCCCCACAAATCGGCAAAGGCCGAATTGAAGAACTTGAGCCGTTTGTCGGCACCATAGATCGCCACCGCTGCATGAATACTTTCAAGAACTTGTCCGTGTGCGTTGATGTGACGCGAGAGCTCCGCCTCGGCGTTTTCGGAATCGGTCCGGTCGATTGCGACGCCGATCGCGCCGCCGTCAGGGTCGACTGTCTCGATGATCTCGAGGAGGCGCCGCGAGCCGCCGATCACCACGTGGTGGCGCTCGGTGCGGGCGGTACCAGAAGCTGTGGCGCGCGAGTGTTCGAGCGCCTTGCTGCGTCCGCTGGTGGAAGCGAGCTCCCGGCCCTCGGCGAGCGCCGCTTCGCGCGTCGTGTCGAGCGCCGCGGCATAGGCAGCGTTGCAATCGACGAGGGCGAGCGTCCGGTCGCGCCGCCAGACCGGGACCGGTACCGCCTCGATCATCGCGCGCATCGTCGCCGTCGCCGCCGCGCTTTGCCGTTCCGCCGCCTCGGCGTTGCGCAGCGCGCTGATATCGGTCACCCACAACAGCGTGTCGCCGCTACGGCTACGCCGGCCCACGAGGGCAATCGCGCCGCCATCTTGACGACTGGTGGCGATGTCGAACGGCGTGCCGGCCGCGCGCAGCTCGGCGAGGGCGGTTTCGATCCGCGCTTCCGCACCGGGCTCCAGGGCGGCGATAAACTCCGCGAAGGATTCGGTGCCGGAGGCGATTGCGATGGCGTCGTTGCTGCGGCCGTGCCACAAAAACCCGGTCAGCGGCGCGGTGACGAGATTGGCGGCGGTCAAGGCGAGGGCCGTCTCTGCCGCGTCGCGCTGCGCCTCGACCGCGCCCAGCCGCGCCCGGGCATAGAGCGCCAGCCCGCCCAAGGCGGCCACCGCGGCGAGGCAGATCAGGGCAAGAATGACGACGAGCACGCGTTGCCGCCTCTCGGGCGCGAAGCGGATGGCCGATCGGCGCAGTCCGCCTAAGCGATTCGCCTACGATTCTCCGCCTTTTCTCAACGAAATCAAGGCGAGATGATTGGCGCTTCTAGTAGCGGTAATGTTCCGGCTTGTAGGGGCCGGCATTCTCGATGCCGAGATATTGCGCCTGCGCGGCGGAAAGCTTGGTCAACTTGGCGCCTAGTTTGTCGAGGTGCAGCGCTGCGACCTTCTCGTCGAGATGTTTCGGCAGGACATAAACCTTGTTCTGGTATTTGCCGTGATTCGTCCATAGCTCGATTTGCGCTAGTACCTGATTCGTGAACGAGGCGCTCATCACGAAGCTCGGATGGCCGGTCGCGCAGCCGAGATTGACCAGCCGTCCCTTGGCCAGAACGATCAACCGCTTGCCGTCGGGGAAGATGACCTCGTCGACCTGCGGCTTCACCTCTTCCCAGACATAGTTGCGCAGCGCGCCGACCTGGATCTCGCTGTCGAAATGGCCGATGTTGCAGACGATCGCGCGGTCGTGCATCTGGCGCATGTGGTCGAGGGTGATGACGTCGATATTGCCGGTCGCGGTGACGAAGATGTCGCCCGCCGGCGCCGCCTCGTCCATTGTCGTGACCTGATAGCCCTCCATCGCCGCCTGCAGCGCGCAGATCGGGTCGATTTCGGTGACCATGACTCGCGCGCCCTGGCTCCTGAGGCTCGCCGCCGAGCCCTTGCCGACATCCCCGAACCCGGCGACCACCGCGATCTTGCCGGCGAGCATCACGTCGGTCGCACGCTTGATGCCGTCGACGAGGCTTTCGCGCACGCCGTAGAGATTGTCGAATTTCGACTTGGTGACGCTGTCGTTGACGTTGAACGCCGGCACCTTGAGGGTGCCCGAGCGCATCATCTCGTAGAGCCGGTGGACGCCGGTCGTGGTTTCCTCGGAGACGCCGCGGATGTCGGCCAAAAGGTGCGGGTGATTGTCGTGGATGATCTTGGTTGCGTCGCCGCCGTCGTCGAGCACCATGTTGGGCTTCCACCCGTCCGGGCCGCCCAGGGTCTGCTCGATGCACCACTCGTATTCCTCCTCGGTTTCGCCTTTCCAGGCGAAGACCGGGATGCCGCGCGCCGCGATCGCCGAGGCGGCATGGTCCTGGGTCGAGAAGATGTTGCACGAGCTCCACCGAACGCTGGCGCCGAGCGCCACTAGCGTCTCGATCAGCACCGCGGTCTGGATCGTCATGTGCAGGCAGCCGACGATGCGCGCGCC
>Ga0182024_10007885_pt1 | contig 22794 bp, 14 predicted proteins | sample P32metaG_FD_120480 | JGI IMG/M metagenome (GOLD analysis project Ga0182024, IMG submission 120480) | Permafrost microbial communities from Stordalen Mire, Sweden - P3-2 metaG (Illumina Assembly) | ecosystem: Environmental > Terrestrial > Soil > Wetlands > Permafrost | place: Sweden: Stordalen... | reverse complement strand
GTGCTGGGTGTGCTGGTGGTTGGGCTGATGGGCGGTGCGGCGGGGCTGGCCCGGTGCCCGCAGTTGGTTTCGTTTTCGGCAGCTGCGTTGCCTTTGACGCAAGAGGCGCAGGCGTTGCCAGTAAGGGATTTTCAGAACGCAGTGTTTCGTCCGTCGGGTGCTGCGCATGAGACGTTGCTGAAGGCTTCGATGCCGTCTTCGGGTGGGGTATTGAAGACCACAGGGCAGGCTCTGCCGCCGAGGTCTCACCGTGCTTCGCGTCCCGCGTTGCAGCGGGTGAAGACGATCCGGCGCCAGACGCAGCAGTGGGTGGTGCTGACTTCGTTCCTTGAGCAGCAAAGTGAGCCGGGGAATGAATCAGGTGGCGCAAAGATGGTGCTGACCGTTGCGCGTGAACAGACTTTTTCTCCTTCGTATGCAGTCGTGCCTACCGATGGCGGCTGGCTGGTCTTTCAACTTTAACCATTCACACAAACCGTTAGTCGAGGACTTTTTATGTTCGGTAAAACTAATAAACTAGTTGGCAGGGCAGGTCGGATTGCCGTTCCTGCCGGTGCTGCCGTGGCTCTGGTGCTGGCAGCTACGATGTTCTTCCATCACAACGGCGTGCATGCGGCGATGATCTCGTCGCCACCGCCGATCGATGACAACAGTGTTTCGTCGCTGGTTGCGCTGGATAATGCAGTGGAGGCAGTGGCGGCGCGGGTTGAACCGGCGGTGGTGAATGTCGCGGTGACTTCGCGCGGGTCTTCGGAGCATGAGGCTGGCGATGACCAGGGTCAAGACCAGGGCCAGGATCAGGGGCAGGGTCAGATGCAAGGTCTGCCGCCGGGGTTCGCACAGTTCTTCGGACAGTTGCCGAAGGGGTTCCAGCAACAGCCACAGCAGCCGCAGATCGAGCATGGGATCGGGAGCGGCATCATCATCTCGCCGGATGGTTATATTGTGACGAATGACCACGTGATCGATGGTGCGGTGCAGATTCGCGTGACGTTGCATGACCGGCGCGTTTTGAAGGCGCGGCTGATTGGTGCGGACAAGCTGACCGATCTTGCGGTCATCAAGGTGGATGCGCATGATCTGCCGAGCATTGCGTGGGGCGACTCCAGCAAACTGAAGCCGGGACAGACGGTGCTGGCGTTCGGCAGTCCGTTTGGATACTTCCAGGACTCGGTGACGCGCGGGATTGTGAGCGCGGTGGATCGGCAGAATCCCTACTCGGATGACGCACGTAAGCCGGGTGGATTTATTCAGACGGATGCGGCGATCAATCCGGGCAACTCTGGCGGCGCGCTGGTGAATGCGCATGGCGAGCTGGTGGGGATCAATACGTTCATCATTTCGAACAGCGGATCGTTCGCGGGCGCGGGATTTGCGATTCCTTCGCAGATTGTGCGGGCGACGGCGGAGCAGTTGATCAAGGCCGGAGTTGTGCATCATGGCTATCTCGGGATCAGCATGCAGGATGTGACGCCGGAGAATGCAAGCTTCTTCAACCTGAAGGACGCTACGGGCGCGATCGTTGCGCAGGTGACGCCGGATTCTCCGGCGAGCCGCGCGGGCCTGAAGACTGGCGACGTGATCGACCAGTTGAATGGACAGAAGGTGCTGAACGGCGGAGCGCTGCAGGTTGAGGTGAGCGAGGATGCTCCGGGAACGACGATTGCACTGGGCATTCTGCGGAATGGAAGTCCTCAGACGTTGAACGTGAAGGTTGGGGAGTTCCACAAGGACGCCGAGGTGGCAAGCAATGGCGATGCGGCGGGTACGCAGAAAGGGAAGCTTGGGCTGGCCGTGGCCGAGTTGACTCCCGATGTGCGGCAGCAGCTGAACATTCCGTCGCAGGTGCAGGGCGTGGCGGTCGAGAGCGTTCGTCCGGCGAGCCCCGCGGATGATGCCGGGCTGGCTCCCGGGGATGTGATCCAGGAGGTGGATCGTCATGCGGTGACGTCGGCGGACCAGTTCGTCAACGTGGCGCATGCAAATCCCGCGGGCAAAGACCTGCTGCTGCTGGTCTGGTCGAAGGGGAACTCGGGCTACCGTGTGGTGCATCCTGATGCTGGGAAAGACCAGAGCGGTATGTAAAGCAGGAAGAAGAACGGGCCGCTGTGAGAGATCGCAGCGGCCCGTTTTCTTTGTGAGGGTAAAACTCTTAGGGATTCTTCGCCGCGGCTTTTTCCGCCTGTGTGAGCGCCTTCTTGAATTCTTCTACTGCGGGGACCGTGTGAGGGCGAAGGCCATCCTTCGCTACATATCTCCACGCAGGGTTGCCGTCGAGGGGATTTTGGACGCCGCCCTGATAGACGGTAAACCAATCATCGGCCCCGCCGATCTCGGTCTGGGGGTGGGAAGAGTCCTGGGTCGATCCGGGGCCGGACGCTGCGTTGGGCTGATTCGGCTGTTGACCATGCTGGGCTCCAATGGTTACTGAGTTGTCGGTAGAGTCGATCATTCCAGGCCGGCCGTTCTGTCGAGGATCGGTGATGGTCTGGTCGACCAAACGTCCGTGCCCCTTACGCAGCACGATGATCAAATCGGCAGTTTGCGTCGTTAGAACGGGCTCAAACCTTCCCCAATTCATGAGCGCGGTCTCGACATCCTTTTGCGCTACCTGGTTTGCCCGTGGATCGTCGATCGAGACACCTGCGTCGGGGTCGACGATGACAGCGACGGTTCGGGCATGCAGAACATAGGGCGGGAGTGTGCTTTTCGGTTTAGCCTTCGCGTACCCGAGGGTCGGTAGCAACAGGCTCAACGCAAACAGAACAGACGCACGCTTGGGCATTCCCGCCTCCTTCGCCGCTCGCAATGATCCTACGCTGACTCGCAAGTTAAGGAGAAGCCCTGAGATTGAGGTTGTATTAAATCACGTCTGTATGGATGGAGCTATGCCTGGACAGGTATGTAAGTAAGTCACGCTTTGGGCGGCTTGGCTTGAATTCTGGCCGGGGCGGTACTCCGGCGAGCCACCGAGCTCTTACTTTTATCGGGACCAGCGAACGATGATGCCGGCACCTACCAACGTGTTGTTCTGGTGATTGTCGGCTCCGTTTTGAAACCCGGTATAGTAGAAATCTGCCTGGATGAGTCGAACGGCGATGCCGTCGGTCAGCGGCATATCGACACCTCCACCCAGACGACCTGCAAGAGCTGAAGTTCCATCGGCGACGCCAGTGATTCCGCCGCCTGCGTGTGCGCCGCCGACAAGCAGTTGGACGAAGGGCTGCAGAGTATGACGGCCATCCATCCGTGGTTGCATGATGCGATAGCGCACTCCTGCCATGTAAGAGGTCAGGGTCAGGGAGTCTTTCGATGCGAGCGCGCTGGCGGTGTGATCGACACTGATTTCGGCTACTGCGGCCAACTGGGGACCAAGGTTCCATGAGCCGGAAAGGCCAGCGCCGTTCAGGGCAAAGCAGCCGCAGCCGCCGCCCGGGGGAGCGTTCGTATGGACCCAGTGGTAGGCCAATGCCAAGTCTCCATCGTGCGACACACCGGACGTGGCCTGAGCCATTGCCGCCGTAGCCATTCCGAGTAACAGAACACAACCTAGTGCGATCGATCGCATTTCTTATTTCTCCTCATGCACCCTGGTTATGGTGCGGAAACAGTGGCTGAGACGTTGCTGATGACCAACTGCTCGTAATCAGCCCCGGTAGAGGCGGTGAAGTAGAGATAGGCCACGGGGGGAACCGAGATGACGGCGCCGGAGAAGATCTGAACGCCATCCATGGTTACGGTGAGCAATCCCTGAACGAGGGAGACGACATAGTTATGGGATACGGTCTGCCCCGTAATGGCGAGGGGAGCGATGGCGGTGTTGAGGAGGTAGTAAGGCTTCTCCCATTGGGCGGTTTCTCCTCTGGTTACGCTGATATACGGCACCGGCGCATCGCCTGTATCTTCGTAGTCGTCGAACTCAAGGACCGCTCCCGGAATTCCCTGGGCTCCCAGTCCCTCTCCAGGCAGACCAAGACTGGTGGGCGTCGCTCCGAGGGTTGGATCGCCCAGCACCAGGGCGAAGCCATCAGCCGGAGGAGTGCCGGCATTGCTGGTGGTGACGGTGAAGCTGAGCTGAACATTGGCGGTGGAGATCAGGTTTGGCCAGACAATTTCGCCGGCTTGTTGGAGCTTGGCGGCGACCAGCTGGATGCTGCAGTCGGATGTCGGTGCCTGGGCCGTTCCAAGCCACGTCCAACCACTGCAAAGATCGCCAATGTTCGTTAGAGCCCCTACAAAGAGGGATGCTGTGTTGCTCGTGACCGAGGGCGTGGTTCCGTTGCTTACGACGACCTGGAAGACTGAACCCGAATCTGTGGTGGCAGTAGAGGCCTGGGTATACGATGCGCTGGTCGCTCCCGGGATTGCGGTGAAGGTGGAGCTGCCGGGAGCGGCCTCGTACCACTGATAAGTCAACGGCAGAGTAGAGGTGGCCGTCACCGAGAAGGTCGCAGAAGCTCCTGCGTTGACGTTAACATCGGCGGGCTGCTGCGTGATCAGGATTCCACTACCAACGGCTAGGGTGGCATTCAGGGACACTGCCTGCCCATAACCGTTTGTGACTATGACGTAATAGGCGTCCTGATCATCTGCGATCTTCGTTGCTGTGGCTGGTACTGTGTAACTGGCGGAGGTGGCACTTGAGACGGCATTCCCCGTCACACTGCCCGCAGGGATCTCATACCACTGATAAGTGAGGGTTGGGGATCCGGACGCTACGACGGTGAACGTTGCCGTTCCGCCGACCGCTACGGTCTGGCTGACAGGTTGAGTTGTGATCGTGGGGGGAGTAGGGCCGCCGGTGACGGTAAGGGTAGCTGAGGTACTGGTAAGCACACTGCAGGCATCCGTAACTGTGGCAAAGTACTGAGACCCGATAGAATTCATAGTCGCGACCGGCGTTGTGTAGGTGTTCGACGTGGCGCCGGAGATGAGATTTCCAGTTGAGGTGCCAGAGGCGATCACGTACCACTGGTAGGTGAAGGGAGCCTCGCCGACAGCCGCGACCGAGAAGGTAGCCGTCTGACCTGCGACGATCGTAAGACTTACGGGATTGGTTGTGATGGATGATCCCACCACTAGTTTAGCTGCATTTGAGGTAACACTGCCTGCAGCATTCGTGACGGTGACGGTGTAGCTACCGGCATCCATGGCGATGGCGCTGGGGATGAAGAAGCTGGAGCTCGTGGCTCCGGCAATCGGCGATCCGTTCAGATTCCACTGATAACTGGTCGCGTAACTGGCGACTACCGAGAGTGTGGTCGAGGAGTTAGTGCAGACGTTCTCGCTGGAGGGTTGGGCGGTGATGACCGGCAAGCTTACAGTTACCGTGGTGGTGGTGAAGATGGATGGCTCATCCACACTGGTAGCCGTGATGGTATAGGTGCCGGCAGCGTTGGGAGAGGTCCATACGTTGCCGAGGAAAGTTCCTGCGGTTGCGCTCCAGGTGAGAGTGTCGGTTGCGCCGCCAGAGACGGTCGCGGTAAAGGTCTGGTTCCCAGGTGCGATTGTCTGCTTGGCGGGCGAAATGGCGGAGATGGTTACGGCATTTGGCACGACTGTGCATGTTGTGAAGGCGGTTGTACCCGTACTGCCGGTGACGGTCAGCGTGTACGTTTCGGCTGAGGTCACCGGCGGCGTTGGATACGAGCTGCCGCTGACGGCCGAGGTTGTGATATCGAGACTACCGACTCCCGTCGATCCGATGACAGCGGATCCGCCGGAAAACCTGGGGACCAGGCTCACGGAAGAGTTGTAAGGTGGCGTTAAGGGGTTGCAGGCAAGGAAGGAGGCCACGGGGATCGAATTACCTACTGTCAAAGTGGCGATAGCGCTGGTGGCCGTTCCAACCAGGTTAGTTACAGTCACGGTGTATTGCGAGGTACCGGTGACGGCCGCTACCGGCGTTGTGTAAGTGCTCGACGTGGCTCCGGCGATCGGGACTCCGCCTTTGTACCACTGGTAACTAAGTGGAGCTGTGCCCGTGGCGACTACGTTGAAGGTTGCCGTCTGACCTACTGTAATGGTCTGGCTCGCGGGTTGGGTTGTAATTGTGGGAGCGGTGTTGACGGTCAAGGTCGCGGGTGTACTGGTGACGGTTCCGCCTGCGTTGGTCACGGTTACTGTGAAATGCGAACCCGAGTCGCCGCTTACTGTCGCCGGAGTGGTGTAGGTGGTGGAAGTAGCTCCGCCGATGGCTGTTCCATTCTTGTACCACTGATAGGTTAGAGTTCCAGTGCCACTCGCGGTGACGCTGAAGGATGCGGTCTGTCCTACGTTTACCGTTACGCTCGCCGGTTGGTTTGTAATCGTGGGAGGCGAATTCACGGTCAGGGTCGCCGGTGCGCTGGTGGCCGTTCCGGCTGTGTTGGTCGCGGTCACGGTGAAGAGTGCACCAGTGTCGCCGATTACTGTTGCCGGAGTGGTGTAGGTGCTAGATGCAGCTCCGCCGATGGCGGTCCCATTTTTGTACCACTGATAGGTTAGAGGCCCGGTGCCACTCGCAGTTACGCTGAAGGATGCAGTCTGTCCTACCGTTACGGTTATGCTCGCCGGTTGGTTCGTGATCGTGGGAGCAGTGTTGATGGTCAAAGTTGCTGGAGCGCTAGTGACTATTCCGCCCGCGTTGGTCACGGTTACGGTGAAGAGGGAGCCGCTGTCGCCAATTACTGTTACCGGAGTGGTGTAGGTGGTGGAGGTAGCTCCGCCGATGACTGTTCCATTTTTGTACCACTGATAGGTTAGAGGCCCGGCGCCGCTCGCGGTTACGCTGAAGGATGCGGTCTGTCCTACGTTTACCGTTATGCTCGCCGGTTGGTTGGTGATCGTGGGAGCAGTGTTGACGGTCAAGGTTGCTGGAGAGCTAGTGACTGTTCCGCCTGCGTTGGTCACGGTTACGGTGAAGACGGAGCCGCTGTCGCCGATTACTGTTGCCGGAGTGGTGTAGGCGGTGGAAGTAGCTCCGCCGATGGCGGCTCCATTTTTGTACCATTGATAGGTTAGAAGTCCAGTGCCACTCGCAGTTACGCTGAAGGAGGCAGTCTGTCCTACCGATACGGTTATGCTCGCCGGTTGGTTGGTAATCGTGAGGGCAGTGTTGACGGTCAAGGTTGCTGGAGAACTGGTGACTGTTCCGCCTGCGTTGGTCACGGTCACGGTGAAGACGGAACCTGTGTCGCCGCTTACTGTTGCCGGGGTGGTGTAGGTGGTGGAAGTGGCTCCGCCGATGGCAGTCCCATTTTTGTACCACTGATAGGTTAGAGGTCCAGTTCCACTCGCAGTTACGCTGAAGGATGCAGTCTGTCCTACCAATACGGTTATGCTCGCCGGTTGGTTGGTGATCGTGGGAGCAGTGTTGACGGTCAAGGTCGCTGGAGAGCTAGTGACTGTTCCGCCTGCGTTGGTCACGGTTACGGTGAAGAGGGAGCCAGTGTCTCCGATTACTGTTGCCGGAGTGGTGTAGGTGGTGGAAGTAGCTCCGCCGATGGCGGTTCCATTTTTGTACCACTGATAGGTTAGAGATCCGGTTCCGCTAGCGGTTACGCTGAAGGATGCAGTCTGTCCTACCGTTACGGTTATGCTCGCCGGTTGATTGATGATCGTGGGAGCGGTGTTGACGGTCAAGGTTGCTGGAGAGCTAGTGACTGTTCCGCCTGCGTTGGTCACGGTTACGGTGAAGACGGAACCAGTGTCGCCGCTTACTGTTACCGGAGTGGTGTAGGCGCTGGAAGTTGCTCCGCCGATGGCGGTTCCATTCTTGTACCACTGATAGGTTAGAGGCCCAGTTCCACTGGCCGTTACGCTGAAGTTTGCAGTTTGTCCTACTGTTACAGCCTGGCTCACCGGTTGAGTGGTGATTGCAGGACCCGTGGCAGCTGTAGCTGTTACTGTCAGGGTCGCCGGTGTGCTTGTGACAGTCCCCAGTGCGTTTGCCACGGTTACAGTGAAGAGGGAACCACTGTCGCCGCTTACTGTGGCCGGGGTTGTGTAGGTGCTGGAAGTGGCGCCGCTGATGGCGACTCCGCCTTTGTACCACTGGTAGGTTAGGGGCGCGGCGCCCGAGGCGGTGACGCTGAAGGTCGCGGTCTGTCCTACCGTTACCGTCTGGTTCGCCGGTTGAGTAATGATAAGCGGAGCTTCGGGGTTCACTGTCGTACTGCCCGCAGCTACAGTCAAAGTGGCCGGCGCGCTGGTAACTGTCCCAGATGCATTGGTCACGGTCACGGTGAAGACGGAACCGCTATCGGTGCTTGCGGCTGCCGGGGTTATATAGGAGTTGGAGGTGGCTCCGCTGATGGCGGTTCCATTTTTGTACCACTGATAAGTTAGAGTACCGGTGCCGGTTGCAGTCACGGTGAAAGTTGCAGTCTGCCCCACGTTTACAGTTTGGTTCGCCGGTTGGCCGGTGATGGTCGGAGGCTGACCGCTGTCGCCTCCCCAGCCTCCGCCGCAAGCAGTCATGATCAGCAGGGAAAATGTTGCGACCAAGACGCGAACGGTTGCAACTACGCCCCAACGAGGCTTCTTGAAGCCGTCTATGGGAGCACCGAGAAGACGCAGGAATGCGAATGCTTTCATCATGGGGGGAGGGCTCCAGGATCGAAACACAAAATGATGTCAGCTGGGCCGAGGCCCAACGATTAGCACGTGGTGAATCTCCTAGAAGGTAGCCCACAATATCTCCTCCTACACTCCCCCATTCGTGCTACTCCACATCTCTAAAAAAGCCCCGATTTTAGTCCTCAGTCAACCCAGTTACCGTTCGGCGATGCCATCGGCGTACAATTTGGACTGGGTATGTGCACATGGAATATCGATCGGGTGCCGTCGCAAAGAAAGTCGCAGCGTAATCGCTGACGTCCCCGTGAGAGTCCAATGGAAACCCCCTTAGACATTCCTATTAGAGACAATGCTGCCGCGGCAGTGACCGACTTTGGTCTGCAAAGTAAGGTTGTGCGAGCTAAGGTGGTTCTGCGAAGAATCTGCTTCGCGGCTTCGTCCGTATTGTTGCTTTCAGGCGTGCTGTTTCCAATGGCGCAGGCGGAAGGGATACAGTCAGCTTGCCCTGATGGAGGAGTTCATTCAACCTCACCGACCATCGCTCGTGCAAGTTTGCCGAGGTTAGATGAAAGCAATGCCTGCATTCGTTTGGCAGGCGTATCCGCGGTGGCAAACATTTCTCGCGCGGCGTCGCCGCAACTCATTGTGATTGGCTTTATGGGCGGGCGGGTCAAGGGCAGCAATCTCATACACAGGGAAGCGTTGTTGGCGAAAGAGTTGCAAGAGGGCTATCCGCACCGCGTGTATGCTGCAGTGTTTGCCAACCACGACGCGCGGAGCGCTCTCAACGTCGTACTTCACCTCCTGGACGAGAACCGAGACGGCCACCTGAATGCGGATGAAAAGAACGCCGCCCGAATCGTCATCTATGGGCATAGCTGGGGGGCATCGGAGACGGTTGCATTAGCCAGGCGACTGAACGCACTCAGTATTCCCGTGCTGCTGACGATTCAGGTCGATAGCGTTCAGAAGCCGAATGAGAACGACGAAGATATTCCGCCAAATGTACACGAGGCGATCAACTTCTATCAGACGGAGGGACTGCTGCATGGCCGAAGCCTGATCGAGGCCATGAATCCGAAACAGACGACTATCCTTGGGAATTACGAGTCATCTTATAGAAACAGCCCTGTCTCCTGCGCCAACTATCCGTGGTTTGCCCGGGCCTTCATGAAGCCGCATATCGAGATCGAGAACGATCCCTCCGTATGGGGGAAGATCGCGGCGCTCATACGGACCAAACTTCTCTGAGGTGATCTGATCAGAGCTGCGTTATCCTTGGAGACATTTATTTTTTGCGGAGGTCCACCATTCGGATTTCGTTGCCTTTTTACGTTTCCGTTGCGTTGTGTCTTGGCCTCCTGCCTGTTGGTGCCCAGCAGCGGGCTCCAGCAACCCCGCTCATCACCCATGACCCATATTTTAGCGTTTGGTCCACTACCGATAATCTAGCCGACTCTGACACTACGCACTGGACGGGAAGTGCGCAGCCAATTGCTGGTATCGTACGCATCGATGACAAGCCGTATCGTTTTATGGGGCTTCGTCCAGATAGAATTCCGGCGATGCTGCAGACGGCTCGCTCAATCATGCCGACGCATACGAGTTATGAATTTCGTCAGGACGGTATTGCGCTGCGGTTCGTTTTCTTCACACCTGCGATTCTGGCCGATCTGGACTTACTGTCGCGACCGGTAACCTATCTCACCTGGACCACGCAGTCGACGGATGGCGCGGCACATCGTGTCTCTCTCCTTCTGGACGTCGACCCAGTCATCGCGGTCGATGAGTCGAGCCAGCAGGTCAATTCATTCCGCAATCAGACTTCGTCACTTAATATTGTTTCCGTTGGCTCGCGCGATCAGAACATCCTGAACCGCTCTGGTGACAACCTTCGCATCGACTGGGGCTACTTTCATCTGGCAACGCCGAAAGATGGCAACTATGCAACGTTCCTTACACCGCACCCCGCTGAAGCATTCGCCGCGGCGGGCAGCCTCTCCGGCAACGATACGATGAGCATGCCTGAGCGAGCCGACCGCTCCAGCTCTCACCTCGCGGCGGTTGTCGATTTTGGCTCAGTTGGATCGCAGCCAGTCACTCGTCATCTCCTGGTGTCGTACACAGAAGGATATGCAATCCAGTTTCTGCAGCGGAACCTGCGGCCGTACTGGCAACGTGACAACATGCCGGTCGAAGAGATGCTCAACTTGGCCGAAACGCAATATCAGGCCCTGGAGGAACGGGGAAGTGCACTCGACGCTGAGTTGGCAGCCGATCTGGCAAAGGCCGGTGGAGAGCACTACGCTGCGATCGCGATTTTGGCATACCGCCAGACGATTGCGGCCCATAAGCTGGTAGCCGATGCCAACGGAGACCCGATGCTCTTCGCTAAGGAAAACTTTTCCAATGGATGCATCGCCACTGTTGACGTGCTCTATCCGTCGGCTCCTTTCTTTTTGTTTTTTTCGCCCAAGCTTCTCGAGGCGCAGCTTCTTCCCGTACTGGAGTACTCCGCGCTCGCACGATGGAAATTTCCGTTCTCGCCACATGACCTCGGACAATATCCTCTGGCGAATGGTCAGGTTTACGGCGGCGGGGAGAAAAGCGAAGAAGACCAGATGCCGGTTGAGGAGAGTGGCAATATGCTCATCCTGACGGATGCCGTGGCGCGGGCTGAGGGCAATCCGCAGCTTGCGGAACGATATTGGCCACAGCTCACAAAGTGGGCCGGTTATCTGAAGGAAAAGGGTCTCGATCCAGAGAATCAATTGACAACGGACGACTTTGCGGGGCATGTCGCCCACAATGCCAACCTCTCAGTCAAGGCGATTGAGGCGCTTGCAGCCTATGCCGACCTCGCACGCTTACTAAAGCACGACACCATTGCAAACGAGTATCAGACCGCGGCGAAAGGGATGGTGCAGAAGTGGATCGCCATGGCGCAGGAGGGCGATCACTTTAAGCTCGCCTTCAACAGCCCTGGTACGTGGAGCCAGAAATACAACCTCGTTTGGGATGAGTTGCTCGATTACAACCTGTTCCCGAAGAGGGTGCGCGAAGCCGAAGTGTCCTTTTATCTAAAGAAAATCAATCGTTACGGCCTTCCCCTCGACAGTCGGGCCGACTATACCAAACTCGACTGGTCCTTGTGGACGGCGACACTGGCGTCAACTCCTCAGCAGTTCAGCGCCATCATCGATCCTATATATAAGTGGACGAACGAAACCCCAAATCGGGTTCCTCTGACAGACTGGTACGACACGAAGAACGGGAGACAGATTGGCTTTCAGGCTCGGAGTGTCGTGGGAGGCGTATTCATTAAAGCTCTTGCCGATAAATCGCTGACGGCCAAGTGGCGCAGCAAAACGAGAACACAGTAGAACAACGACTGCATCCAGCGCAGAGAAGTTCTCCTGGCTGCAATCTTGACTTGAGCAGGGGCGCTGTCGAGGGCTTCCTCCATTCCGTACGCAGAGCCCGGCGGTGTCGGTGGCCTGAGAAACAAATGTGCGATCTGATGGCATTTGAAGTTTGCGCTACATGTTCGTTATTTTTCTGTCAAATTATTGATAAATATATAGTTAATTCTATTAGGTAAACGTCTTTAGTTACCGCTTTCTGAATTATCTTGACAGTGAAGGCGGCTCCTACGTAGTGTGTCCGCGATCTTTATATATTGGTTTGTTCACAACGCGCTTAGTTGCCGCGAACGAGAGTTGTGACCATAGGAAAGAAAAAATACGACTTGCATGCTTGCCGTTCGGGCGTGACCACCTCTTCAGGGACCCAACGAAACCCAATCGGACCAACAGAAATCGTCTACGGGCCAGCGCTTAGCGCTCCTTCAGACCACTCACTTAATTCATCACTGCTGACGCAGTACCTTTTCTTTCCTATCTCGGAGGCTTCATGAAACGTCTTCCTCTTCTTGTCGCAATTTTGGTTTGTGTTTTAGCTCTCTACACCGTTCCTGTATTTGCGCAATTTGAAACAGCTTCGGTTCTAGGCTCCGTTCGTGACAGCACAGGCGCGGTTGTATCAAAAGCAACCGTAACTCTGATCGATCAGGAGACCAAGGCACAGGTAACTGCGCAGACCAACGAGCAGGGAGTCTATGAGTTCACCGATGTCAAAATTGGTCTCTATCAGGTCACGGCAACGGCGAGTGGATTCGATACGGGGATCACGCAGGCCTTTCGGGTCAGTGTGAACGCTCGCCAGCGGGTCGATCTATCGCTCAAAATTGGCTCTGCGAATGAGACGGTCACAGTCAGCGATGCTGCATCTCTCCTCCAGACTGACTCCAGCGAACGCAGTCAGGTTATCGGTACCCGTGAAGTCGAGAATCTTCCCCTGAACGGACGCGCCTACGCCGACCTCGCCGCCCTCGTTCCCGGCGTTCGCCGCAATATCCTTGAAAACGGGACCACTAGCAGCCGCGACGCCTCTTTCAACGTCAACGGTCAGCGCAGCGAATTCAATAACTTCCTCCTCGACGGTATTGACAACAACTCCTACGGAACCTCGAACCAGGGTTTCTCCAACCAGGCCATTCCGCCTTCGCCTGATGCCATCTCCGAGTTCAGCGTCGAAACCGATAACTACAGCGCCGAGTATGGCCGTTCCGCAGGCGCCGTAATTAACGTCAGCATCCGTAGTGGCACCAATCACTTTCACGGCAAAGCCTGGGACTACCTCCGCAATACCGACCTCAATGCGATCGGCCCGTTCACGCCTCCCACAAACGCCCTCACCGGCAAGCCCCAGAAGCCCATCCTTATCCGCAACCAGTTCGGAGGCACCTTCGGCGGGCCCGTCTGGAAAGACCACACCTTCTTCTTTGCAGACTATGAGGGCGTCCGTCAGATCACCCACTCGCCCCTCACCGCAACCGTTCCCTCGTTGAACCAAAATGGCAGCAGCGCCCTCGCCAAAGCCAACGGCGGATACACCTTCCTCACCACGAACTCCGCGGGAGTTGAGACATCCACACCGGTGCCCCTCGTCAACCCGCTCACGGGGCAAGCCTATTCCAACGGCGTTATCCCCTTCGCCGACGCGTCCCCGTTTGCGCAAGGCGTCCTTGCGGCTCTCCCGTCACCCACCGCAGCCGCTCTCTCCAACAACTATGCCTCGCTGCCGGCCGGTAAAGTCAATGACGACAAGGGTGACGTCCGTGTCGATCAAGTCTTCAGCGCCCGCACCACCGCCTTCGCGCGCTATAGCGAGCATCAGGGCATCATCGCTGACGCACCCACCATTCAAGGCCCAGCCGGCGGCAGCAGCAGCAACGGGACTGTCCACATCTTCAATCAGCAGATCGCCGGTGGCGTCACTCACTCCTTCACTCAGAACTCGATCCTCGATGCGCGTTTCGCCTTCACACGCACCGATGCCGGAAAGGCCCCGTATGGCGCTGGCATGCCCAGCCTCATGGGCGGAATCAGCGGTCTTCCAACCGATCCACAGGTCGTCCGCAGCCTGAACGACCAGAGCGTCAACGGTTACACGCAGTTCGGCAGCCAGAACAGTAATCCTCAGTTCCAGAACCCCTACCTCTTCGACCCCAAGGTGAATTACACCTTCCTTCATGGTCGCAATAGCTACAAAGTCGGCTACGAGTACCAGTCCATCTTCACCGCGATCAGCGACTTCAATCCGAACTACGGGATAAATACATATAACGGCGGCTTTAGTTACGTCTCTTCTACTACCTCAACGCTTCCGTCAAAGGACACTGGCACCAAAGAAGCTGTCGCCCTCGCAGACTTTCTTCTTGGCGCGGACGACACCTATCAACTCAACAACTTCGCCGTCATCCACCTGAACCAGAGAATGCACTTTCTCTATTTCCAAGACGACATTCGCGTCAACTCACGTCTTACCGTAAACGCCGGTCTGCGTTACGAGCTTGTCACCCCGCAGTGGGAGTCCGACAGCCACCTCTCCAACTACGATCCTACGACCCAGACTTTAATTCAGGCCTCATCTGGTTCCATCTACAACCGCGCTCTGGTCAACATACCGAAGCTCGACTTCGCTCCGCGCTTTGGACTTGCTCTCCAGGCCGACTCGAAGACAGTGATCCGCGCAGGCTACGGTCTGGGCTACGCACAGTTCAACCGCGAAGGCGGCGAGAATATGCTCGGCTACAACGGCCCCTACATCGTCAATTCCAACCGGGTCCAGGTCGCTCCCTTTGCTCCCTCCGGCGCAACTTCCAGCAAGCTGCCTGTCTGTACCTCCGGCGACGAGCCCTTCACCACTTGTTTCCGCACCACCCAGCAGGGCTTCCCAACTGGCTATGCCACCTCGGCCAACTACAACACACTCCTTGCCGAAGTTCGCTATATCCCCAAGAACCTGCCCACTGGCTATGTGCAGAGCTACCACCTCACCGTGCAGCGTCAGCTCAGCAATAGCACCACCTTCGAGGTCGCTTACGTCGGCGAACATGGTGTCAAAATCGCGGTCCTCGCCGACCTGAACCAGGCAGCTCCCAACGCCGTTACCCCCACCTGCAACCCGGCCAAGACCTCCGGCTGCCTTTCCCTACAGGCCCGCCGTCCTGTCGCGACCTTCACGGGTATTGAGGAGACAATCCCCGACGGCTTCCTTACTTACAACGGCCTTCAGACCAAATTTGAGCACCGCGCCGGCCATGGCCTGTACGTCCTCAACTCCTTCACCTACTCACGCGCTCAGGACAATGCCTCCGGCCACCTCGACACGCCGGCCGGCGACAACTCGCGCATCAACCTGGCCAATCCACTCGGAGAACGCGGCCCTTCCGCCTACAATCAGCCGCTCAATGAGATCCTCACCGCAGTCTACGATCTCCCCTACGGCAAAGGCCGCACGTTCGGCGGCAATGCCCCTCTCCTGATGCAGGAGGCTCTCGGCGGCTGGCAGATCACGGCGATCAACTCCGCCAGCAGCGGAATCCCGGTCAACCTCGTCTATAGCGAAAACTCCTCGCAGGACGTCAGCGACATCCTCGCCTACAGACCCAACGTCACAGGCGCTCCTGTCGTCCTTCCTAAATCTCAACGCGTCAAGAACTCGTCCAACACTTCATTGCTGGCCTTCAACACTGCGGCAGCCAGCGTGCCGGACGTCAACCATCCCTACGGGAACGCAGGCCGCAACTCTGTCCGGTTTGATCCCTACTACAACCTGGATATCGGCCTGCACAAGGTCTTCCCGCTCTACATCGAAGGGACATCTTTCGACTTCCGCGCGGAGGCCTTCAACATCCTCAATCAGACCAACTACCAGTATCCGTCAAGCACCGTCGGCCAATCGACCTTCGGTGCCGTTACGGCCGCCACTACAGCTCCGGCGCGCGTCCTGCAGTTCGCAGCCAAGCTGATCTTCTAAACTGAAGTCGGGGACAAATCACCATGCCTGATCTCAGAAAGTTTGATCGTCGACAGTTCAACACCCTCGGCGTTGCATCCCTCGGTAGCCTGCTCACCCGGAAGCTCTGGGCTGAGCAGGTCCGAGCAACTGCCTCACCCGACAAGTTCTATTTTGCCCTCGTAGCCGACACTCACATCATCGACAACTTCTACGTCAAAGGCAGCGAGAACGGGATAGAAGACAACGAGAGTATCCTCCTCACCACGCCGCGCTACACCTCCGCTCGCGACCTCATCAACTCGCTGCATCCGGCCATCGAGCAGGTTTTCCTTATCGGCGATTACTTTCACAACTACCCCTCGACTGACTACGACTTTTACTTCAAGAACACCACCCGCCTCGACAATGCAAAAGCCATCACTGATGGCTTCAAGATGCCCGTCCACCTCGGCTTCGGCAATCACGACTACGACGTTCGCCATGTCCCTCGCGAGATGAGCCACCGTCTCTTCGAGACTAAGTTCAACACAAAGCCCTACTCCGTGCTGGACTACAAAGGTTACAAATTCATCCACCTCAATAACTTCCTTGGAAGTACACAGGACCACACCGCATCAGACTTCAATCCTTCGATCGGATCGCTCGGCGAGGAGCAACTGCAGTGGTTCGAGGCCCAGCTCCAGCAACACAAGCCCACCTTCGTCTTCATCCACTACCCGCTCATCCAGGACGAGCCCACCGAGTTCGACGACTACGGCCTGCACCCTCTGCTCCGCAAGCACCAGGACACCATCCAGCTTGTGGTCTCCGGCCACATGCACAAATGGATTGATTTCGCCCACACTTACGGTCCGCAGCACTACGTCATGGCCGCCACTCGCTATGATCCGAATGCCTATATGCTCATGGAAGTCGACACCCGGCACGCCACGTGGCGTTTTATGAACGCGAGCCTCGTTGACTGGTCCACCCACTACAGCAAGCCCTACATTGCCACTTAAAGGACCCCCTTGTCTTTCCATCCATCGCTGCGCCTTCCCACGTTTGTCATCGCCATGGGTACTTCTCTCGCATTTGCTCAGACCAATGTTGCCGATACGATCAAGCTCAACCAGATTCAGGTGATTGGCTCCCATAACAGCTACCACGCCGGGATCGCGCCCAACGAAGCAAAGGTCTGGCGCACAAAGTATCCCGGCTCGTTCAATGGTCTTGATTACTCTCATCCCGCGCTTACGAAACAATTTGATGAAGGAGTACGGCAGATCGAACTCGACGTGTACGCCGACACGAAGGGCGGCCGCTACGCTCACCCGTCGGGCCCATCCACAGTCGCGGCAGCCGGCTTTTCGCCCGACCCCGACTTTGATCCCTCAGGAATCATGAACAAGCCTGGCTTCAAAGTCATGCACATTCAAGACCTCGACTATCGCAGCAACTGCCAGCCTTTCACCGCCTGTCTGACAGAGGTGCGTACCTGGTCGCACGCGCATCCCGGCCACATTCCGATCTTCATCCTGGTTGAAACAAAGCAGGGCTCGCCGAAGAACGAGAAATTGACTGTACCGGAACCCTTCACCTCTGCCACCTTCGACGCGCTCGACGGCGAAATTCGCTCCGTCTTCCCCTCAAGCGAAATGATCACTCCGGACGATGTTCGTGGAAGCTTTGCGACACTCGAAGAGGCTGTCCTTGCTGGAAACTGGCCGACGCTTGCAAGCGCTCGCGGCAAAGTTATCTTTCTTATGGACCAACACCCTGTGGGCCCTGTCTATTTGGAAGGACATCCCTCGTTGCGTGGCCGCGTCCTCTTCACCAACTCCGATCCAGGCCTGCCCGACGCAGCTTTTCTCGAACGTAATGAGGGCCCGGTGGCAGACATCACCAGTCTGGTGCGGAAAGGCTATCTGGTCCGCGCTCGCACGGATTCTGACACGAAGGAAGCCCGCACAAATGACACCACGAATCGCGACGCCATGATGCAGAGCGGCGCTCAGATTCTCAGCACGGACTACCCGATGGGCGAACCCGCTCGCTGGTCCGGCAACTACGTAGTGACTTTCAAAGAAGGACTCGACGCACGCTGCAACCCGATCAACGCACCGAAGGGTTGCGACTCCTCACTCATCGGCAAACCAGTCCCGAGATAGCGAACGGAAGCTGCTCAAGTTGCGCCGCTACCAGGCAATCTTTTCTGGAAAGAATTCAGCAAATAGATCGTCGTAATAAGGCTTCAGCTCTTTGAGATTCGGCTTCGTGTGTCCTTTGGAATAAAGGTCATACACGTTGAACTTATTCACCCACTCCAGCATCTCGACGTCATGCTCGTTCATCAGGTGCCGGTATGCGCCATGGCGATGCGCTGAGTAGAACGAGTGGTAGCGCAGCATATACAGCGACTCTTCGGGCATGTAGTTCTTCATGACCTCGCCGATGTAGCCGTCGTGCCCAAAGGACATGTGCAGCTTGCCCAGCCCGCAGTTCGGCTCATAGACACCAAACTTCGTCTGGTAAAGAGGATTGTGAATGTCTGGATTCGCGGCGAAGTACTCAGGAAACACAATGTCCTTCGAGTACGCGCAACCTACAGGGAACGTATCACCGACTACTCCCCACTGCGGCTCCCCCCAAAGGCACAACACTTTCCCGAGATCATGAATAAACCCTGTTAGGACGAACCAGCGCGGATGTCCGTCTTTACGAATTGCCTCGGAGGTCTGCAGGAGGTGTTCGATCTGGGTCAGGTCGGTATCCGGGTCGCTGTCATCCACCAGCGTATTCAAAAACTCCGCAGCCTCCCAGATGCTCTTCTCGCCTTTACTGAGCCCGAAGTACTCTTTCTCCTTCGCCATGACATAGTCAAACGTCTGATATTGGTGGTTGAGCCGATAGAACTCAGCCACCCCGGGGTTGGCTTGCGCATCGTACTGACGAAACTGCTCTTCGCTCTTCCCTTCCTGATAGCGTCCTGTCAGGAAATCATCCCATTCCTCCATGTCTTTCAGTGGAGCAACAGACGCAATAATATTCGTAGACATACTGAATTGCCTCCAGTAGGAAGAGCCGGGAGTTCTGGACTCGCGTTACCGCTAACTATAATGTTTGTCCTTCATTGATGGCAAGCGAATTAGTCAAAAAGGCCTGAATCTCGACGAGATCCGGAACTTGCAGCTCTAGTGGCGATTCACAACGAATCCTTATCAATGCCTGCTATCTAATTGTTGGCAAAGCTATTTTTCCGTGAATAACCTCATTTGCCGTCTCCGATGGTAGACGCCCTCGCCACCAGCATGGATGGCGCCAGCATACTCTTCGGCTCCTGCTCCGGATTGGCCGAAAGCTCCAGCGCGAACTCTCCAGCAAGTCGGCCTAGCTCCGCTGTCCCGTGATCGATCGAACTCAGCGGAATCCGCAGGTAGTTTGCATAACGCAGATTGCCACAACCAATAAACGCGACATCCTCAGGAACTCGCAGCCCGCTCTGCAGTGTTGCATCGATCGCGCCCAGCGCGGTCAGGTCGTTGTAGCAGAACACTGCATCTGGCCGAGACTGAAGCTTCAGCAGCTCCTGCATCGCTTGAAACCCGGCCACGTCGCCCGATTCCTCCACACGTTCCCGCGCGACGACGTAGCTTTCCGGTGCCGGCAACCCGCACTCCGTCAAAACATTCCTGTAGCCTCGCAATCTGTCGAACGATGGGCTCGTGTTTTTCCCTCCAATATGCGCGATCCTCTTACGTCCAATGTCAACCAGGTGTCTAGTTGCCATCTCGCCTACAGCCACGTCGTCTGAACCAACAAAGTGCGCGGCGAGATGCGGAAAGTTGCGGTCGAAGAGGACATAGGGAGTTCGGGCGTCGCCCAATTCGTAAAAGTTTCGAAGATTCGCCTGACACGAAGCAATCAGCAGGACATCCACCCCACGATTCAGAAGCGTGCGTATCTCCTGCCGTTCGATCTCCGGATCCTCCTCGGAAGAGGCAAGAATCAGCGCTCGGCTGGCTGTTCGTAAAACACCGCTCAGCGCCTTCGCGAACTCCGCAAAGAATGGGTGCACCAGATCTGGAACGACGAGTCCTACGGTGTAGGTGCGGCCGCTTGCCAACCCGCGCGCCATCATGTTGGGCTGATAGTTCAGCTCCTTCATTCGTTTGAGCACGCGCCGCCGGGTCGCCTCGCTTATGTCAGCGTTTCCCCTAAGAACCTTCGAAACAGTGACAACCGACACACCAAGATCACGCGCAATGTCTTTCAGCCTGACAGCCATACATGCTCCTAGAGCGTCATCCTACAGGTTGGTTATAAATCTACGAGCCTCTTACACGCGGCGTTTTCAGCAGAATTTCGTCCTTCGCCAGAGACTCCAGGCGCCAATAATCAGACTTAGAACCAACAATAGACCCAACACTCCTACCCATCGCAGGTTCATTGCAATGGGAGGCACGGCCGCGTGAATTCCGAGCCAGACAAAAACCCCGGTCGCGGTCAGCACGATTGCATAATCCCACCATCGCCGTCGCTCGTCTCTGCCTCCAAATTCATCCCCTGCTTGCGCCATCATCGTGCGGTGATAATCCAGGCCGTATCGGTTGCACTCCCGCAGGACCGCCTCGTTCGTCGAAGTTTGCTCTTTCGAGGAAGCGACCGCTGTGCTGATGGCCAGCGCACCAAGAATCATTATTAGTGATCCGCCGATCACCAAGAGCTTATGCTGCCGGTCTGCGCTTGCCAGTTCACCGAAGACGAGCGCACCCCACGCCAGCCCCCAAAGTTGATTCGTATTCGAGAGGGGGATACCTCGTCCAATTCCAAGGTATTTTGCGGCGAACTGCTGAAATAGATCGCCAATCACCCAGACGAACCCTCCGAGAAATAGCCAAAACATGATTCCCGGAGAGCGGAAAAGCTGAAACGCTGAAGAGTGCACTCCGCCATCTAACGCCAGCGTCAATGCCAGCACAGTACCCAACTCGCCTACGGTAAATGCAGTCACGAACGAGAGTGGATTCATCCCGCTCAGGTACGCTTTGCGATAGGGAACATACATTGTTCCCCACATCAGACTTGCGCCGAGCGCTGCTGCAATTCCGCGAAACGCGTTGGTGCCCATGGAACCGCCGCCATGGATCGTGCTGAATCCCAGCATCACTGCCGCGATGACGATAGCAGTTGCACCGACCACGACCTTCGCAATGTTTTTATTGCTGGCCCCTTTCAACTCCTTGAACAACACACGCCCCCAGAACAGGCCAATCAATGAGTTTGCATTCCACATTGGAAAAGCAACTGCCAGCCCTACATCCCGAATCGCGAAGACTGTCAGTGTGTTTGCGACGGCCCATAAGGCTCCTGCCAGAAGAGCCCATACGATCAAATGCTTCTTCTCCGCGATATCTGCGAAGACATAACTCGTACCTTTCAGCAGCGTAGGAAAGGTCCACCGTGCCGTAAATACGCCCGCTACCATGCACAGCGAGATTGCATACGGGGAGAACCCGGCGTTCACGAGTTTAGTGGGGGCTTCAGCCGCACCCAGCCATACACCTGCTGTTAAACCGCAGATCACGCCCAGGCCATGCAACGATAAGCCCATGCGTTCGGCCTTCTGCGCCACACTCGGCATCCAGTGGTCCTCTCTTGGAATTCCTGCGTCCCACTCTTTACGGCTTAACGCAGCGCCACCAGAAGAACGACTCCAGCCATCAGCGCGACAAAAGGGACCAGGAAGTGGCTGTCCGTTAAAACGGCCTTCGCTCGTTGATAGAGTCGCACTGGTATCTCCAAAATTCGGATTCGGTTGATAGTAAGCGGTTACGCAGGCTAAACCTATATCGGCGTACACTGCAATGTCAATCCTTTGACGTGGTGGCGAGTTTGCATCAGGAGGAATTTATGACATCCAGAAAGCCCTTCGACGCGATCTTCAAAAGGGCTCGTTTGGAAGAATGGTCGGCCCTAGTGGACGATTTTCGAACTTTCCTTGCTTTGTGATCGGCCGAGCTTATGAATCAGGCATTACTCATGGCTCCATGGAAGGACGATTTTTATCGTTTGTGCAAGGGCGATTCGCTGACACACCAGCATATTCAGGTTGCTCAAGGAGTGCCGCAACTTGAAATCGCGCTCGACGAGATGACCGCCGGCGAAACTCACTCGACCATGAGTGGGCAGCCACAGCTGACAATTCACCTCCTGTTCAACTTCCCTTCACATTAGCGTCGTGCCCCAAGCCTAAAAAGGGATTGATCCATACTTTCCCCAACCTTGAGGCTCACCTCCATGATCCGGAAACTTCTCGCGCTCTCATTGACTTCAACGCTCGTGCTCAGTGGCTGCAGCAGCGGCATCAGCAGCAATCCTCCGGGTAACGGCAACGCCAACACGACCCCCCCTGTTCCTAGCGTAACCCCCACGACTGCCTCAGCGGCCATCAAGCACGTCGTCGTCATCTACGGCGAGAACGTCTCCTTCGACCACTACTTCGGCACCTACCCGAACGCCGCCAACCTCCCCGGTGAAACCAAGTTCACCCCTGCCACGACAACCCCAACCAACATCAACAACTACACCGCCTATCCGGCGCTGCTTACCGACAACCCCAACCTCAGCATCGCAAACGGCGCCGGTGCTTCTAACCCCTTCCGTCTCGACCCAGCCCAGGCCGGTACTGCCGACCAGGATCACAACTACGGCCCCGAGCAGACCGCCTTCGATGCCGGTAAGATGGACCTCTTCCCGCTCTCCGTCGGCACACCTGACGGCACGGCTCTCGCCACCGCCACCGGTGCCTCAGCCATCTCCAACACCAACGGCCTCACCATGGGCTACTTCGACGGCAACTCTGTCACCGCGCTCTGGAACTACGCCCAG
>Ga0182024_10007884_pt1 | contig 22795 bp, 19 predicted proteins | sample P32metaG_FD_120480 | JGI IMG/M metagenome (GOLD analysis project Ga0182024, IMG submission 120480) | Permafrost microbial communities from Stordalen Mire, Sweden - P3-2 metaG (Illumina Assembly) | ecosystem: Environmental > Terrestrial > Soil > Wetlands > Permafrost | place: Sweden: Stordalen... | reverse complement strand
GGCGGAGATGAAGTCGAGACTCGAGTCTGTCCGTGACGCCGACCTGGACGCCGACCTGGACAAGGCGCAGAAGCTGATCGACCAGGAGAAGACGAGAGGAGACGATTACCTGGCACAGCTCAAATACCTGCAGGCCGACTTCGAGAACTACCGCAAGAGGGTGGACAGGGAGATAAGGGACATCGAGGACTTCTCGACCAGCGCCCTGATACGGAAGCTGCTCCCGGTCCTCGACGACCTCGAGCTCGCGGCGGCCTCTGCCGAGAAGAGCGAGGAGTCCAAGGGATTCCTTGAGGGAGTCGCCATGGTGCAGAAGAACCTTACCGGTGCCCTGCAGTCCGAGGGGTTGAAGGCCATAGAGGCCGTCGGCAAGCCCTTCGACCCGGAGTTGCACGAGGCGGTGGAGATGGTAGATGGCACCGAGAACAAGCGTGACATGGTCGTAGGCGAGATCAGGAAGGGATACATCCTAAAGGACAAGGTGTTAAGACCGAGTATGGTAAGGGTGGAGTCGGCCGTCAAGAATAACGGTGAAAAACAATGAGCACACCTCGTGAAAAAATAATCGGAATAGACCTGGGCACGACCAATTCGGCAGCCGCCGTACTGGAGGCTGGCCGCCCGGTCGTCATACCCAGCGCGGAAGGCCCGACAGCCTCGGGGAAGATGTTCCCCTCTGTCGTCGCGTTCGCGGCAGACGGGACCCTGCTGGTCGGAGAACCGGCGAAGAGGCAGTTTGTGGCGAACCCTGAAGGGACCATCTTCGAGATCAAGAGGAAGATGGGTACCGACTACACCGTCAAGCTCCAGGGCAAGGAGTTCACCCCGCAGCAGATCAGCTCCTTCATCCTCCAGAAGATCAAGAAGGATGCCGAGACGTTCCTCGGGTACCCGGTGAAGAAAACGGTGATAACCGTCCCGGCCCACTTCAACGACAACCAGAGACAGGCGACCAAGGACGCGGGAGAGATAGCCGGGCTAGAGGTTGTAAGGATCATAAACGAGCCGACGGCCGCATGCCTAGCCTTCGGTCTCGACAAGGCCGGGAAGGAGATGAAGGTACTGGTGTTCAGCTTCGGCGGAGGCACGCACGACGTCACGGTCATGGAGTTCGGTCAGGGCGTCTTCCAGGTCCTAGCGACCAGCGGCGACACCCAGACGGGCGGGGTAGACATCGACAATGTGATTGTCAACCTGCTCCTCGACGACTTCAAGGGGAAGACCGGGATTGACCTTAGGAGCGACAAGACGGCCATGGCGCGGCTTAAGGAATCCGCGGAGAGGGCGAAGATAGAGCTCTCAAACACCATCACGACGGACATAGACCTGCCTTTCATCGCCAACGACGCGACGGGGCCGAAGAACCTCCACTACACGCTGACCAGGGCCCACCTTGAGGAACTTGCGCGGCCTATCGTGGCCAAGATCCAGGCACCGATCAAGAAGGTCATCGAGGACGCAAAGCTCGAGGTCAAGGACATCGAGAAGGTCATCCTGATCGGAGGGATGACGCGCATGCCCCTCGTCCGCAAGACGGTGGAGGACGTGATGGGCAAGCCCGCTGAGAGAGGCGTCGACCCGATGGAGGCGGTTGCGGTCGGTGCAGCAATCCAGGGTGGCGTGCTAGCCGGAGAGGTGAAGGACATTCTCCTCCTCGACGTTACGCCGCTATCACTCGGCGTCGAGACCATGGGCGGGATAATGACCCATGTGGTCGACAAGAACACGACCATCCCCACCAAGCGCACGCAGACGTTCTCCACGGCGGCAGACTTCCAGACGGCTGTCACCATCCACGTCCTGCAGGGGGAGCGGGCGATGGCAGGGGACAACATCTCCCTGGGCAACTTCAACCTCGCAGGGATTCCACCAGCGCCTAGGGGAGTGCCGCAGGTGGAGGTGACCTTCGAGATAGACGCGAGCGGGATACTGAACGTCCGAGCGAAGGACATCGGGACGGGCAAGGAGGCGAAGATCACCATAAGCGCTGCGACCAAGCTCTCGAAGGACGAGAAGGAGAAGCTGGTCCGGGAGGCCGAGCAGTATGCGGACCAGGACAAGAAGAAGATGGAAGACGCGCAGCTCCTCAACGATGCTGACTCGCTGGTCTATACGGCCGAGAAGACCAAGACCGACCTGGCCGGCAAGATCAGTGAAGCGGACGTCTCCAAGATTGACGCCGGGACGAGGGACCTCAGGAAGGCGATCGAGGCCAAGGATGACCAAGAGATGAAGGCCAAGTCCGAAGCTCTCAGGAAGACTCTCCAGGACGTCGGTACCGCGGTCTACCAGCAAGCGGCTCAAGCAGCGCAGGAGTCTCAGGCGCAATCTCCTGGAGCTGGGCAGGGCTCCCAAGGCTCCCAGGAGGCCCCCTCGCAGGCGCCGGGGAGCGGGACGGTCACCGATGCCGACTACAAGGTAGTCGACGACGGCAACAACAAGCAATAGGCGCCCCGCGAAATGAGCAGTGCCTCGTCTCGGGACTTCTACGACGCTCTCGGGGTTCCGAAGGAGGCTTCAAAGGACGACATCAAGAGCGCATACCGGAAGCTGGCGCTCCAGTACCACCCGGACCGCAACAAGGACCCGGGCGCGGAGGAGAAGTTCAAGCAGATCTCCGAGGCCTACGCCGTCCTGTCCGACGACGAGAAGCGGAAACAGTACGACACCTACGGGAAGGAGGGCGTCTACCAGAAGTACGGTTCCGAGGAGGACATCTTCCGCGGCGCGGACTTCTCCGACGTCTTCAGGGGGACGGGCTTCGGCGGGTTCGACGACATATTCAGCCAGCTGTTCGGGGGCGGCCGGCGCGGGCCACAGCGTGGGAACGACGTCTCTCTCAGGATACCTCTCCGGCTGGAGGACGTCGTCAACGACATCTCGCGCGAAGTAGAGATACCCAGGTCCGAGCCGTGCCCAACCTGCGGCGGGAGCGGGGCGACCCCCGGGACCTCGGCGAGGACCTGCCCGCAGTGCGGTGGTGCCGGCCAGGTGCAGAAGGTCCAGAGCGCCGGGTTCGCCCGATTCATACGCGTCGAGACCTGCAGCAGGTGCGGAGGTCGGGGTTCGATCATCGAGAGCCCGTGCAAGGATTGCCGGGGGAGGGGGCTCGTGAGGCGCACCAGAAAGATCAGCATACGGATACCCGCCGGCGTGGAAGACGGCCATACGCTCCGCCTGCGCGGGGAAGGGGAAGCGGGAGAGCACGGGACGCCGCGCGGTGACCTCTACGCAGTGGTGAGCATCCCGGAACACCCGATCTTCAAGAGGAGAGATTCTGACATCTACGTCGAGACGCAGGTCAACGCGGTCGAGGCGATGGTCGGGACCGAGGTGAGAGTGCCGACTCTCTACGGAGACGTGAAGATGGACATCCCGGCCGGCACCCAGCCGGGAGCGACGTTCAAGGTCAAGGGAAAGGGTCTCCCCCGTCTCTCCCATTTCGGGAAGGGAGACGAGTTCGTGGTCGCGAACGTATACGTTCCGAAGAACCTCAACGGCAAGCAGAAGGATGCGCTGCGGGGCCTGTTGAAAGACGGTACGCTTCAGTGAGAGAACTTGTAGATCATCAGGAAGGGAACTCCCTGGATCATCCTGACCGCTTCCTTCGGCGCCATCTTGTTCGAGAGGGCGATATTCACCGCCTGTTCCCCCGCCAGGTTGATTATCGACGATTCCTTCATCATCTTCAGCGCCCGGTCTGAATCGACGACCTGCCCCCCGAAATAGTCTCGAGAGATGTGCATCGACAGCTTGCCCTCGTTGAGCGTCTTTCCTATAAGGGCTTGATCGCAGATATTGATCGAGGTGGTATCCTTCCAGCTAATGCTACGGACCGAAAGGTTGGATTCTGCCGTATCAGTTCACCTTTGCGGCTGAGCGGGCTCCGCAAGCCTCGCAGACCCTGAAGTGAAGCCTGCTGACGGTCTCGATATGCGTGTCCGGGCTCCCGCAGACCGGACAGGTGACGTTGTCCATCATGTATTTCTGGAACAACTGGACGAACGATGCCTTGTCCTTCCTTCCGATGAATATGGCCCTCTCTCCGTCGATCGAGGCGGCCGTTGCAAGCTCCTTCGCCAGGTACATCAGGACTCTGTCTGGCTCCCTGCGGAAGAGCTTTGGGAACTCCCCATAGTTCCTCAGGATGGTCTTCTTGCCGACCCAGATTACCTGAGGCTCCGGTAGCTCCAGCCTGCTGAGCGAGGACTTGGTCGAGATCTTCTGAAGACCCGCCTGCGCCCTTGACAGGAGCTCGTCATATTGCCTGCTCATTGGAAGACCTCAATACCTCCCGCCGGTATTTCAACCCTTCTGGTCGTAGATTCTGCAAAGTCTTTTTTGCGTTGTCTCGGCGACTAGCTTTTCTGCGCAAAAATGTTAAAAGAATCCTAAGCCTGTAATCGACCTACGGACAAGCCAGCGAAGAATGTAGACGAATACATATCGGCAGCTCCCAAAGAAGTGCAAGGTAAACTGAGACGGGTTCGAGCAGCGATCAAGGAAGCGGCACCGACTGCCCACGAAAGCATCAGCTACAGGATGCCTTACTATGACTACAAAGGGCGGCTGGCCTGGTTCGGTCTTCACAAAGCGCACGTTGGACTCTATGTGCGTCCTCCTGTCATCGAGGACCACAAGGATGAACTAGCTGGTTACGAGACTACCAAATCAGCCGTTCACCTTTCATTGGACAGGAAAATTCCCGTTGCGCTGATAAAGAAGCTGGTGAAAGCTCGGATGAAAAAGAACGAAGCAGGGGAATAGAATCTACCGCCGAAGAAGAAACTCGGACTTCAGTGAAGGCGCGTGACCCTCTCGCTGATCACGGCCCTTTCTTGTTAGCGGGGGGAAAAGACTTTGCGGAACCCTGGTCGTACGAGAGCATTTCCTGACGAAGCCGCCCAGCTGACCAGACCGCGACCTCTATCCTGCTCTTTGAGCGCAGGGTGGTCCCACCGTATTTCTTCGCTAGCGCTGCGATTATCCTCTTGTGAGCCTCCTCCGGGACGTCCCAGGTCAGCGACTGTCCCCGCGCCTCCAGGTGGCGAATCTCGTCATCCGCCTTGGCCTCGCGCTCCGCCTCGACGACAGGGATCAGCCTGTCCGGGGGCACCTTCTCACCGAGTCCGCCCTCGCCCCTCTCGAGGCGTCTGAGCGGATACCCCTCCTTAAACCTCATCTCCCGATAGTCGTCTCTCATCATGTCTCGCCCGCTCCCTTCGCTTACCTCGATGACGGAGAGCACGGTGCCCCGGGAGACCCTCGCCGCCTCCTTCACCACCTCCGCCCAGTCGCTGACCAGATGGAGTATGTGGACGAGCAGTGAAGCCTCGAAGACCTCGTCCCGGAAAGGAATCCTCTGGACGTCCGCGAAGACGAGTTGGCTCACTCCCTTCTCCTTCGCCTTGGCCATCATCCCCTTCGAGACATCGAGACCGACGACCTCGTAGCCCCTCTCCTGCAGCGGTCTCGCAAAGCGGCCGGTCCCCACCCCCACGTCCGCCACGGGGCCTCTGCCGGGGATTATTACGCCAGCCAGCGCGTCGAGCAACAGCCGCATCTCCCCCTCGGGGAGCGATCTCGTCGAGTCATAGATGTCGGCCACTCTTCCGAAGTCCTGGACGCCCAACCCTCGGCCTGATCCTGGCGCTCCGAAAAAAGGTATCGAAGCGCGGTCCGCTCCAAAGATTTTAAGCACTCCCGGCGGGAGCTCGAATGTGAAGCGCGCTACCATCGGGGTGTTCGGAGGGTCCGGTTTCTACCGTTTCTTGAAGAAGTACGAGGAGTTGGCGGTCGAGACGCCCTATGGGCTGCCCAGCGCGCCCCTCAAGCTCTCGAGCATCGGCGGAAGAAAGGTCGCCTTCCTACCCCGCCATGGGGAGCACCATGAGTTCCCTCCCCACACGCTGCCTTACAGGGCGAATCTCGCCGCGTTCAAAGAGGTCGGTGTGGAGAGGGTGATCGGCCCGTGCGCCGTCGGGAGCCTCAAGCCGAAGCTCAAGCCGGGCGACTTTGTGATATGCGACCAGTTCGTGAACTTCACGACGGGTCGAAGGGATACCTACTATGACGGGCCGGAGACCACCCACATCAGCAGCGCCGACCCCTACTGCCCCGAGCTCAGGAAGCTCGCGAGGGACGCCGCCAGGAAACTGAAGCTGCCCTTCCATTATGGAGGGACCGTCGTGGTCATCCAGGGGCCCCGGTTCTCCACCCGGTCAGAGAGCCGGTTCTTCAGGAAGCAGGGGTGGGACGTGATCAACATGACCCAGTACCCCGAGGCCGTCCTCGCGCGGGAGCTAGAGATGTGCTACGCCAACATCTCGCTCGTGACGGACTACGACTCTGGGCTCGAGGGCGACCCGGACGTCGAGCCGGTCTCGCACGAGGCGGTCATCAAGATCTTCAACGAGAACATAGAGAACCTTCGCGCTCTGATCACGGAGATGATAGGGGCGATGCCGGAGAAGAGGTCTTGCTCTTGTGGCACTGCGCTCGAGCACGCGAGGCTGAAAGCGTGATGGACGACACCACATCTCAACGCATCCGGCGGGCGATCAGGCGGATCCCGGACTTTCCGAAGAAGGGGATCGTATTCAGGGACATCACCACCCTCTGGAAGGACCAGGCTCTGCTCAGGCTGGCCGTCGACACCATCTACGACCACTACAAGGACAGGAAGGTCGACAAGGTCCTCGGCGTAGAGGCACGTGGGTTCGTCTTCGGAGCGCTCCTCGCGGAGAGGTTCGGGGTCGGCTTCATCCCGGCCAGGAAGCTCGGTAAGCTCCCATCGGACAAGATCACCGAGCGGTATCAGCTCGAGTACAGCGTCGACGGGCTCGAGATGCACAAGGACTCGGTGAGCGCCGGCGACAGCATCCTCGTGGTGGACGACCTCATGGCCACCGCCGGCACCGCGATCGCAGTCGTCAAGATGGTCGAGGCCCTCGGCGGGGTGGTGGTGGGGCTCGCCTTCGTTGTCGAGCTCTCGTTCCTGCAGGGCAGGGAGAAGCTGGGCAATTATGACATCTTCTCCATCGTCCGGTACGCATCAGAGGAGGAGTAGGGTCTGACGGCGCCCCGGTCGACTACGGGCGTCATAGCGGGGTCAGGGATGGAAGGGCTTTTCGCCGTCTCCGAGGAGAGACGCGTCACGACCGATTACGGGGTGGCGACCGCCTGCCTCTGCACCGCCGGCAAGACGCAGTTCTTCGCAATCCGGAGGCACGGGAAGGACCATTCCGTCGCGCCGCACAGGATAAACTTCAAGGCGAACGTTCAGGCCCTGAAGAAATTGGGCGTCACCGACGTGATCGCGACGAGCGCGGTCGGTTCCATAAGCAAGAAGATAGCTCTGGGCGAGCTCGGGCTCCTGGACCAGTTCATCGACCTCTGCAAGCGCCACCTGACCTTCTTCGAGAGGAAGCCCGTCCACGTAGACATGACCTATCCCTACGACCGTTCGCTTCAGGACAGGCTGACTACGGCGGCCGCGTCGCTGCGCATCGAACTCGCCCACGGGCTCGTCTACGTCTGCGTTGATGGGCCGCGTTACGAGACGGCGGCAGAGATCCGCATGTTCGGGCTGATCGGCGGGGATGTCGTCGGAATGACCGGCGCCCCCGAAGCGATATTGTGCAGGGAGGCCGGCCTGAGGTACGCGTCCGTGGTGGTCGCTGCCAACTGGGCGGCGGGGATGCAGGAGAAGGTGTCCCACGAAGAGGTCGTCTCGGTCATGGAGAGCGTGGGACCGCGGGTGAAGAAACTAGTGGAGAGGGCCGTGACGACCAAATAATCGGTTCTAAAACTTCGGTGCCGGGCAGGTCACTCGCCAGATGCCGCAACTCGTGCGCGCTTCCTCCGCAGGTATACTTCAGCGGCAGTGACAGAAACCAGCACGGTTATGGCGCTGATTCCAAGAACAAAGTTGGTGAACCAGACTGGGGCCAGGTCAGTGAAGTGAAGGTTGAACTCACCCCGGTCGAACACGTATATGAGCAGAGAGAGCTCAAAGAGAAGGGCAGAACAGAGCCATACTGAGTTCAGAAAGGCCAGAAGCCTTCCTCCCCCTGAGAGCAGGAAGACAGACACGAAGGCTATGAGGAGTGCTGCGAGGAAGACTAGGTCCAGAAGGTGAATGGGTATGATGTAGCTTGTGCCAACGTCGTAGCTTATTCCTACTGTGGTGAGGGCGAGGATTCCGATGAACCTGTTGAAAAAGAGATAGCCGACTGACTGACTTGACGTCCAGATGAACGCGGCTTCGAGGAAGCCTACGGACGTCGCAACAAGCACTATGCGACCCATGCGGTGCTGGAATGCGGAGACCATGACCGCTGCTAGTTCAATGTACAGCCCCGCAACGATGTAACCTTGAGATGCTATGGAGGCGCTCATTGTTGCAAACGGGTCCACGCGGACCAAGTCGTAGACCCCGACGCAGAGCAGAGCCAAACCCGCAGCTCTGAGCGTGGTGATCATCAAGACCGTCAGCAGTCTCAGGTTCACGTTTCGTAGCTTCATCGTCTGTATCAATTGGGTTCATGTCCGGGCCGCAATGCTACTCCGGGAAATGAGCCTGCATTCTGCTTGATAAGCAAAAACAGAGGAAGTGTTCTTGGCGCTCGACTTTGTAGGAATCTTACCCATTCGCCGAAAGTGTCGACTCTCGACCGACCTTCCATTTCTGTTTCATGTTGCATAGGAAAGATGCAATTCCCGCGCCACGTGGGGGGTTTATGACTATGCATTCGGCGTAGGTTTTCTAATCGGTTTTAATAACTGACCTTCCAACGCATCACGGAATTCACAATTGAAGATAGCCAATCCAAAGCTTGCCGATGAAGGCAAGAAGAACTTCACGTGGGCGAAGAACCACATGGGCGCCCTGGACAAGCTCGCGGAGAAGTACGGCCGAAGCAAGCCCCTGCAGGGAGTGACGGTCGGGGTCTGCCTCCACGTGACGAAAGAGACCTCCGTCCTGATCGATTCGCTCGTCAAGGCCGGAGCCGATGTGAAGCTGGCGGCTGCAAACCCGCTTTCCACGCAGGATGACGTCGCTGCTTTCCTGGCGACCGAGGCCGAAGTCTGGGCTTGGAGAGGGCAGACCGCGAAGGAGTACAACTGGTGCATAGAGCAGGTCCTGGAGAAGAAGCCCGAGGTCATAATCGACGACGGAGCAGACATGCACGTCGCGGCAAACACGTCCAAGCTCAAGAGTGTCGTCGGAGGCTGCGAGGAGACGACCACGGGGGTGGTAAGGCTGAAGGCGCTCGAGCACGACGGCAGGCTGTCATACCCGATCATCGCGATAAACAACGCCAAGACCAAGCACCTCTTCGACAACCGGTACGGCACCGGCCAGAGCACCTTCGACGGCATCCTTCGCTCCACCGCCCTTCTCGTCGCCGGCAAGAAGGTCGTAGTCGTCGGCTACGGGTGGGTCGGGAAGGGCGTCGCACTGAGGGCGAAGGGTCTGGGCGCTAACGTGACCGTGGTCGAGGTTGACCCGATCAAGGCCGTCGAGGCTTATCTGGACGGGCTGGACGTGATGAGCATCGAGAACGCGGCCGCCACCGGGGATTGGTTCATCACCTGCACCGGCATGAAGGGCGTCATCCCTTACTCCGCCATAGAGTCGATGAAGGACGGCGCGGTACTCGCAAACGCCGGGCACTTCGACATCGAGATCGATACGGGTTCGCTGCTGAGGCAGGCCCGGTCAGTCAAGCAGGTGAGGCCGAACGTCGACGAGGTCTGGCTCCCCAACGGGAAGCGCGTCTATCTTCTCGCCAAGGGCAGGATAGTGAACCTGGTGGCCGCGGAGGGTCATCCGCCAGAGGTGATGCAGATGTCCTTCGCCGACCAGTTCATGTGCGCGCTGTACGTCCTCAAGAACCACGCCTCTCTCGGCAAGAAGGTGCTCGACGTCCCCGAGGATATAGAGAACCAGGTTGCCCTCGCCAGCCTCGAGTCGCTGGGGATCTCCATCGGCAAGCAGACCAAGGAGCAGCTCCGATACGCCAAGAGCTGGAAGCTCTAAAGCAGCCTTATAGCGGAGCCCGATGGTGAAATCCCGGTGGAAAGGACGGTCAACCAGAAGAAAGTAATCATCACGGCGGCGTTGCCCTACGCGAACAACGACCTCCACCTAGGACACATCGCCAGCACGTACCTGCCCCCGGACATCCTCTACCGATACCTCAAGCACGGGAAGGCCGAGGTGATGCAGATTAGCGCCTCCGACGACTTTGGGACGCCGATCCTGATCGCGGCGGAGAAGGCGGGCAAGAAGCCGGAGGAGTACGTAGCCTACTGGAGGGAGCGCTTCCAGCAGGACCTCAGCGGGCTGGGCATAAACTACGACCTCTTCTACAGGACCAGCTCCGAGGAGAACGTAGCCCTCGTACAGCACTTCTTCACGACGCTCTACAAGAACGGGTACATCTACCCGGCGCAGGTCGACCAGTTCTACTGCGAGGTCGACAAGAAGTTCCTGCCGGACAGGTACGTCAAGGGCACCTGTCCCTACTGCGGGGCGCTCGATCAGTACTCCGACGGCTGCGAGAACTGCGGACGGACGCTTCAGCCGGGTCAGATATTGCAGCCGAAGTGCTCGATATGCGGGACGCCTCCCGTCAAGAAGAGCAGCGAGCACTACTTCTTCAAACTCTCCAGCTTCTCGGGCCAGCTCAAGACGTGGCTGGAGTCGAACGAGAACCTCCAGTCCGACGCGCGCAACTATGTCCTGAACTGGATCAAGGAAGGCCTACAGGACTGGGACATCACCCGCGACATAAGCTGGGGGGTGAAGGTCCCACTGGAAGGGGCAGAAGGCAAGGTCCTCTACGGGTGGTTCGACAACCACCTCTGTTACATATCGACCGCGCTCAAGGTGGCGGGCAAGCAGGGGAAGGAGGGAGCCGAATACTGGAACAGCGCCACCATCTACCACTTTATCGGCAAGGACATAGTCTACCACCACTACCTCTTCCTCCCGAGCATGAGGCTCGGCGAGGGGTCGTTCAAGCTGCCCGACTTCATCCCGACGCGCGGCCACCTGCTGCTCCAGGACAAGAAGATATCCAAGAGTCGGAAATGGGGGATAACGATCAGGGAATACCTCGCAGCCCTCCCCCCTGACTACCTTCGCTTCTACCTGACCCGCATCGTGCCCTACGCCCAGACGGACTCGAACTTCGACCTCCAAGAGTTCAAGGCAAAGATAAACAACGAGCTCGTCGCCAACCTCGGCAACTTCTGCCACAGGTCGCTGGTCCTGGTCAACAGGGAGTACTCTCGCAGCGTACCGGAGCCTGGAGAGCCCGGAGACGCCGAGAAGGCCCTCCTGGCCTCCTTACAAAAGGCCGTGGAGGAGACATCCCAGCTCGTCGAGAGCGGCAACTACGACAGGGCGCTAAAGGCCGTGCTGGACTTTGGGACGAGCTGCAACCAATACTTCCAGGCCAAGGCTCCTTGGGAGAAGCGCGGCGACGTGAACACGGCGATCTACTACGCGGTGAACTGCGTCGCGAGCCTGGCCGTGCTGCTCAATCCCTTCATCCCGTTCAGCTCGCAGGATCTCTGGGCGCAGCTCTCGATCGAACGGCCGCTCTCAATGGTGCCGTGGGAAGAAGCCGGGAAGATGATGCTCAAGCCCGGACACAAGATCAAGGAACCGAGACCTCTCTTCAAGAAGGTCGAAGAGACCGACCTGGAGGCCCTGCAGAAGTACGTAGAACAGAAGAAGTGAGCACTTCAGCCGGTCAGTCGCAGGGTCTGAGCGACTCTAGCCCGGACGGCAGCGAGCACTCCATCGCGTCGTCTATCGAGTTTAGCGAGGAGAGCGGGTCATATTCGTCGTATCGCGTCGCCTTGAACCCTGAAGCGAGCACGCTCACCTGCAGCTGTGAGGTTCCGCGGTAGCTGACGCTGTACTCGATGTCAATCGCCTCGCTCCCGAACATGGAGCCCAGACGCTTCACCGCCGTGGCCGTCTCGCCGGCCCTCAGCGCCGAGTCTCCAGTGAGAACGACGACCGCATGGTTGGCTTCCTTCGTCTCCGCCCTCTTGCTTATCCCTATTATCGCCCTGGAGAGCGCCTCCTCGGTCTTGTCCACCGAGCCTGAGGAAGCGGAGCTCAAGATGGAGTATCCGTCCTGGAAGACCGTCCCCAGCACCTTGTTCAGGCCGACCGGGATCGAATCCTCGGACTGCCTTGCGAGTAGCGAGCCCAGTGCCTTGACCGCTTCAGCGTTCGCCAGCTCGTAGACCTCCTTTAGCGTGGCGTCTGCAGTGCTCTTGAGCAGCGTGTCGTTGTCGACGACCACGACGCCCCTGGAAACTGCCCTCAGCCTCCTCAACGCGAGCCCTGCGTAGAACCTGAGCTTCTCTTCGAAGCCGAACGGCATCACGGCGACGCTGACCGTATCGGTCCCGTTCTCCTTCGCGAGCTGCGCGACCACCGGAGCCAGTCCGCTCCCCGTGGCCCGGCCGAGCCCCGCGACTATGAACACTATCTTCGCGCCGTCCAAGAGTGACGCCATCTCTCCCCTGTGCGCCAGCGAAAGGCCCCTCACCATCGGCGGCGTGAGCTTCTGGTCGATCGGGCACTCGATCAGCAGCTTCTCTCCGCCCTCCGCCGCTTCCAGGTCAGACTCGTCGCACGAGATGTAAGCGAACCTGTCCACCAGAGTCGTCTCCTTGCTCAACGCGGAGACGATCCTTGCTCCCGCGCTGCCTATTCCGAGAGCCAAAACCTGGCCCGATGTGGGGTTTGACATCTTATGGCAGAAGCTCTATCCCTCCCGCATTAATCCGCGCCACATCTGAAACGTTGAACCAATGGTGACCGAAAGTTCACTAAGAGACTTTACGGAGACTTTTCTGTATTGACGAGCCTGTTTACGAGGTCGTCCTGCATGTGCCCGCTGCACTCCACTACCACCTTCTTGACACCTTCGACCTTTTCCGCCGAAGCCCTGATCCTCTTGCCGAGGTCGACCGCCGTCGGGCTATAGACCGAGAGCGGCGTGAACCTTATCTTGACCACACCGGGGGTCACCTCGAAGACCTCGGTCACTATCGTGAGCTCGCCGAGCTTCCTCCCCGTCTCCTCCTCCACGAGCTCGTAGACTAGCTCCTTCGCGTTCTTTGCCAGGTCCACTGTCGAAGTCATCTCCACGTCACCACTTCACCCTCAGCGAAAGTGGATGCGAGGCCTTCACCTCGTCGATCCTCCCCACGCTGGTGTTCTTCGGTTCGTTCTCGAGCTCCCCGCGCTGCAGCTTCTCGTGGAGCCCGTTCAGCAGCTCGGCGTACTCGTCCAGCGCCTCGAGCGTCTCCGTCTCCGTCGGTTCTATCATGAGCGCTTCATCCACCGTGAGCGGGAAATAGATGGTGGGCGAGTGCACTCCGTAGTCCAGCAGGCCCTTGGCCACCTTCATCGCTCCGCCGCTCATCGTGCTCCTCACAGAGACTACAGCTTCGTGCTTCCTTCTTAGGCCTTTGCCCTGGAGCAGAGCATAGGCCGCAGGGTTCAGCTTCGAGAGGAGGTAGTTAGCCGCAAGGACTGAGAGGCTGGAGACGTTGTCCAGACCGTTGGCTCCGAGGAGTCTTATGTAGCAGTAGGCTCTGAGAAGGATCGCCGAGTTCGCGTAGCTCCCCTTCAGCCTGCCGATGGTACGCGGAACGTCGTAGTTCAGGTGGTACGCCTCGTTCGTCCTCGTGACGACGGGGACCGGCAGATAGTCCTGAAGCATCTCGGTCACACCGACCGGCCCGGCGCCCGGCCCTCCGCCACCGTGCGGCGTCGCGAACGTCTTGTGGAGGTTGAGGTGGACCACGTCGAAGCCCATGTCTCCGGGCCTGACCTTTCCCAGGAGGGCGTTCATGTTCGCCCCATCGTAGTACATCAGCCCTCCCGCGTCATGGACGATGCGCGCGATCTTACCTACGTCGCTCTCGAACAGCCCGAGCGTGTTTGGCACGGTGAGCATCATCCCGGCGGTCTTGCCGGATACGAGCTTCTCGACCTGCTCCACGCTGACCAGCCCCCTCTCATCGGAGGGCACCTTGATGACCTTGAAACCACCCATAGCCGCGCTGGCGGGGTTCGTACCGTGGGCGGAGTCGGGGACGAGTATCTCGTCCTTCGCCTGGTGCCCCTGCTCGCGGAGGTACTTCCGCATCATGAGGACCCCGGCGAACTCTCCCTGTGCGCCCGCGGCGGGGCTGAGCGAGAAGGCCTTCATCCCCGTTATCTCGCAGAGCATGGCGGAGAGGTCGTAGAATATCCCGAGGAGCCCCTGGATCGTACCCTCCGGCTGGAATGGATGGGCCTCCCTCATCCCAGGGGAGGACGCGATGTACTCAGACACCTTTGGGTTGTACTTCATCGTGCAGCTCCCGAGCGGGTAGGTCCCCGACTCGACGGAGAAGTTCATCTGGGAGAGCCTGTTGAAGTGCCTGAGCACCTGAAGCTCCGCGATCTCCGGGAGCCTGACCTCGGTCGCACGCAGGGCGGCCGGCAGGAGCTCCTTGGACTCTCTCCAGGCCTCTATCTTCGGGTCCTTCGGGGGCATGAACCCCGTCCTTCCCTTCCTGCTCAGCTCCGAAAGGAGCGGTTCGTCCCAGCGGGCCTGCCTGTATCTTCTCGCCATCTCAGACTACCTCCTGCAACGCGTGTTCCAGCCTCGAAATGTCATCCGAGGAGTGCACCTCCGTGACGCAGTAGCCCCCCGCCTCGCCTATCCCGGAGTAGTGCCGCGTGAGGGGGTAGCCGGCCATTATCCCTCTCTGCCCAAGTTTTTCGTACACGTCGTTCGCCTTGGCACCCTTGTAGCCGACTGCGAACTCTTTGAAGAACGGCCCCTCGAAGAGCGGCGACTCGGCCCCCTTTACCTCGCCAAGCCTCTCCGCCGCGTAGTGCGAGTTTGCCAGGATGACCTCACCGAGCCGGCTGAAGCCGTTCCTGCCCAGCAGAGAGAGGTAGCACGCGGCAGCGAGAGCGAGCAACGCCTGGTTCGTGCAAATGTTAGACGACGCGTTCTCCCTCCTGATGTGCTGCTCCCTTGTCTGCAGCACCATGCAAAAGGCCTTCTCGTTCCCCTCCTTGGTCGTGCTCATCCCTATGAGCCTCCCCGGGATGCTCCTTGTCAGGCTCATCTCTCTCACGGCGAATATCCCCGCGTGAGGCCCACCGAAGTTCATCGGCACCCCTAGGGGTTGGGCCTCTCCCACGACGACGTCGGCGCTGTAGCTTCCCGGATTTCTGAGCACGGACAGGGACATCGGGTCCACGCCCACGACGCCTAGCCCGCCGACCCGGTGAACCGCATCGATTATCGCTCCGGCGCCCTCCTCGATCACCCCGAGGAAATTCGGGTTCTCAATGTAGATTCCCGCCACGTCGCCGCTGAGGCTGCCCGCCAGCGAGTCCTGGTCCAGCTCCCCCGTCCTCCTGTCGAAGGGCACCGTCCTGATCGAAAGGCCGGCTGGCTCCGCGTACGTCCTAATGACCTCGAGGCGCTGAGGCCCAGCGCTCTCGGCGACCAGGAAGACGTTCCTGCCCTTCACCCTCGCAGCCATCCTCACGGCTTCCGCTGAGGCGGACGCCCAGTCGTACATCGAGCTGTTGCAAGCCTGCATTCCGAGCAGGTCGCACATGAGGCTCTGATACTCAAACAGGGCTTGAAGCATCCCTTGGCTTATCTCGGGCTGGTACGGGGTATAGCTCGTATAGAACTCCTGCCGGGAAAGTATCGACTCGACGGCCGCTGGTATGTAGTGGGGCCAGACCCCTCCCCCCAGGAAACAGAGCGAATCCCCTCCGGCTTTGTTCATGCCGAGCCTCTTGGTCACCTCCCTCCTTACCGTCGCCTCGGGCTGCCCGTCGGGGATCGCCAGCTTCCTCTTCAGAGTGAACTCGCTCGGGATATCCGAGAACAGCTCCGCGATCGACGAAGCACCCATCTTCCTGAGCATCTCCTGTACTATCTCCTCGTCCAGGTTCGGCAGGAACGGATGGGGCTCGGTACTGGTCACGCCAGCGACGCTAGAAAAATGGTTAAAATACGTATTCACTTGGGCTAGGAAATCCATTGATTAGGAGACTTCTACCGCTGGTGGTCGCTTTGCTCCTGCTTGTGCCGCTCGTTTCGACAGCGGCGGCGCAGTCCAGCGGCGCGCCGGTGATTACTCTCAACAACCAGTACATGATAAACGGGTTCGGTTTCGTGGTTGTAAACGAGACGATAACCTTCTCGAACAACGGGACCTCTTCCCTGCAGATCCCTTCGGTGCAGCTCGGCATACCTGATAGCATCGCTTCGCACTCGGGGGGCTTCATACTCTCCTCCAAAGACCCCTACGCACAGATGAGCAGCGACAACGGCAGCGTCACTACGTTCACGATCACATCGGGCTCCCCGACACTGGCGGCCGGCTCCTCCAGCTCGGTATCGCTGAAGAGCTACCTCTCCGGCGTCCTGAATATCACCGCGGGTGCTTCCGGGAACCTGTCCGCCCTCGTCATGCTCAGCCCATCATTCAATCAGAAGGTCACCACGTTCGACACGGAGCTTTCCATACCGTTGGGAGGCGCGATGAGTGGACTGCCCACAGGGTTCGAGCCCATCCCGACTCCCACCTCGGAGCTCTATCCCGTCACCAGGTCCAATACCACGGTATCCATACAGACACAGGAGGTGTCGTTCAACACGACTGGGATCACTAATGCCGTGTGGCAGCCGGTGAAGGTCTACAGCGTGATCCGCACAATCATCCCAGGCGCCAACGGGGTGCCTCAGGTCGAAGACCTGGTGTCGTTGAGGAACCTGGCCTCGTATCCAATCACAAATCTGCCGGTGACGCTCCTGACCAGCGGCATCACGAACGTGACCATAGTGCCCTCGAGCACCCCGCCGACCATCAACCCGACCGTCGTCCCGCTCACCAATGGGGCGCTCGACATAGGGAACCCTCCGTTCGAGAGCCAGATACAGGCGGGTGACAACTTCACGTTTGCCATGCTCTACAGCCTTCCCAAGTCCGACATCAGCACCTCGGGCGATACCGTGTCTGTCGCGATCCCGTACAGTCTGCCGATTCAGGCTATCGTCCAGAACTACACCGTGACGATGGCGCTCCCCACCGGCATGCACGCCGATGGCGCGGCCAGCAAGGTCGTGACCAACGCGACCGAGATAGTCCCCGGAACGGTTACCCTTCAGTATACCATAAGCCCTGGATGGGCCGCCGGTCAGGCGGTCCCGGTTGCGGCACTCGTCTTCGCCGCCGCGTTCATCGCACTTGCGTTCCGTAGCTCCGAGACCGCGTTGCAGGAAGAGGAGGATGAGGAGGATGAGGAGCTGAGCGACCGGCTCGCCGACCTCATCAAGGCTTTGGAGGAGAAGATCTCGCTCTTCCAGCAGTTCCAGACCGACATGGCGCAGAAAGCACAGGGAACCGTCACCCGCAATGACTTCATCAAGATAAGGAACGAGCTGGACGCACTCAAGCTCAGGTCGACCAACCGGCTCAACGCCGTCCGTCAGGCCGCCGAATCGCAGCGGTACCGCGAGCTCCTGAACCAGCTGCAGGAGGCGGAGCGCGAGGAAGATAGGGCCGCCAAGGACCTGCTGAACCTCTACGACCAGTATCAGAGCAAGAGGATGAGGGAGGAGACGTTCAAGCGCCTGCTGCCGAGCTACAGGAAGCGGGTCGATTCCGCCACCAACCACCTCTCCGACCTGCTGAACCTCGCGCAGAGAGAAGGCAAGCAGGCGTAGGCAGGACCCGGACGCCATAGAATAGGTTTATCAAGCGCCGAGGCGTTTTTCTGGTCGACGGTTACCGTGGAAGACTTCAGCAACGTGGTGATAATCGGTTCGGGGCCGGCGGGCCTCACGGCGGGGATCTACTGTTCGCGCGCGGGGCTCGAGCCGGTGCTCTACATGGGAACCAAGTACGGCGGCCAGCTCATGGTCACCAGCGACGTCGAGAACTACCCGGGCTACAAGGACCCCATAATGGGTCCCGAGCTAATGGAGCAGATGAGGGCGCAGGCCGAGAGGGTCGGGACGAAGCTGATACAGGACGACGTCACGGAGGTCGACTTCCGGACGTACCCGTTCGTGATCAGGACCCCCAACGAAGAGCGGCGCGCCATGAGCGTGATCGTAGCGAGCGGCGCGAACCCTCGCAGGCTCAACCTCGAGTCGGAGATGAGGCTGATGGGAAAGGGGGTCTCGAACTGCGCCGTCTGTGACGGTTTCTTCTTCAGGGGGAAGAAGCTCGCGGTAGTGGGAGGAGGGGACACGGCGATGGAGGAAGCCACCTACCTCTCCAAGCTCGCCAGCGCGGTCACGGTGATACACAGGAGGGATTCGCTGCGCGCGAGCAACGCCCTTCAGAAGGAGGCGTTCGCGGACCCGAAGATCGACTTCCTGTTCGACTCTGTGGTGACGGAGGTGCTCGGGGAGAGGAAGGTGGAAGGAGTCAAGGTCAAGAACGTGAAGACGGGTGACGAGAAGGTCATGCAGTTCGACGGTCTCTTCGTGGCGATCGGCTACGACCCCAACACGGAGGTCTTCAGAGGGCAGCTAGACCTCGACAAGAACGGCTATGTGCTAGTCAGGAACGAGACGGAGACGAACATACCCGGGGTCTTCGTCGCGGGAGACGTCAGGGACTTCCGGTACAGACAGGCGGTCACCGCGGCAGCCGACGGCTGCAAGGCGGCACTCGACGCCGACCGCTTCCTGAAGGAACCACACCAGGTCACCCTACTACAAGCCTGAACCTTTCTTCGTGCGCGGACTTGCTGAGGGGCCCTACGATGGGCGTCTGGTAACCACAGAACACGCACCTGTTCCTGGCGTCAAGGTTGTAGGCCCCGAGCTCGTACCCGTTCCTGTCTATCAGGACCTTCCCACAACCCGGGCAGTAGGTGTTCTCCGCTGGATGCCCCGGAACGTTGCCGATGTAGACGTACCTCAGCCCCTCTTTCTTCGCGACCTCCGCGTGCTTCTCTAGGGTCTTCACCGGCGTGACCGGTATGTCCATCATCTTGTAGTCGGGATGGAACCGCAGGAAGTGGATGGGCGTGTCGGGGCCCAGGTTGTCGTTGACCCACCTGGCGAGCTTCCGCGCGCTCTCGATGTCGTCGCCGACCTTCGGCACGATGAGGTCGGTTATCTCGACGTGAATCTTGGTCTTCTGCTTCACCTCCAGAAGAGTCTGGAATATCGGCTCGGCGTTGGGGATCCCGATGTACTTCCTCACGAACCCCGTCTCGCCGCTGCCCTTGAAGTCGACCGTCAGGCAGTCGAGGAACTCTCCCATCACCGCGACGGACTCCGGAGTATCGAAACCGTTGGAGACGAAGATGTTGAAGATCCCCTTCTCGTGGGCCTTCTTTCCGACGTCTCTCGCATACTCGATGAAGATGCTCGGCTCGTTGTAGGTGTACGCTATCCCCTCGCAGCCGTTCTCCACGGCGAGGTCGACGACGCCCTTCGGGCTCATCTCGATGCCCTCCACCTTCCTCCGCTGGCTGATGTCGGCATTTTGGCAGTTGCTTACTGCCACGAAGCTGGCGCAGTACGAATGCTCATCCGCCACTTCCATGTTGTACACGTGCCCGGTATACTCCTCCGACCTGATTGATCTTATCGGTACGAGAGTGTGGTGTGGAGTCTCAATCATCTTCGTCGCCTTGGCACCGCTTGCGCCTGCAAGACTACGCGATCCGGCCACCAGCAACACCCTAGTCATGTAATCGTTGCTTCGTGTGACAGTACGATCCTCGATCTCGTAAACGGGTTCATTTTCGGCGACGTAGAATCTTGGAGCGTAGCCCAATCTTGACATGACATACCAGGCGCCTAAAGTCAATGTTCTGGAAACAGAGGTCGTACCGACCCAGTGTTCATTGCGTGAGCCCGTTGAGAAGCCGTCTCCACTGATGTACGCTTTTAGGAACGCACTGAGTATATTGGTCGACTCGTGATGCATTATGAATTCAGGGACACGCTTTGAATAGCAATCGTCGCCAACGGTAGCATGCAGTAGGAGACCGAGAGCGTTGTTGCCTACGACCACTTGCGTTGTAGTCGGTTGATCAACTTCTTTTCCAGTGACTCCGAGGACTATCTTCAGGAGCTCCTTCGCTCTCTCGATAAGTTTCCGTTCCGCTTTTCCAAAGGACAATACGGTCGTCCAGCTGTTTGGCCTGTTGGTGTTCCTAATCACGGATCCTTCTGCGCAATACAACCCGAGAAACTCGGCGGTCAGTTCATCAAGAGCTAGATATCTTGGAATTCCGTTGTTCCTCGACAGTCCGAATATGAGTCGCCCATCTTTTTCATGCAGTGTCCATGACGCTCTTCTCTTCCCCCGCCGCTCCACTTTTCCAACCGCTTCGTTGAGGACCTGGAGTGTATCGATTCTCTCGGACGCGATAGCATTTTCCTGCTTAGGCATAGCGAGCAGGTCTCCTTCCCTGAGTTGATCAGCGCGCTTCTTGTCAAGCCTACCAGTCTTCGCGTTGAACGTAAAGAGCTGGTGGTTCGGAGTACATCGAATCTCTGGCAGGTAATAGGGCCTAATCTTGAGCATCTTGCCAGCATACTCGTGGCGGAAGGCCTTTTCCACCGTTTGGAATTTTCCTGAATGGCTAAGGACTCTTATCCCGTCAACATATCCGATTTCGCCTGCGTGATCTGACTTGTCGAAAATCTCTTGGATTGTCATTATTCCGTGGTCAGTGGTTATTGGTGTTTCTGCGGCAAAACAGTAACGGCATAACCAATTGCAGCCCGTGGTGGCTATCGAGAATATCTTAGACCCGGGCTTGTAGTGTATGACCGGCTTCTTCTCGATCGGGTCGATGTGTCCGGTGATTATCCTGCCGTAGTTGAGCAGGTAGAGGTCTCCGCCTACCACTCCTCTCACTCCGCAGAGGCCTATCTGCCCTTCGCCGATCTGGCACCGCCTGGCGCATGCGGTGCACTGGATCCTGCCGCTAGGCAGTGGGATGCACAGCTCGGCCTTCTTCCCCGAAGGAGAAGTAAGCCTCGCGCTCGCGGACATGATAATTTGGCGGCGCGCCCTGACCTTTATCCTTTCGGGCGCCTCGAAAAAACCCGCCTGCCTGCCTAACTGGAGAGGTAGATCGGGCTTCCGCTCTTGCTTGAGGCCAGCGCAGCCTCGGCTATCCGTATCACGCTCAGCCCGTCCCTCGCGGTCACGAGCGCCTGCCTCTTCTGCTGAATCGCTGACACGAACTCCTTGAGCTCCAGCGTCAGCGGTTCGACCACCACGTGGCTGGGAACCATCGTGCCGGACTCCTGATGGATCTGCATCTCCTGAGTGATAAAGTCGAGGGTAGCCACGCCTCCCGTGAAGACCGCGGTGAGTTCCCTTATCCGCATGGGCGTCACCCAGTTCGTGGTGACGAAGGCGGTCCTCTCGCCGCTGAAACCCAGGAGTATCGTCGCAAAGTCCTCGTTCCGCCCCATCACGCTCCCCACCCTCGCGTAGACCGTCCTGGGCTCCTCCCCGAAGAGCCAGCGCGCGGTGTCAATGTCGTGGACCGAGGCGTCCTTCACGACGCCCACGTCGGTGATGTTCTCGCCCCTGCGGTTCTCGCGGCGGTACTCGAATAGGATTGGCTTCCCGAGCGACCCCTCCTTCGTGATCTTCTTCAGCTCGGTGATCGCGGGGTTGAACCTCTCGATGAACCCGACCGTCAGGATCTTCCCGGAGGCCTCGGAGAGCTTGATGAGCTCCTCTCCCTCCTTCAGGGTGCTGGTCATCGGCTTTTCGACGAACGTGTTGACGCCGGCCCCGAGCGTCTTGGAGGCGACCGCGAGGTGGGTGGAAGCAGGCGTGCAGACGTTGACTCCGTCGAGCTCCTCCTGCTTCAGCATCTCATCGATGGAGCTGTAGCCCTTCACCTGATACTTTGCCGCGAACTCCTTCGCCCTGACCGCGTCGACATCGCACACCGCAGCAAGATGGCCCATCTCGCTGAGTGCCCTGACGTGATTCTTTCCCCACCCTCCGGTGCCGATTACGGCGATCTTTGTCAACGGTGAATCGTACTGGTGCGGCCTCCGTTCCAGCCTTCTTAACGATTTTTTTCGACTACCCTCTCTGTAGTAACGGATTCGCCCTCAGAATCGAGAGCTCAGCCGAGCGTGAACCCCCCTTGAGAGCCCGAATCCATTCAAGGTCCGTCGCCGAGCAGACGATGACTATGTTGTGCTTGTAAGGGTCCATTACCTCGTCCTTTCCGGCACTCACCTGTGCGTGCCTGACGTCGGTGACGTAGTCCTTGAGCCTCTCCTCGAGCTTCTCCGCCGTCTTCTGCCTGTCCGCCCGCATCTCATATTTGTCGACCGTCCAGGCGACCACTACCCTGGTCTTGCTCGCCTTTAGCTGCAGGTCTCTCAGGAGCTCCCTGGTCTCGTCAACTATGTAACGGACGTGGTTCTCCAGGCTCTTCACGGATGCCCCGGCCAGATAGGTGAGGGGCTCGCCCACGTCCTCGCTGGCCTGTATCGCCGTCAGGTCATAGACCCTTGACGCCAGGTCGTCGATGTACCTGTCGGCGCCCACTCTCGGTGCTACCTTCTGGCCGCGCGCCTTCCTCATCAGTTCTATCTCGGTCGCGATGGACGTGCTCTCGTTCAGCACGGAAGCAGCGTGCACGAGCTCGGAGGAGGTTATGCTCTCCTGGCTCGACTTCAACCCGATCTCTTCCAGAGAAGCGTAGTCGCGCATCCTC
>Ga0182024_10007883_pt1 | contig 22795 bp, 18 predicted proteins | sample P32metaG_FD_120480 | JGI IMG/M metagenome (GOLD analysis project Ga0182024, IMG submission 120480) | Permafrost microbial communities from Stordalen Mire, Sweden - P3-2 metaG (Illumina Assembly) | ecosystem: Environmental > Terrestrial > Soil > Wetlands > Permafrost | place: Sweden: Stordalen... | reverse complement strand
GTGTGGGACGGCGAGTGTCACGTGCACGCTGGTATTCGCCCCGCCGATATCGAGGCCACGCGCGCTGCGCATCCAGGAGCCGATTTCCTGATCCATCCCGAGTGCGGCTGCTCCACGAGCATCATGGAGTACGTAGCCGCGGGCGACGTTTCATCCGAGGGCGTCCACATGCTCGCCACGGGCGGAATGCTCCAGTACGCCGAGTCGCTGGAGCGCGTCGCGGGCGGGGCGACGGATAGGCCGCGTGAGGTTGTCGTCGCCACGGAGACGGGAATGCTCTATCCGCTGCAGATGGCGGCCCCGGGTGTGGATTTCATCCCCGCCAACCCGGATGCGAGCTGCAAGTACATGAAGATGATCACGCTTCCCAAGCTACGAGACGCGTTGCGCGATGAGAAGTACGAGGTTCGTGTGCCGGAGGAGATCGCCGTGCGCGCGAGAGTGCCAATCGACCGAATGGTGGCGATCGGCTAGAGGATCACTGGCTGGTCCCGATCCGGGCTAGAGGACCCTGTTAGAAGATCCCGATCCGGTCGGGGGGCCAGTAGGTGATGATCGCCTGGCCGATGATCCATCCGGTGGGGACTGGTCCCCAGAAGCGGCTGTCGTCTGAGTCTCCCCGGTTGTCGCCCATCATGAACCAGTGCCCCGCGGGGATCTTGATCGGGAGCAGGAAGTTGCACTCCCTGCTCGTGCCGCAGGGTTTTATGTATGAGTCCTGCTCGCGGACGAAGTGGCTTGTGCCCGCCGCCTCGCGGTAGACATGGCCTTCCCTGACGTAGATCTGATCGCCGGGTCCCGCGACGACGCGCTTGATGAAGGTGACGCTCGCCTCATTCGGGATCGCCTGCGAGCAGGCCGCGCCACCGAACCTGACGAAGTGAGGGGTCGGTCCGCATTGCTGTTGTTCGGCGCCGGTCGACGGGTGGAACACGGCGATCTCGCCCACGTGCGGTTTGCCGAAGTCAATGCCGATTCGGTTGACCAGCACTCGCTGTCCGACCTTCAATGTCGGTTCCATCGAGCCGCTGGGAATGCGGTATGGCTTGATCACGAACGCCTCGATCGCAAGGGCCAACCCGACCGCGACCGCGATGATCACGACCAGCTCGACAATCGAGGCCACGATCGATCTCGGCTGCTTCTGACCAGCCACATCCTGGGCGGGGGTGTCTTTGACCGGCTTGGGGCGTTTCAACCTCATGTCCAATTGTGGCCTGGTTTTGTGACCAACGTTGCTCAGCCCTCATCAAGAGGCTGGGTCCCTCACCAAGAGGCTGGGCCCTGCTAGGCGAACTCCTCCGCGGTGTGCGGCCCGACGCACGCCACGGCCAGCTTGTCCGCCACGCCCGCGGCGACCTCGCGGACCTCGTCGTAGGTGACGGCGTCCAACGCGGCGATCGCGGCGTCGGGGTCGATGTCCTGGCCGAACACGATCTTCTGATTGGCGGCGTGGCGGGCGACCGCATTGGTGTTCTCGAACCCGAGCACGGTACGCCCGGCGGCGTAGGCACGCGCGCGCTGGACCTCCTCCTCGCTGGGGCCGTCGCTGCGCAGCTCATCGACGATCTCGCGCATCCTCGTGTACGCCTCCACACACTTGCCCGACTCCAGGCCCGAGCTGAGCTGGAGGATCGGCAGGTCGGCGAAGGCGTGGTCGATCGCGGAGACGGAGTAGCACAGCCCGCGCTTCTCGCGGATCTCCTCGAACAGCCGGGAGCCCATGGAGCCGCCGAGCAGCGTGGAGTAGATCGACAGGGCAGCGCGCTGGCGCACGTCTGAGACGGAGATGTCGGGCCTGTAGATCATCCGCAGGTGGGACTGATTGGTGTCGCGCTCCTCCACGAGCGTCTTCGGCGCGAAGTCGGGCGCCGGCACATACGGCTCTGGATCGGGCAGCGAGGGGAAGCGGCCGAAGCACGCCTGCAGCTCCTCCTCGGCAGGTAAGTGCTCGAGGTTGCCGGCCAGGAACGCGCCGCCGCGCCCGCCCGCCCAACGGCGCTCGCGGAAGGCGACGATCCCCTCGCGGGTGAAGCTCCTGAGGTTCTCCTCTGGTCCGAGGACGGTACGCCCCAGCGGGTGATCGCCCAGGGCGGCGCGATCGATCAGATACTCGGCCACCGTCGAGGGCTGGTCGAAGGCACGATTGATCTCCTGGATCACCACGCCGCGCTCGCGGTCGAGCTCCTCGGCGTCCAGCCTCGGGCGGCCCACGAAGTCGGTGAGCAGGTCGATCGCCGCAGGAGCGCTCTCGGCGCGCACCGTGATGTGAAATGCCACCAGGTTCTGGCTGGTGTAGGCATTCAATACCCCGCCTAGGCGCTCGGCGGTCTCGTTGACGTCCTTATATGTCGGATACTTCTCGCCGCCCTTGAACACGAGGTGCTCGAGAAAGTGAGCCATCCCGTTCTCCTCTGAGCGCTCGTTGCGCGCGCCTGCGTCAAACGCCACCAGCACGGTCAGCGCCCGTGTGCCCGGGAGCGCGACCTTATATACAGGCAGCCCATTCTCTCGGACGGTGCTCGTCTGGATGCTTGTCATCGGCGCCCACGTTAGATGATCCCTGCAAATCCCGTTGCATGCAGGCAATTTGTCGTTCGGATCGGGGTCCTCGCGCTACTGTGCGCCGCGATGGCCACCACCGAGAGGGATGTCTCCGAGCGCCAGGTCGCGCGTGTCCGTCGCGCCGTTCCGCGCCTGCGTGCTGCGAGTGCACATCCGGTGATCCGTCCACGGGTCAAGCCGGGTGCAGACACCGTTGTCGAGTTCCGCGGCGTCTCCAAGCTCTACGGCCCCGGTGGCATCGGCCTGGAGCGCGCCACCTTCGCGGTGAACCGTCAGGAAATGGTGTTTCTCGTCGGCGCGACCGGCTCGGGCAAGTCGACGATCATGCGCCTGCTGATCAAGGAGCTCGAGCCGACCGAGGGCACGATCTGCGTTGCCGGGCGCGATCTGGGGGAGATTGAGCGCAAGAAGGTCCCCTACTACCGGCGCAACGTCGGCGTCGTTTTCCAGGACTTCAAGCTGCTGCCGACGCGCACCGTGTACGACAACATCGCCTACGCCCTCCAGGTTACAGGCGCTCCGCGCAAGCAGATCCGCGCCACGCTGCCGGACATCCTGCGCCTGACGGGGCTCTCGACGAAGTTGCACAACTACCCACACCAGCTCTCCGGCGGCGAGCAGCAGCGCGTCGCCGTGGCCCGTGCGTTCGCCGGTCATCCGCCGCTGCTGCTTGCGGACGAGCCCACCGGCAACCTCGACCCCGAGACCTCGATCGGGATCATGCAGTTGCTGTATCGCATCAACCGTGCTGGCACGACCGTGATCGTGGCCTCCCACGACAACGAGATGGTCGACCGGATGCGCCGTCGTGTGATCGAACTGCGCCGCGGGCGGATCGTCCGTGACGAGGCCTCCGGTTTGTACGGCTCACGCGAGGAGAACACGGACGAGCTGGGCGACCGCCTCCGCCAGGAGATCGTGGACACTTCGCGTGGCGGTGTCCTCGATCGCTCGTGTGCCGAGCACACTTCGCTCACTGCGTCCTTGCCCCGCTCGATCCACGACCCCCTGGATTGAGAATGAAACCTGCGTTCTTCCTGAAAGAGGCCACCCGGTCGATGCGGCGCAACGCCGTGCCGAGCTTTGCGGCGCTCGCCTCGGTGCTCGTCACGACGCTCGTGCTCGGCGTGTTCATCCCCGTCGTGCAGGCCACCAACGGGGCGGCCAACGACATCCGTTCGCGTGTGCTCGTCGATGTGGACCTCAACCCGAACGCGACCAACGCGGAAGTGGCGCGCGTAAAAAGCGAGCTGAAAGGCGCGCCCCACGTGAAGAGCATTCAGTTCGTCTCAAAGCAGCAGGGCTATGAAGAAGAGAAGAAGCTCAACCCGCAGGCTTTCGCGCTGATCGGCTACAACCCGCTGCCCGACATCTTCCGCTTGACTCCCACCAACCCCGGCGAGTCGGGCGCGCTGCGGGCGGAGCTCGACCAGTCGAGCCCACTCGGCGTGCGCCTCCTCACGGACCCCGCGATCGTCGATGTGCAGAATCGCCAGGCGCAGACCAACACGATCCTGTCGGCCACGCGCACGATCAAGCTCACGATGGCGCTGCTGGCGGGTCTGCTCGTGCTCGCGTCGGTGCTGTTGATCTCCAACACGATCCGCCTCTCTCTGTTCTCGCGCCGGCGCGAGGTCGAGGTGATGAAGCTGGTCGGCGCCACCGACTGGTTCATCCGCTGGCCGTTCGTGCTCGAGGGACTATTCCTCGGCGCGCTCGGCGGCGCTGGTGCGATCGGTCTGCTGGCGCTCGCCAAGATCACGCTCGTCGATCCCCTGGCGAACACGGTCAAGCTGATCTCTCAGCCGAACATGATCGACTTCCGATTACTGATCGTCGTGCTGATGGCCTGCGCGATCGCGGTCTCCGCTGCTGGCTCGGGATTGTCCTTGCGCCGCTTTTTACGGGTCTGACCCGTAGGCTCTCAGGGCCTTGCCCGCTCGCAAACGACAGCCGCTGATCGCGGCCATGGCCGTGATGCTTCCGGTGCTGCTCGTCGTGGGCATCTGGCTGGGAGGCCATCCGCAGGATCTGCCGGGGTTCGCGCGGAGCACGTTCGAGGCAAACCACGAGACGCTTGTGGTCGATGAAGCGCTCGCGCGGATCTCGAGCGACTACTACCGGCCGATCGCCAAGAGCCAGCTTGCAAACGCATCGATCTCCGGCGCGGTAGCGAGTCTTGGTGACCGTTTCTCCCACTACCTGACTCCCAAGGAATTCGGCGAATTCGACTCGCCGCCGAGCTTCACCGGTATCGGTGTCGTCGTCGTCCCGGAACACAAGGGTCTGTTGATCGCGCGCGTATTCGATTCGTCCCCGGCGCTGCGCGCCGGGTTGAAAGCGGGCGAAGTGATCGTGGCGGTGAACGGCCGTAAGCTCGTGGGTCTCTCCGCCGACGCGGCCACGGCGTTGATCAAGGGACCGCCCGGCACCGATGTCGTGCTGGGGATCGAACGGCCCGGTAATGCGACTCATGTCGCCGCTGCCGCGGGCGCGCACGCGGCTCCGCGATCCGCTGGCCGATCATCGATCGGTCATTCGAGCACGCACACGGTGCGAGTCACGCGCGCGGTGATCTCCGAGCCGGTCGTGGCCTCGGAGACACAGACCGTGCATGGGGTCAAGCTCGGCGTGGTCGCGCTCGCCATGTTCAGTCCCGGAGCGCACGGCGAAGTGGCTGAGGCGGTTGAAAAGCAGCTACACGAAGGCGTTCGCGGGATCGTGCTCGACCTGCGCGCAAACGGTGGCGGCCTGGTCGAGGAAGCACGGCTGATCGCGAGCCTGTTCATCTCGCATGGCACGATCGTCTCGACGCGCGGGCGCACCCAACCGAGCGAGACGATCACGGCGACCGGCGACCCGCTCGCGCCGACGATCCCGATGGTCGTGCTGGTTGATCACAACACCGCCTCCTCATCGGAGATCACCACCGCGGCGCTGCAGGATCACCACCGCGCGACCGTCGTCGGCACCCACACCTTCGGCAAGGGGGTCTTCCAGGAGGAGCAGGCGCTGTCCAACGGCGGCGCGCTGGACATCACGGTCGGCGAGTACTTCACGCCCGACGGGCGCAATCTCGGTGGCGGCGGCGTCAAACAGGGCGCCGGCATCACCCCCGAAGTGCCGCTCGCAAACGACGTTGTCGACACCCCGCAGGGTCTCACCGCGGCGCTGAATACCCTCGCCGCGAAAGTCAAGTGAGCTCCCCGCGGAGATCGACCGGTAGGTCGTCGGGTAAGTCATCCGGGAAATCGGGAAAGGCCTCGGGCAGGTCAGTCGGCAAGGCTTCGAGTGGGCCTGCCGGAGCTGTGGTGGCGACGCTCGAGAAACGCGGCAGGTTCTGGGCGGCCGAGCCGCTGTTCCCCGCGCCGCGCTCAGGCGACGGCGGACGGTATGCCGGTGCGTCCCGGCGCATCGCGCTCGGCTCCAATCGCGTCGCCGATTCCGCACAGGACGCCGCACGCACGGGCGATCTGGTGCTCGTTCGACAGGCCGAGCGAGGGGCGAACGGGCGGGGTGGGCGGGCTCAGATCACGCGCGTGCTGGGACGCCCGGATGTGGCCCGCGATCTGATCGAGGGGTTGATGCTCGATCGCGGGCTGCCCAGAGGCTTTGAGCAGGCAGTCGAGCGCGAGGCGCGCGCGGCCGCCGAGAAAACGATTCAGGCGACGGACGGCCGCCGCGATTTGACCGGCTTGCCGACGTTCACGATCGATCCCGCGAGCGCACGCGACTTCGACGACGCGATCTCCGCCGAACGTCTCGGCGACGATCCCACCGGATCAGATCCCACCCACCCCGTGCGCGTGTGGGTCCACATCGCCGATGTCTCGGCGTATGTGCCAGAGGGCTCGCTCGTGGACCTCGAGGCGAAGCGGCGCGGCACGAGCGTGTATGTGCCGGGCGCCGTCGAGCCGATGTTGCCCGAGGCGCTCTCGAACGACGCCTGCTCGCTCGTGCCGGGGGTCGCGCGCGCGGCGGTGACAGTGGAGCTCGAGTTACACGGCGCCAAGGTTGCGAAGGCTGCGTTCTACCGCTCGCTGGTCCGCTCCGATGAGCGCTTGAGCTATGAGCGCGTAGATCAGATCTTCGCCGGACACGAGCGAGCGAGCGCGCCTTGGGGCGAGCCACTGCAGGTGGCGCGTGAGGTGGCGGCCGCACTTGAGCAGTCCCGGCATGAGGGGCACAGCGGCGCGCTGACGCTCGACTCCTCAGAGCCGGAGTTCTCTTTCGACAAAGACGGGCACGTCAGCGAGGTGCTCATGCGTGTGCAGACCGAGTCTCACCGCTTGATCGAGCATCTGATGATCGCCGCCAACGAAGCGGTCGCCCGGCTGCTCTCCGAGCGTGGAACTCCGTGCCTGTATCGCGTGCATGAGCGCCCCGAGCCGGAGCGCGTGAAGCGTCTCGTCGACCAACTGTCCTCGTTGAAGGTCCCGACGCCGCCGCTCCCGAAGAACATGTCGCCATCACAGGCGGCCGAGCTGATGGGGGAGATTTCCCGGCGCGTCGAGGCGCACGTGAGCCGTGCGAGTGGGACCGCGAGTAAGCCCGCGGGTGGACGCGCGGCGTTGACCTCGCTGATCCTCCGCACCCTCCAGCAGGCTGCCTACTCGCCGAAGAACGGTGGGCATGCCGGCCTCGGGACGGCGCACTACTGCCACTTCACCTCGCCGATCCGCCGCTACCCCGATCTCGTGTGTCACCGCGCGCTGCTGTCGGCGCTCGGAGGCGGGGAGCGGGCTCCGCGCGCCGCTGGGCTCGGAGATTTGGCCGAGTGGACCTCCGACCGCGAGCGTGCCGCGATGGCGATCGAGCGCGACGCGGACGACATGGCGCGCTGTTTCGCCTTGGAGCGCGCATTGTTCGAGCATGGCTGGGAGCAGACGTTCGTCGGAGAGGTGGTTGGGCTGATCGCGGCCGGTGCTTTTGTCTCGTTCGGCGCGCCCTCAGTGCGTGAGGGAGATACGGGGGACGTCGATCGAGCCCCGGTATTGCCGATCTACCAGGGGATGCTGCCGGTCAGGCACATGCGCGGCGAGGACGGTGCTCGTGAGTGGTGGGAGCTGAACGAGCAGAACACGATCCTGCACGGCGAGAGCCCCGGATCGACGCTCCGCCTTGGCGACCCCATCGAGGTGCGCGTTGCACGTGTCGACGTGGTTCGCGGGCGGGTAGATCTGCTGCCCGCATAGGCCTACTCCCAGTGAACCATCTACGCTCGGGAGATGGCCAAGGGCAAAGGCAAGCGCAAGATCGGGGCGGGTGATGTCGCGTCGAACCGCTACGCCTCACACCGCTACGAGCTGATCGAGCGCCTGGAGTGCGGTCTCGTGCTCGAGGGCACCGAGGTCAAGGCGCTGCGTGCCTCCGGCGCCCAGTTGAAGGATGGCTACGCCGCGATCTCAGACGGCGAGCTGTGGCTGCATTCGATCCACATCCCTCCCTACGCGCCTGCCTCACGCGAGAACCACGACCCCGAGCGTCCACGCAAGCTGCTGCTGCACCGGCGCGAGCTCGACCGCATCGCCGCGCGCGCCTCCGAGCGCGGGCTGACACTCGTGCCGACGCGTATCTACTTCGCCGGCGCGCGCGCCAAGGCCGAGATTGCGCTGGCACGCGGCAAGGATCTGTACGACAAGCGCCAGTCACTGCGCGAGAAGGACACCAAGCGGGACATCGAACGCGGTCTACGCGAAGCGCGGCGCTAACGCAGGTTGAACGTGTGGGTTCCGTAGTGCAGGACCTCGCTGTGCAGCATCCCCACCGCCAGCAGCGCGATCAGCCCCACGTACACCATGCCCACCAGCAGGCGGTTGCGCGGCGACACGCGGTAGTAGGCCTGCTGCTGCGGCGAGCCCGTGCCACGCAGCTTCCAGCGCCGGTACGTGTCGTATCCGCCGAACAGCACGAAGATCAACAGGAATGGGATGTGCGTGAGCAGCAGCAGCACGAGCATCACGAACAGCCCGAAGAACCACATCACGGGCGCCATCGCCGCCATCGCGCGGCCGCCGTCGAACGGAGTCATCGGCACGAGGTTGATGAGGTTGATGAAAAAGCCCACGTACGCCAGCGCGCGCAGCATCGGGCTGTTTGCCAGTTCCGCGATCGCCAGACACACCGCCGCGCCAGCCGTCCCCAGGATCGGGCCCGCTAGGCCCACGCGCGCCTCCGCCAGCGCGTCGTCGGGCATCTGCTTCATGCCCACCACCGCGCCCATGAACGGGATGAAGAATGGCGCCGTCGCCCTGATCCCCTCACGGCGCAGCTGGATCACGTGACCCATCTCGTGCACGAACAGCAGCACCACGAAGCCGACCGCGAACCACCAGCCGAAGACCAGCGAGTACAGCACCACCGACACAAACGCCGTGCCAACCGTCGTCAGAAATTTCACTTTCAGCAGGATCAACAGGAAGCCCTTGATCACTGTGAAGAACTTCGCGATCGCGGCGCCAATCGCCGCCAGCATGCTGCCGATCCGCTTGCGCAGGTTCCGCGGCGGCCCCGATCCCGTGCCATCACCTCGCCCGCCGCGTTGCTCGCCGAATGGGTTCTCGCCGCCCGACGGATGCGCGGGTACAGGCGCGATCACGGTCGTGTGTGCTTGCGAGGGATAAGACTGGGCCACAGGCAGGGAAGTCGGCGCGCCTGACGGGCCGGGTACCGAAGCCGCGGGCAGAGAAAAGTCGCCGCTGTCCATCACTGCATTGTGGCAGCAGCGGTAAGCGCTTCCTAAGATGGGCTGTCTCTGAGGGCTCTGGAGCATTTTTTTCGCAACGTGCGGGGTGTTGCTCTGAGAGGGGTTGCAATCGCTCGGGGACGGAGCTACTTTGAATCCAGACGCGGAACCGAGTCGCAAAGAGCGAGGCCACCGAGGTGTGAGGCCCTGCCACCCAAACTGGAAGGCCTTCGGGCTAGACGGAGCGGGTTCCTCAAGCGGCCCGGGACCGCGTCGCTTTTGTTCTCGCTGGCGTGCACGGCTACAATGAAGCAGCAAGAACATCCCCGGGGACGACAGGCTTCGACGTGGTCGGCTCGTGGGGGTGGTGGCGAGTCGAGGTCCCGGGCGGCCTCGTAAAACACCCGGGAAAACCATAAGTGCGGACTCTCATGAGTACGCCCTCGCCGCTTAGTCAATAGCTAAGCCGTGAGGTCTCGGGCCCCGCTTGCCTGCGGCGGGGAAGGCCGGGATCAGAAAGCAGGCTCACCCGGCAAGGTCCGCCTTCGCCGAGCCGGGAACATCTAAGGAGGCTGGTCCCCCGCAACCCCGCCGGCGAGGCGAGCGAGGGATGAGATCAGAGCGCCGGCTACGCTCGTAGAAGCCACTCTTACGCGATCGCGGACGCGGGTTCGATTCCCGCCGTCTCCATAAAGTGCTCATTTGCAGGGACTTTATAAAGCCCGCCGGGAACGATTCGCGGAGGGTCTTTTTCCGGCCCCCCGCGGCCACCGGGAACCTTGCGTGGGTCCGATGTTCCCGCCGTCGGTGACTCATGTCTTGGGGCCAGCAGGACGTCGGCCAAGCGGGGCTTGCAAGGAGCCCGCTAGGCCGAATCGCTAAAGGCATAGTGCTTCCAGACGATAATACGACTAATCGTCTATACTCATGACCATGATCTACCGTACTCCTCAACCCGATGCCGCGCTGAAAGCCGAGCTCGCCGCGTTCGACGCGCTGCGCGACGAGCTTGGCGACCAGGCCAGCGTCGCCGGGCGATGGCTTGGCACTCTGCGCCGTCAGTGGCGTGCGGCCTCAGCCGAGAGCTCGATCGAGATCGAGGGGTTCCATGTACCCGAAGACGAGACGCTAGCCGTAGCGAGCGGCAACGAGCCGACTGACCCAACCGACGAGGACCGGATGGCGCTCTCCTGCTACGCGCGAGCGATGGACCACGTCGGCGCCATGTCCGATGATCCTGTGTTCCGGTGGGTCGATCGTGTCGTGCTCGATCTTCACTTCGATGCCTGCTACTTCCAGAAGGACAAGGAGCCTGGTCAGTACCGCCAGCGTGGTATCGAGGTCACTAGTCCGGATGGCGGACGGCCCGCGTATGTCGGTCCGCCGGCCGAGCGGGTGTCGCCGCTCATGGGGGAAATCATGGACTGGCTCGACCACGGTGATCCCGACGCCCACCTGATCGTGCGTGCGGCGATGGCTCACCTGCATGTCATCTCCGTCCACCCATTCCGAGACGGCAACGGGCGCATCTCACGGATCGTCCAGTCTCTGGTCCTCGCACGAGGCGGGTTGCTGGCCCCCGAGTTCGTCTCGATCGAGGAATACCTAGGCAGCAATACATCGGCCTACTACGCGACGTTGCAGGCGGTGCAGGGAGGGTCATTTCAGCCTGAGCGTGATGCGACGCCGTTCGTAAGACTCTGCGTTGAAGCCCACATAGCGCAAGCTCGTCGCCGCCTAAAGCAACTCGTTGAGGCTGGTGCGCGATGGGCGTACCTCGAGAAGCTCGTGGAGCAGCGCGGCTGGCCAGATCGTCTCGTCATCGCCCTGGAGCAGGGCCTCTTCCAGGGCACTGACCGAGCCGCCTACGCCACGGAGGCCGAGGTATCTGCACCTACGGCGAGCAGCGACCTACGACGCCTCCTCGACGCAGGGCTGATCAGTCAGCAGGGCAGGGGGCCCGCCACACGCTACGTCGCAAGCGAGCACATGGCTCGCGATGTGCGCGGCCACCTCGATCGAGCAACTTCTAGACCCGGGTGATCCCCGTAGGGCACGGTCGTCAGATGGCCTCCTCGTCCGGCGGTTGACCTGTCGATCGGTCCATGCTCAGCCGAGCTGCGCGCACGATCGCGGGGTTTGCGCAACGTACGGTCCTCGCCACTATTGGCCGCAATCACACCCCATGCCTCCACTGCCTGCTGAGCGACAAACCCAGCCCACCGTCGGCTGAGTCGCGCCTCCTAGCAAGAACGGTCGTCGCGTCGTGACGTCAGACTTGGCCTGTCTCACTCTATTCAGCTGGCGGGCTGAATTGGCCCCTCACGGCGACCGCGAGAGCGCAGCTTGGTTCGGAGCTGGAGGCTCAGGCACGCAATTCGCACACACAGGAAGGCTGTCACGACCACTACGAAGACCAACGTTGCTTGGACCGGATCGTAGTTGGAGACCGCCCTCGTGAAGTTTCCCACGAGATCATTGCCCGTCCCGATTACGACCCCGATCGCCTTCGGCAGGAAGATAAGGGTCGTCGCGAGCGACGTGGCTAGGAGCGGCACGATCTCCTGCTCGAGTACTCGCCTGATTTGTTCGAGCTGAGGGAGGGCGTCCTCGTAGTGCGGCGGCAGGTCCGCGTTCAGAGCCGATTGCGCGTCGGGGTACCATATGCTGTAGAGGACAGCAAGTACGGCCAGGATTAGACTTCCTGCCGCAAGAAGGTTGCCTGCTTCGCTCATGGTAGGGCGAGTTGGAAGTGTTCGCGCAAGCGTTTACGGGTTGCCGGCTTGACGACATAGCTTGAAGCTGCGCCCTGGCTCCGAATTAGACGGGTGAGCGTGCCGTCGAGCTGACCAATTAGGGCGTTGATAGCTTCCACTACGTACTCGGACTGTTCCTCAAAGTGTCCATCGGTTTCGCCTCTGCCCGGTTGAGGAGCGACGAAACGGTCGACGGCGCCCTTTAGCGTGGCCTCATGGACCGCGGCGAGGTCATATTGATACTTGGAGGCGACCGCCCGTAGCAGAGCTCGGCTCTGCGACGTCGTCGTCTGAAACATCGCCGAGATCTGGGTCTCGCTCGGCAGCGTGTCGACAAATACCTGCTGTATGAGCAGGTAGAGGCGATACTCGCGGATATCCGAGCCTCTTGTGAAGACCTTGCGTCCTAGAAAGAGCTCGGTGTACTCCTCTACCGCAGCGACAGCGAGCTTCTCCAGCCGAGCGTCGAGCTGCGTTGGTTCTACCTCGAGGATGGCGCCCAGCATTGTCCGGTCTTGCGAGGAAAGTGAGGGAACGAAGGTGACTGGCATAGCGGGATTCGGAGACGAGTTTCGTCCTGTGCGTGAATTATCCTCCCGATCATTCGAACTTGACGTCGATCTGGGCTTCTTGTCTTAGTTACTGCCCGAACGATCTGGAGTACCGTGACGACCAGCTCAGGAGATCGCGCGGGGCAGCCAGTGCCCGCGAGGCCGAGAACGAGCGACCACCTCAAGTTCGCCGCACAGTTGGTCCACGGAGCCACTGAGACTCATCCTGCTGCAGCTTCTGGGCCATCCGGGTCGTCATGGCGTTCCTGTAGAACTAGCGTCTAGCTCGGCTTTCTGGGGGCGGTCAGGCGCGGACGGGCGCTTCCGCCCTCGTTCCGTCGTCCGGAGCTAACCAGGCCAATGCAAATGCGACCCGACACCGCTCGTAGCATTCCGTGGCACCGACGCCGACCGCAATGCGGATCGATCAGGGGCGGCTCTTGAAAGTGCCCGCCGCGTTTCGCTGGCGGGCTCGAAAGCTCAACGAGCTCGATGGACGCGCGTTCGTCGCACGCTCCCCGGTGCGCAAGCAGGTCAAGGCGCAAAAGGTTCTCGTCAGGACCGCGGCCGGTGGAACACGCGGCTACGCGTGGGGACAGTTCTTGGACCCCGAGCACCACTCTCCCCAACAGTGGGGGCGGTTCGGCACGACCGCCGCCATCCAAGTCCTCGCAATGGAGCTCCACTGGAGCGGCCGAGACTCCTCGCAACATCGCATCAAAGACACCTACCCGGTGAGTCTGGTGAACGAGGACATCGTCCCGACAGCGCACCCCGATCCCAACATGCCGAAAGAGCTCAAGCCAGAGGACTTCACCGACCCGATGAAGGTTGCCTTCCTCGTCGATGCCGCAGAACCGGACCGGTGCGACGAATGGGTCCACGACCAGCCAGCGCTCGTTGACGTACTCATCAAGCTGCGCGTGGATGGCAACGGCTGGAGTACACGGCCAGACGACGATGAGGAACGCCAGGAGAAGGACCGTCTCCTCATCACTGCCTACGCCCTATACGTCCTGCGTAGGTTCCCTACGGCGCAGACCAGCCCAGACATCGGCGGCGCCTGGGCCTGGCTCGCCCAAGAAGTGATCGATCGGTACTTGAGCATGGGCGAGGATCTGCTCGCCCTTAGCTGCCTCGCCCTCCACCATGCCCCCCAGGCAGTCACTACCGACGCGGTCCAAGATGCTCTGCACAAAGGGCTCGATGAGCTATACGAGTGGACCCAGCGCTCCCCGGTGCTCGTGACCCGCGCCTACTTCAACTGCTACTCGCGCGGGGCCCACAGCGACTACATCTTCCTGAACCCCGAGATCCTCTGCGCGCTGTTGTTCCTGGCTATCAATAAGGCGCCGCGCAAGGCACTCATGTTCGCGCTTGAGGTCGTCCAATCGGTCGTCGAGAACATACTCCCCGGCGATGAACTCACCGATCACCACTGGGCCGCTCACGGCTTCACGATTCAAAGAGGGATGGAAGGCACCGTCGACCAGATGTGGACGATGCGACTGCTGCGCACATTCCACCTAGCCGTCGATGACCATCCCCACGACCTGCGCCCCAGCCATATCTCGTGGCCTACCCTCAACCTCACCGTCATGACCATCAGCGCCATCGCGCTCGTCCTCGGTGCTACGTCCACCCTGATCGAACACACCGCCGCTAGCATCGCCTTCGGCGTAGGCTGCGGGACGTTCAGCGTGTCCCTCGGGGCGATGCTCCTCGACTTGCGCGAGCGAATGCGCTACGACCGCTGGTGACGTCCGCGACGGGTTATACGGTCACTCGTGATGGCGTTTAGATCAGCACGCCGCAGGAAGCTCGCCCGAGACGTCGCTCGCCTGCAGGCTGGCTCGCTGCGCTTCAAAGGTCCGCGCTTCTGGCGTCGTCACCGCTATCGCTCCCTGCTCGCGAGCATCGGGCGCTCAGACCACGCTGCTCTTGATCAGCATGTCCGCGAAGCTGAGACCCGCCCTGTTGCCATGCCGTCGCCCGATGCGGCGGGTGCGCTGCGCGGCTCGCGCTCTGACCCCAGCCACCAGGCCAAGCGAAGCGCTGCCTGAGCAGAGCGGCCGCTCATGGCACCCGTGCACGTCCGACGATGGCGTGCAACGCCGACTCCCAGTTAGGGAACGCGTGCACGCCCGCCAGGTGGTGAAACGCGTGCTCCGGCGGCCCCACAATCACGACGCTCATCTCGCGCCCGAGTGCCACGCCAAGCTCGACATGGCGTCCACCGCGCCCCTGGTGCGGATTCCCCGGCCCCTGGGTGAACGAGATCAGAGTGTCCGCGCGCGCGAGGTCCTCCAGATCAGCAGCGGCAGCCGCCTCAGGATCAAGCTCACCGACGTGCCAAGGCCAACGACACGTGACCTCGATCCCGGCCGAGCGCAGATCGTCGGCGCAACGCGTCAACTGCTCCGCACGCGCTGTGCTCGCAGACAGATAGACGCTCCTGGTAGACGCCGGACCGTTGCTCATGCTGCTAGCGGTGAGCGCAGCAACAGGCGCGCCGCATCGAGCTCGTGCGGTCGCGGACTGCGACGCCAGTCCGCCAGCTCGGCTTGACCCCTAGCCCGCGCGACGACGCTTCGTAGGAACTGGCGGGGTAGCGGCCCTTGCACGAGCCCTACCTGGCAGCGCCCACAGGCATCTTCGACGTATAGGTACTGCCCCGGCCATGAGCAGCCCTCGGCCTCAGACGGGCTTTCGTAGTCAAGCACGGTTATACCGGGCATGCTCAAGCGAAGATCGAGTTCGGCGTGGCCCGGGAACACCAGCCGATGAGCATGAAGGCAGTGTGGCTCATGCCGCCGAACCGCAAGTGCCAGGCACGGCGCGACACGACCGTGCTCGCCGACCACCGTCGGCCCCCAATGGCCTTCCATCTCGTTTCGCACCTCCGTGGTGAACTCGCGGAGCTCGGCCGCAAGCTCCGCGTCCAGGTCCAACATGCTCGGCAGATGCTCGCGGGCCGCGATCAGGGTGTAGCCCGGTCCTATCGGCCCTAGGCCTAGCACCGCGCGGAAGTTTTTAGACTCGTGCCAAGTCCATTCGGGCTCGGGGTTGCAGAGGAAGCAGCGGGGCGTATGCGCTACCGTGGACACTGCATCTACGATACGTTCAAACTCCGGAAACCCCTGCAACTAATGTTGTCGGAACGGCTCCCGAGCAGGGAACGCAACTGCTCACGGCGAAATGCCCCAGTACGACAGGCGAGACCCCTGTCTTCCTCATGAGGGCCGGCTTCCAGAACGTGATCACCGTTGACGGCGCCAGCGGCGCCGGCAAGACAGTCCTGCTCTGCGGGCTTCGTGCCCGATTCGGGTGTACCGCGCTCGAGGCCGGACCGGTGTTGCGCACGCTCGCGTGGCTCAGTCAGCACCAGGCGCTAACCACCCCGGATGCAGTGGCCGTCATGGCCCGAACGCAGGCTCTTGGCCGTCTGCGTATCGACCGGCCAGGCGCCGGCGAGCTCGCGGCATCAGAGGTGGACCTCGACGGACTGCTCATGCGCCAGTCGACCTTCTCCGGCGCCCTGCTCCCGGCGCTGGTCGCCGCATCCCAGGACACCGAGGTCGTCTCGTGGATGCAGACGCTCGTCCGCGAGACGATTCGTGGCCGTCACGCAGCGATTTCGGGCAGGCAGGCCGCGGAGTCGATCGGCCCGTCAGCGGGTCTGCGCGTCCGCTTGCAGGCAAGCCCGCAGATCCGCGCCGAGCGCAAGCGCACCCAGATGCTCAGTGCCGGTCTGCGTGGACCCTGGCAGGACGACGCAGTGCTCCTGCCGTTGGATCCCGCTGTCGACCTCGCTATCGACACGACTAGGCTGAGCATCGAGGATGTGCTTCACCGCGTTGCGAGTCTCGCCGAAGCTCGGCTGCACTGGCGGCCGATGACGCGTCCAGCCGTCGTTCTCGACGAGGTGCTGTTGCTCGATCTCGCTACGCTGCGCTGGCCCCAGGCACGAGCAGAGTTCCGGGCCGCGGTCTACCGCGCTGCCACCTCAGTGCTGGAGGATGGTCACCCCGAGAGCACGTTCACTCTGCCGACCCGCCAATTGAATAGCGCCCGCCACCAGCAGGCGTTATCGCTCGCGTTTGCGCTTCCCCGCCTGCTTCGCGGCGGACGATCCGGGCCCCGCGAGCAGCTCGCGGGCTTTGGGGTCGGATTCCAGCGCTCCGATCAGCATCGAGAGGACGGCGCCGAGTAGGCCATCGGGGATCGTGTCGGGGTCGGTGAGCTTGAGCATCGCCAGGCCGATGCCGAGCCCGAGCGTCACGTTGGCGAACTGCTCGGGGGTCCCGGCTGGAGACTGTATGCCGGCATCGGCGGCGCTGGCGGCCGCGAAACCGGTAAAGGTGGCGTGCAGCGTGCGCAGGGCGCCGGCCAAGTGCCGGCGCAGCTGCTCGTCTCGCTGGGCGTGGGTCCACAGCTCGACGAACAGGCGGAAGCGGTCGGGGCTCTCGTGCAGGCGCGCCATCCAGTCCTCGCTGCCGGCCAGCGGTCGCTCGGCGCTGGCGCGCTCACGGTCGAACAGCATGAGCTGCGCCGCGACCTGTCCGGCCAGGTACTCCTCCATCAGCGCCAACAGGAGGTTCTCCTTGCTGCCGAAGTGGTCGTAGACAGCGCCCTTGGTCAAGCCCGCCTGCGCGGCGACCTCGTCGAGGGTCGCCCCGCCAAAGCCTTGGCTCGCGTAGACCTCGGCGGCTGCGTGCAGCAGCCGCGCCCTGGTCTCGGCTCTGCGTGCGCTGCGATCGAACTGTCCGCGCGGCATCAGCTTGACACATACTCTAAAGTAGATATACTCATCAGTAGGAACTCTAGCGTAAGGAGCCGTCGCCATGAATAGTCAGCTGCCCGCAGGCCCCCGCATGCCGGCCGCGCTGCAGACGCTCGGCGCGTGGAGTCGGCCGACCGCTTTTCTGGAGCGTGCCCGGGCTCGGTACGGCCCGCGCTTTACGCTGCGCTTCCTTGGCCAGGTGCCGTTTGTGATGCTCAGCGATCCTGAGGAGATCAAGCAGTTGTTCCTGGCTTCGCCCGATGTCGTGCACCCCGGTGAGGGGGCGCTGATCCTCGAGCCGATCGTCGGCCGTAACTCGGTGATCCTGCTCGACGAGGGCCCTCACCTGGAGCAGCGCAAGCTGATGTTGCCGGCGTTCCATGGCGAGCGGATGCAGGGTCTGGCCGACTTGATGAGCGAGCTGACCGAACGCGAGCTCGCCGGCTGGCCACGCGAGCAGGCGATCGCCCTGCACCCCCGGCTGCAGCGGCTGACGCTCGAGATCATCCTGCGGGCCGTCTTTGGCTTGGAGCAGGGCGCGCAGCTGGATTCGCTGCGCGAGACGTTGGGTGAGATTCTCGCGTTCGCTGAGAGCCCGCTGTCGCTGCTCCCCAGGCCCCGTGGCCTGCTCGCCCGCTTCGGCCCGGCCGCTCGTTTTCAGCGGCTGATGGATCACGCCGATGGGCTGATCTTCGAAGTGATCGCGGAGCGCCGCGGCGCCCGCGAGCAGAGTACCGGGGAGGAGGCTGAGGGCGAGGACGTGCTCGCGATGCTGCTCGGCGCCCGCCACGAGGACGGCTTGCCGATGAGCCCGCAAGAGTTGCGCGACGAGCTGATGACGGCCCTCGTCGCGGGCCACGAGACGACGGCCTCCCAGCTCGCCTGGGCATTCGAGCGTCTCGCACGTGAGCCCGCTGTGCTGCTACGGCTGCACGACGAGCTCGACGAGGGGGCCGGAGAGGAGCAAGCCGCAGAGGAGTACCTCACGGCCGTCGTGAACGAGATCTTGCGCCACAAGCCGGTCCTGCCCTACGCCCAGGTCAGCATCGTCCAGCAGCCAATCGAGATCGGCGGCGTCCTCTATCCACCCGGCGTCGCGCTGGTCGCCAACGCCTACCTCCTGCACCACGACCCCGCGATCTACCCCGAGCCACACGCCTTCCGCCCCGAGCGGTTCCTCGAGAGCGCGGGTGGGGGGACTGTGGGCGGGCGGGCACCCAATACCTACACGTGGATTCCCTTCGGTGGCGGCCGCCGGCGCTGCCTGGGCGCGAGCTTCGCGCTGCTCGAGATGAAGCTCGTCCTACGCATCGTCCTCGAGCGCTGCGAGCTGCGTCCCGCGGGCGAGGGCGCCGAGGCGACACGTAGACGCAGCATCACAACCAGTCCCGCCCGCGGAGCCCAGGTCGTGCTTCGTGACCGGACCACAACGCAAACACCACCCGCCGACGCGCCCGATGTCTACGCGCCGGGTGTCTACGTCTACTAACCGGCCTCGATCCACTCCAACGGCTCTCCGCACAGCGAGCGCCACTGAGCGGCGGGGGTGACGTGCAACCTCGCCTGGGACCCGGCTCCGGCCGGTGTCAGGAAGATCGAGTCGAGGATCGCCGAGCCGCCGGCGCCTGGCGCCAGCGGGTTGCCGCTCCCGCGAGTGATCGTCACTTGATGGGAGCCGGCGCTGAGTCGGGCGTGCAGCGGCGCCATCGTGTCTGGGTCGGTGGCGACACCGGTGAGCTGGCCGCTGATCGAGGAGATCTGGCGTCCGTCGACGCTCACTCCGACCGCCGGCATGATCTCGCCCTGCAACCACAGGTCCCACGTCCCGGCACGCGGCACGACGAACCTGGCCGTCAGATGGCCGGGTCGCGACATCAGGAGCCCGAGGCGGGACTCTCTCCAGGCCGGGTGCGAGGCGCGCGCCACGTCGATCCCCACGATCTCCGGTGGGCTCGCGCCGATGAGCTGCCCGCCATGAGACTCGGCCAGTCGCGCCACGTGCTCTACACGCGAGCATTGAGCGGAAAGCCCGCCCACAAGCCCGACGTGCGCCAGCGCCGCGGGTGCGCCGGGGCGCCGCCCCCACACTTCGTAATAAGTGCCTTGCCACAGCAGGCGATAGGCGGCCGGCGGGCGGCTGGCGGTTGGGTCGCGACGCGTGACGATCAGCGGGTACGCGCGCAAGGTCGCCGGAGGGACTTGGTCTAGGTCTGCCGGCTGGCCCTCGGCCTGCGCGATCGAGCGGGGCGGGAACATGAAGCCCGGGCCGCCCACGTCGAGGTTGCGCAGCTCATAGAGCGCGTATTCGTCGTAGTCGGTGAACAGCGCCGGTCCGCGCCCGGCGAAGCGCGAGTCGAGCGAAGCGAGTTCGTCGTAGCGCGCCGTGGGCGCGAGGTTGGAGCCGTGGTATTGCATCGCGTCGGACACGGCGACGCCGCCCGCGAGCGCAAGCGCGAGCACCGGCGGCGCCATCCAACCGAACGCTCCCCGCAGCGTTCCCCCAGAGGCCGGCCGCTGGGCGAAAGCGCGCAGCGCGGCCACGCCCGACCAGGCCAGCAGCACGACCACGGGCGAGGTCAGCATCAGCGCCTTGCCGTCGGCCCAGGTCGTTCCGTAGGCGGTCAGCCCGAGCCAGACCGCGAGCATCAGGGCGAGCCAGGCGGCCAGCGCAAATGCCCGCAGGTACACGATGTACGCGGCGCCGAGCACGGCCGCCGCAAGGGCGATGTAGGCGAGCGCGTAGGAGAGCTCCAGGTGGGCGCCGGTTGGGACATGCTTGTAGCTGTCCACCAGCCAGGTCCCGAGGATCTGCACGGAGCGGAGCGGGTTTTGCAGGTTGCCGGGGTTGCTCGTCGCTGCGATGTTCTTGGCCACCTGCAGCGACCCGGAGAGGTCGAGCCAACTCCCGAGTGCGGCGAGCAGGGCGACGCACCCACCGGCCGCCACGAGCAGCAGTGCCCCCCGCGCCCGTGACCGATCTCCCGCAACGCTCCCCGCGGCAACCGCCCCCCGCGCTGCGTCCCCCACCACAACCTCCCTGATCAGGATCACCGCGAGCACGATCACCGCCGTGAGCGCCCACGCGCCGAACGCCACCCCGAGCGCCGAGATACCCGCGGCGGCCACGAGCGCGAACGGGAGAACAGCCAGGGGAGAGCCGCGCAACCAGCGCGGATGCAGCACGACGAGCGCGCCGAGCGTGAGGATCATTCCCAGGGCGGCGATCTCCTTGACCGAGGCGATCAGCTCATAGCCGTAGACGAGCGCGGGCAGCGTGATGCTCAACGTGGCCAGGGCCGCCAGCCAGCCGTCCAGGCCGATCCGCCGCACGAGCACCCACGCCGGGCCGGTGGCGAGCGCGAGCATCAACGCGTTGAACGGCTGGAAGGCCCAGATCAGCGGCACGTGCACGAGGAACGCCGAGCCGCCGAACAGCGTGTCGGCGCCGGAGGGGTAGCTCGTGTTGTAGTAGGCGTTGAGGTACTGGCCAGGGGAGTTGCGCAGGTCGAGATGCGAGAAATCCTGGCCGTGGCGGATCAGAAAGTCGGCCCCGAGCATGTGGAAGGCCGAGTCGGTCAGGACCCCGTATGAGGAGAACGAGGGGCGACCCGCGAACAGGACCGGGGCCAGCGCGGCGACGTAGGCGAGCACTCCTATGGCGAGCTGCCAGCCAAAACGCCGCCAGCCCCCGTCCCGTAGCAGCGCCCCCGCCGCTGCCACTCGTCCTCGCCCCAGCGCGAAGCCGGCGAGTGCAACCAAAGCCAGCAGATACGGCGTCGCGGGCGCTGCAAAAACGGAGTAGGTCGTGAGCTGTGAGACGCCGATCAGCCCCGCCGCGCCGATCGCCGGCAGCAGCATGCCCGGCAGAAAACCCCCACTGACCCTGTCGACGAGCAGTCCGGCGCCGGCGCACAGCAGCGCGAGCACGCACGGGTAGAGCAGCGTGGCGAGCACGAACATCGACGTCGCTCAGCAGTCGCGGAGCCGGCGCGCCGCGCCTACTTCTCCTGCGATACGTAGGGCGCGAGCTCGCGCCGGGCAATCGACATCTTGTGCACCTCATCGGGGCCGTCTGCCAGTCGCAGGGTGCGCAAGTGGGCATACAGCCAGGCGAGAGGGAAGTCGTCGCTCACCCCGCCGCCGCCGTGAACCTGAATCGCGCGGTCGACCACCTTCAAGGCGATGTTCGGCGCAGCGACCTTGATCGCCGCGATCTCCGTGCGCGCGTGGCGGTTGCCGACTGTGTCCATCAGCCAGGCTGCCTTGAGCGTGAGCAAACGGGCCATCTCGATCTCGATGCGCGACTCGGCGATCCAGTCCTGGACATTGGCGCGTGTGGCGATTGGCTGACCGAACGTGACGCGCGAAACGGCGCGAAGGCACATTGCTTCCAAGGCGCGCTCAGCGGCGCCGATTGAGCGCATGCAGTGATGGATGCGCCCGGGGCCCAGACGGGCCTGGGCAATCATGAAACCATCGCCCTCATTGGCGATCAGGTTGGACGCGGGAACGCGCACGTCCTCGAAGAGGACTTCCGCATGACCCTCATAGTCGTGGTAGCCGAACACCGGAAGATTGCGAACGAGCGTCACGCCAGGCGTGTCGAGCGGTACGAGGATCTGGCTCTGCTGTTTGTGGATAGGGCCGTCTTGCGCAGTCTTCCCCATCACGATCAGGATCCGGCAGTTGGGGTGGTAGGCGTTGGAGGTCCACCACTTGCGCCCGTTGAGGACGTAGTCGCTGCCGTCTCGCTCGATGCGCAGGGCGATGTTGGTCGCATCGGAGGAGGCGACGTCAGGCTCGGTCATTCCGAACGCCGAGCGGATCTCACCCTCGAGTAGAGGTATAAGCCAGCGGTCCTTCTGCTCTGGCGTAGCGAACTGGTGGAGCACCTCCATGTTGCCCGTGTCAGGAGCAGAACAGTTGCAGGCCTCTGAAGCGATGTGCGAGCGACCAAGGATCTCAGCCAACGGCGCATAGTCGCTGTTGGACAGTCCGGCCCCGTGTTCGGCGTCAGGCAGGAACATGTTCCACAGCCCAGCCTCGCGCGCGCGTACCTTGAGCTCCTCCATGATCGGCGGCTGAACAGAGCTCCCACCCGCCTTGCCGGACTCGTGCAGCTGGCGCTCATAGATCGCCTCAGCCGGATAGATCTGCTCGTCCATGAACGTGCTGAGACGCTCCTTGAACTCGATACAGCGCTCACTGGGTTGGAAATCCATGGGTCTCCTTTGGGAGAGAAAAATGTGAGAGGGGAAGGGACGGGTATATCGAGTCTGACGCGCGCGCGACTGGCGCGGTCTGCTCGCTGCACCCTTAGACTGCTGTCATGAGGGGAGAGTGAAGCTGATGCGCAGAGCATGCATGTACGTGGTCCTGGCCGGGCTGGTGATTCTCGGCCTGCCCGCCGTCGCTTCGGCGGCGACGGTTACGGGTGTGAGGGCGGCGATTGTGC
>Ga0182024_10007882_pt1 | contig 22799 bp, 28 predicted proteins | sample P32metaG_FD_120480 | JGI IMG/M metagenome (GOLD analysis project Ga0182024, IMG submission 120480) | Permafrost microbial communities from Stordalen Mire, Sweden - P3-2 metaG (Illumina Assembly) | ecosystem: Environmental > Terrestrial > Soil > Wetlands > Permafrost | place: Sweden: Stordalen... | reverse complement strand
GCGCAAGCCACATCAGTACGATCATCGTTAAGCCGTGTGCAGGAAAACTGCACGCACGGTTTGAAAGGGGTTCTTAGAAACGGGCTGGCCTCTAAGCCGGTACCGCGCTAAAATCTACCAATGAAGACCGCCGTCTCCATGCCCGACGATCTTTTTCGCCTGGCCGAAGCAACCGCCCGTCGCCTTCGGGTTTCGAGAAGTGAGCTGTATGCGAAAGCGATTGCGGAGTTTCTGAAACGGCAGCATGGAAATGCAATCACGGAACGGCTGAACGACGTGTATTCGCGCCACCCAGCTAAAGTGGATTCCGCATTGCACCGCGCCCAACTGAAATCTCTCGAAAAGGACCGTTGGTAGAGATGGGCGAAATTCAGCGCGGTGAGGTATGGTGGGCAGACCTTCCTGAGCCTCGTCGCTCCGAGCCTGGATACAGGCGGCCCGTGCTTGTGGTCCAAGCGGACTCCTTCAACCTCAGCCGGATTCAAACCGCAATCGTAGCTGCGATCACCACGAACGTCGAACTCGCCGCCGCCCCGGGGAATGTCCTGTTGCCGGCGCGCTCGGCGGGCCTCCCCCGCGATTCGGTCGTGAATGTCTCCCAACTCTTGACCCTTGACCGCAGTTTCCTGACCGAGCATGCCGGCACGCTAACGCCGGGTCTGCAGCGCTCCGTCGATGAAGGGTTGCGCACAGTCCTGCAACTCTAGCTCATCGAGGCGACCGGATCGCCGGTGGAGATTCTGGAGTGGCCTCCGGAATACTCCTCGGCGTCCGGTAACGGCTTTTCCGCCCACTCCGTAACGTCCAGTTCAGAAGATTGCGCGACTATTTCTTCAATCCCGCCAGCCACTTCGCGCTTAATCTCTCTTGCAGCGCGAACGCCTTTCGCTATGCTCCAGGTGTAAGTACCGGTGCTCGGCCGAGCAGATCGTTGTACAGTAACTCACGTTTTCCACCCCGGTGGGCCCGATCGCATGCGGTCGGCCCACCGCGTAGCGATTCTCCACGCCCGAAGTGTATTCTCACGCCTCAAAACTCCCCTATCGTGTGGCCCTGTTCGAGTCGCACATTGAATCCTCCAGAAGAAACAACGTGTTCGAGTACGATGTCACCTCGGACGGCAAGCGCTTCCTCATCAACACCGCCGCCAGCGCCCGCCCAGCCTCCGCCCCGCGCCTGACCGTGGTGGTGAACTGGAACGCACCTCCGAAGTAGCGCGCCGCCCGCAGGTGGTTTCAGTTTAGCTTCGTCGCCGTCGCCACGCCAGAATGCCCAGCACACCGCCGAGGCTCACCAGTCCCGCGGACGCCGGCTCGGGAACGGTGGAGTTAGTGCCAGCGCAGCCGTTTATGATCGTTTGGGCGGCCAAGGTGTTCGCGGTTTCCGCAAACACACAGCCGTTGACCGTGCCCGAAAGCGCCCCAGTCCCGGCGGACATGGTGAAGCTGGTTCCCGCTAGAATGTCTCCGTCAAAGACGATCGGTCCGGAGCTTCCGGGGCTGATCGTGGCGGCGTCCTCAACGATCCAGAAGATGTTAGTGGCTTGCGCTCCGTTTGACAGCGTGAAGGTCATAGCGCCGTTCACGGTCAAGTCCCCTTTAATTTGGATAACGAAAATTTCAGTAGGGTCGCCTTGGGCATTGAAGGTCAAATTGATGCCTGTGGTCGAGGAGACGGAGCTCAGCGCCGTGTACACATTGTTGCCGAGAAACGTAGTGCTCGTCGACAGACCGGCAAGCGACTGCGTGGATCCCAGGCCAAGGCCCGTGTCGAACGCGCCTCCGTCGTTGTAAATTTGGCCGTATGCCTGTGTAACCTCCGATTCCTGCCCAGACGTACAACCCAAGGGGCCGCCTGTCGGTGTACAAACGAAACCAGTGGCGGTCCCGGGGGGGTCGAAACCCACTATCGTACTCGTGGACCCAACGTTGCCGGTCACTACGGAGGTCCCGGTATTCGAAACACTGCCGCCGAGAAGCCCGAAAGAGTCGGCGGGCGTCGGAAGCGAAAAAAGCTCATTTCCAAAGGCAGGCATAACAGCCGCTACAATCAGCAACCAAATTTGTCGCATCTTTTCCGCACCATTTCTCCCCAGGTTTCCGCTGCCAAGAGGTGAGCCTGGAACCATTTTTGGATCCCAAGCTTCCTCAGTATATACCCGGTCTCCCAAATGTGATCCGAGTTAAACCAATATTTCCGTGTGACTTCCGAGGTTTGAGTACTATTACCGAAATCGCCTCGATTACAAACAAGTACCGGGAGTACTTGATCGACCTGCCGCCGTTCTTCACTAAACTGGGGCTTGCAACTCAGCGACCATTTGTCGATCCGCAAAAAACCGGGACAGTCACCACTTTTCGCCAGACGGAGTTGCTTGGGAACCAAGGAAGTTCCGGACGGCGAAAAATGGTGACTGTCCCGGCTTTTTGCCCACACTAGCGATGGGCACCATCGTGCCCTAGGGAGCAGCAGATACAAGCCCAAAAACGCCATTCTCCAGGAGTCCTCTTTAATGCCAAAAGATTCACACATATCGGCTGCGTACCACCATGAGAGAGCGGCCAAGAGTCATCGGGCCGCCGCCGAGCAGAGTAACAAAGGCGCGCATGACGCCTGCGTTGAGCACGCCGTGACGGCTTGCGGCCATTCCAGCAAGGCCGACGAAGCATCCAAGCTGGCTCTGGAGAAGTCGGTACAACGAACCAAGTCCATGGCGGTTGAAGTCACGTAAGGTACATGCCACAAAGCACAGACCTTAAGCGTCTGGATGAATTAGTCGCCAATCTCGGCGGCGACGATATTGGCAAACACAGCACGGGCCCCTGCGGTTTGCTGATGGAGCACCTCCAGGCCGCGCGCCGGGACCTTCTAGGCTCGATGCGGGGCGAGTACGTTTCGAGTCTGAAGTTCGCCAAGGAATCCGCCTCTTGTATGCCGGGCAAGAGCGCCCGTGCGGAGGCCCGGAAAATTCTCCAAAGTCTGATCGACTCGGCGGTCCCGAGTGACCATATTGGGTCATCTGACCAAGCGCGGTCAAATCCTCATGCCTGACTTTATGTTTGACTATTGGATCATCCCCGTTGTGATCGTCGTCATCTATGTCTTATCCTCCATCAAGATCCTGCGCGAGTATGAGCGCGGCGTGATCTTTCGCCTCGGCCGCGTGTTGCCGCAACCCAAGGGCCCCGGCATCGCTCTGGTTTTCGCGCCCCTCGACCGCATGGTCCGGATTTCGCTGCGGATTGAAGCCATGGAGGTCCCTTCGCAGGATGTGATCACCCGCGATAACGTGACCGTCAAGGTCAATGCGGTCGTATACTTCCGTGTTATCGACCCCACCAAGGCGGTGATCGAGGTGGCAAACTTCCTGTATGCGACCTCGCAGTTGTCCCAAACCAGCCTGCGCAGCGTCCTGGGCGAGGTGGATCTGGATTCCTTGCTGAGCCAGCGGGAAAAGATCAACCTGCGGTTGCAAGGCGTACTGGATCAGCAAACCGGACCCTGGGGCGTCAAGGTGACTTTGGTGGAGGTGAAGCAGGTGGATCTGCCCGAGCAGATGATCCGCGCCATCGCCCGGCAAGCCGAGGCGGAACGCGAAAAGCGCGCCAAGATTATTCACGCGCAGGGCGAATTCGAGGCTGCCGAAAAACTGGCGATGGCCGCGGAGCAGATCCAGAGACAGCCTGCCGCCATCCAGCTCCGCTATCTGCAAACCCTGGTCGAGATCGGCGCCGAAAAGAACACGACCATTGTCTTCCCGCTGCCCGTCGACATGCTGTCGAGCCTGGGCCGGGTGCTCGAACGTCTAGCCGCTCCGGCCGGGCCCGAGTGAACGCCTTTCGAGAAATTTTAGTCCACAATTCTACTGAAAGATGGAGGTTTTACGATGACAATTCGCCCGCTCTATGACCGCATCGTGGTCAAACGGATCGAAGAGAAACAACAGATGCAGGGAGGCCTGCACATCCCGGACTCCGCCAAGGAGAAGCCCCAGGAAGCCGAAGTGACGGCCGTCGGGAAGGGCAAACGCCTGGAAGACGGCACCATCGTGCCCCTGGACGTAAAGGTCGGGGACCGCGTCCTTCTGGGCAAATACGCCGGCAGCGAAGTCAAGCTGGATGGTCAGGACGCTTTGATCATCCGCGAAGACGAAGTGCTCGGAATCCTGCAAAAGCCCGCTAAGTTGGCGAAAGCGTCCTAAGGCAAGACCGCTCTCTGACGGTCGCGGTTCAGTAACGGTTCACACAGCACGAACCCCTACTGAACCGCGACCGTCAGGGAGCGATGGCCAAGTAACCACAAGACAAGAACACAAGGAGATTATCATGGCAGCCAAACAGATCGTATTCAGCGAGAATTCCCGGCAAGCAATTTTGCGCGGTGTCAACCATTTAGCGGACACGGTGAAGATCACCTTGGGGCCCAAGGGCCGCAACGTAGTCCTGGAGAAGAAATTCGGCGGCCCCACCATCACCAAGGACGGCGTGACCGTGGCCAAAGAGATCGAGCTGAAAGATCCGCTCGAGAACATGGGTGCGCAATTGGTGCGCGAGGTTGCGTCGAAAACCTCGGACGTCGCCGGCGACGGCACCACCACGGCGACGATTCTGGCGCAAGCGATCTTTCGCGAAGGCGTAAAGAGCGTGGCCGCGGGCGCGAATCCGATGGCGCTGAAGCGCGGCATCGAAGCCGCGGTCGCGAAGGTCGTCGAGGAAGTGAAGAAGCTCTCGAAACCCGTGACCGGCGACATGATCGCCCAAATCGGCACCATCTCCGCCAACGGCGACGCGACCATCGGCAACATCATCGCCGAGGCGATGAAGAAGGTGGGCAAGGACGGCGTCATCACGGTGGAGGAATCGAAGACCATGGTGACCGAGCTTGAGACCGTGGATGGGATGCAATTCGACCGCGGTTACCTGTCGCCTTACTTCGTCAGCGACCCGGAGCGCATGGAGTGCGTGCTCGAAAATCCCTACATTCTGATCCATGAAAAGAAGATCGCCAACATGAAGGACCTGCTCCCCTTGCTGGAGCTGGTGGTTCGCGCCAGCAAGCCGCTCCTGGTGATCGCCGAGGAAGTGGAAGGCGAGGCGCTGGCCACCATGGTGGTGAATAAGCTGCGCGGCACTCTGAACGCCTGCGCGGTGAAGGCTCCCGGCTTCGGCGATCGGCGCAAGGCGATGCTCGAAGATATCGGGGTCCTGACCGGCGGCAAAGCGGTGTTTGAAGAGATTGGCATCAAGCTGGAAAGCCTGACGCTGGAGGATCTCGGCCGGGCCAAGCGGGTCACCGTGAGCAAGGACAACACCATCATTATCGATGGCGGCGGAGGCGTGAAAAACGTCGAAGGCCGCATCAAGCAGCTCCGCGCGCAGATCGACGAGACCACCTCCGACTACGACCGCGAGAAGCTTCAGGAGCGGCTGGCGAAGCTGGCTGGCGGCGTGGCGATCATTAAGGTCGGCGCGGCCACCGAAATGGAGATGAAGGAGAAAAAGGCCCGCGTGGAAGACGCGCTGCATGCGACTCGGGCCGCGGTGGAGGAAGGCATCGTTCCCGGCGGCGGAATCGCGCTGTTGCGGGCGGCCATTGCGCTGAAATCGCTCAAGCTGGAAGGCGACGAGCAAACCGGCGTGAACATCGTCAAGCGCGCCTGCGAGGAACCCATCCGCCAGATCACGGCCAACGCGGGCTACGAAGGCGCGGTGCTTATGGAGAAGATCCTGAACAACAAGGATCGCAACTACGGGTTCAATGCCGCCACCGGCGTGTATGAGGACCTGGTGAAATCCGGGGTCATCGATCCGACCAAGGTGACTCTTTCGGCGCTCCAGAACGCGGCTTCCATCAGCGCCCTGATGCTGACCACCGAGGCGATGATCTGCGAGGTTCCGGATCGGAGCGAAACGGGAGCCGGACACGGTGGTGGCGGCGGCCAGATGCCGGGCATGGACTACTAGCGGGGTAGGGCGTGAAGCAGGGCCGACGAGGGCGTCGGCCTGCGGGTCAGGGGACCCGCCCCACCACTCTAGCCGGGTGGGGCGGACGCCGTCGTCCGCAGCCCGGCCCCCTGGCCGGGCTTGGAGCGCGACACATTACGCGGAAGTCAGTCTGCTTGATCCCGGATTCGCTTGGCCCGAACGATGAACCGATTGGGAGCAGCGCCAACGAAGTAGAACGGATAACACGTGACCAGGGTCAGGATCTCGCTTCCATCGGAATTCAACACCGCGACGTCGTCGGGGTCCACCACTTTCGTGGACACGACGCTGTAGCGGTACTCGCCACGCGGTGTAGTGAGCGTGACGATGTCGCCGCGTTGGATATTTCGTAGCGGCCGGAAAAACGTATCGCGGTGCGCCGCGATTCCGATGTTGCCGGGCTGGCCCGGCAAGGCCGTGCCCGCGATATGCCCGACCGCGCGCCGGAGCGCAGCTGTGCCGGTGCCTTCGACTACGGCGACGGACATGTTCAGACGCTGGATTTCAATGCGGCCGATCAAACCGTCCGGCCCGATGTTGCCAGGCTGGCCCGGCAAGGACTGGAGCGCGCCGGACGATCCGGTCTGTAGCCGTTCGAGAGTTTCTTGCTCCCGATGCTGGAAAATCCACGTGTCCGCCACAACGAAGGTGCAAAAGCCCAGCATCAACGCAGCGGCGGAGAAGAGCCCGCGCTGGGCCCACTTCAGGATCGGCCCCAGCGATGCGTTTCTGACTAAAACCTTCATTTTCCCCCGGCGACGGTCACGATGCCTGGATCCGGCGATACTCCGGCTGCCACATCGCGTCTTGCACCTGTTGAACGATGTCCTCGAGTCTGACGCCGGCCAATCCCTCCGCTACCGCTGCCTCCGCCACCGCGACCGCAACCGTCACGGTCACGCTGCGCAAGTCGTCGATATACGGCAGCAGCGAGGCGCCGGGCAGCCGGACGGCAACCAGGCTGGACAACGCATTGGCCGCGGCCGCGAGCATGCCGACGCTGATCAGCCGGGACCGGGACACAATCGCGCCGAGCCCCAAGCCCGGGTACAGCATGGCGTTCTCCGCCTCGCCGATTACATGCGTGATGCCCTTGTAAGTAACCGGCATGAACGGGGCGCCCGTCGCGATTAACGCCCGCCCGTCGCTCCAGGCGATCAGATCGGCTGGAGCGGCCTCGGCCAGCGCAGGGGGACTGGAAAGCGGGAAGATCATGGGCCGCTCGGTCTGCCGCGCCATGTCCCGCACAATCTCCTCGGTAAAGGCGCCCGCGGCTCCCGAGGCGCCGATCAGCATGGTGGGCCGCACGCGGCCAATCACCTCGGCCAGACCGATGACATTCTGGCCGGGGTCCCTCCAGCCTTTCACTTCCGCGGCGGGGCGGGCATAGGGCGCCTGATAATCGTGCAACCGGTCGCCCATGTCGGTGGTGAGCAGCCCATGTACGTCCACGGACCAAATCCGCCGCGTCGCGTCGTCAACCGACAAACCCTCCCCGATCATGACGTCGCGAATCAGGTCGGCGATGCCGATGCCGGCGGTACCCGCGCCGAAAATGACGATGCGTTGATTCCGCAGCAGCGTTCCACAGACGCGCATCGCGGAAACCACCGCGGCGAGCGTGACCGCGCCGGTCCCCTGTAGATTGTCGTTGAACGTGCGGATCTGGCCGCGATACTTCTCCAGGATGCGGCGCGCATTGCCGGCGCCAAAATCCTCCCATTGCAGCAGGGCGTTCGGAAACCGCTTTACAGCGGCCTTCACATACGCGTCGATGAAGACGTCGTAGCGCTCGCCGCGAACCCGCGCGTGACGGTTTCCCGGATACATCGGATCGGCCAGCAGGCTTTCCCGGTTGGTGCCCACATCCAGCATCACCGGAATCACGCGCGTCGGGTCGATCCCGCCCGCGGCTGTATAAATCGCCAGTTTGCCGATGACGACTTCGATTCCGCCGACACCCCAATCGCCGATGCCGAAGATCTGCTCGGCATCGGTGGCCATGATCAGGTCGATATCGTCGGGACCGGCCTCGAGGTTTCCGAAGGCTTCCTCGATCGCGTCGGGATGATCGATCGAAAGGTACACACCCCTGGGACGCCGGAACTCGTGGTGGTACTGTTCCATCGCCAGGCCGACGGTGCGATGGTTGACAATCGGAACCATCTCACGCAGGTGCTCGGAGAGCAGGCGAAAGAACAAGACTTCGTTGCGGTCATGGAGCGCGGTCAGATAGAGATTCTTACTCACCGCATCCGGCAGCCGCTGGTATTGGGTATAAGCCGCCGTCGCTTGGGACTCCAGCGTGCTGATGACGGGCGGGAGCAGGCCGGTGAGGCCCAAGGCCTCCCGTTCCTCCGCGGTAAATGCGGTGCCCTTGTTTAAGAGCGGCATGGCGAGCACCGCCATTCCTCGCGCCGCGGTATCGTAAGAGCCCACGGCTTCCGAATTACCCTTGCGCAGCGGCGGCACTAATAGCGGGATGACTCTTTGGTGCTTCACGTTACTACCTTGTGATGGCGAGTTCTCGGTCGGGATCCCCGGCGGGCGCCGGCTCGGCGTGCTTCAGGGGATGCATGTTCAACTCGGCGGGATGCGTGCCCATGAGGATCTCGCGCGCTCTGGCGGCTTCCTGCGCCGTTCCATGCACCAGCAGCAGGAATCGATCGTTTTTGAGCGCGATCTCGTATTTCAGGATGCTGTCCTTGGGCAGACCAATACTGTATAAGCCCGCGCCGATGACGCCGACTCCGCCCACAACCACGGCGCCTCCCAGCGCGCCGGCGATCCAGGCCACCAGCGGGCCGGCAACCAGCACGGGCCCGACGCCCGGAATGGCGAAGAACCCCGCCCCAAAGAGCAGGCCCCATATGCTGCCCCAGAAGGCCCCCGCGCCGGCTCCGGTTTTGCCCCAGGACTTCATGCGGTCCCCCGCGTTGTAGAACCCCACGACCTGTTCTTCCGCGTGTGGATTCCTGCCCACAATCGACAGCTTCTTCATGTCGAATCCGAAACTTTGAAGTTCCTTCACGGCTTGCTCCGCTCCCGCGTGGGCCTCGTATACCGCAACCACGATATTGTTATCGGACATCGCTGGCTTCCTTTCTTTCCGTCTCATTCTCCGGCGCGCCGGAACATGACGCGCCGGGCTCACGAATCCAACTACCGGACAGGTTTCCTCATGGATCGAACGCCCAAGGCGCTGCCCAGAGCCGCGAATCCGAGCAGCGCGATCAGCGGCAAGGAGCTCGACGTAGCGGGAAGAGTTGCGGGCTCAGGCGCAGGCGCTGCGGCGACTGTCGCTGGCGGCGCAGGCGGGTACACCTGGGCGAGTTCCACCACTTCTCCCGTAGGCCGAACGGCCATGACCGGCAGTTGCTGCAATTGAACGACCACTTCCGGCGCCTCGGGCTTCTCGACTTCTTCTTGCGCCTCGGTCACGGATGCCGGAACCGGCTGGTTGGTCACCTGGGCCAGTTGGATGGCCTTGGCTTTCGGATAGACGAATTCCTCGCCCCAGTTTGCGCCGGGATAGAACCACGCCCGGATCGCCTCCGGTTTGCCTCGAACGCCCTCGTTAAAGGTCATCACGGTCTTGCCCGTGGGATAGAGGCGATAGTTTGCAATGGCCTCGATGGTGGCGTAGATTTTCGTTTGGTCCTGGTTGAAGATCTGCACGATGTGGCGGTTGGAACTCGAGTTCATCAGCTTGAACACATACGTTCCGGCGGGCAATATTCTCATCCCGGTAATGTGTACGGGTGGAATCTCCACGGGCGCGCTAAACGTGACCGTGGTCATGTGGTCGTGCTCATCTGCCTTGGCGGTGGGCGAGAACGCCGCGCCCAAAAAGGCCATGCTAAGCAAGGCCGGTGCTGTTCTCAAAAATGTCATCGTCTTTCACCTCTAATTGCTCTAGACTTTGTGCGATCGCCCCTTACAGGTTTTGCACGCTTTTGTGGGAGCATTCGGGGGTCCATCGGCCCCTTAGAGCTGCTCCGCTGTTATGGAACTCCTGGCGGACTCGAGCGGCGGGGCGCATCCAGCCAAACGATTGACCGCGTAAGGTCAAATGACCAAATAAGGTCACCCCCTTTGACGCTGTAGCGCCTGCGGGACGATTCCTGCTCGTACCGTGGAAGGCTGGCGACGTGCTTCCTGCTCTAGCAGGGAGCTTCTAACGATATGCGCCATTTCTTGATTCTCGCCCTGCTTTTCTCCGGAACCACCCTGATTACGCCCGGGGCCCTGAGAGCCAGGCGATCATCCCGATAAGCGGTATTACGATCGCGAGGGCCACGATTATCACACATGGAACAACCAAGAGGACCGCGCCTACCGCGTCTACCTGGGGGAGCAGCACCGGGAATATCGTGAGTTCGGTAGAATGAAGTACTTCAGGTGGCGTCATCAGCACCCGGACAACGTGATCTTTAAGGTCGACGTCAGATAAGCCTTTTCATGCGGACCTTTCTTGTGGGTTCCGCTGCTCGGGTGCCCGCTGCTCGGGTGCCCGCTGCTTTGCTGCGGCGTCGCTTTCGGCCAGACTCCCGAAGTATTATCGGCGCGTGCGTCAACCCGCGGTGTTCTCGCCAATGACAAGAAGGAAGCGGTCCGCGACCGCGGCGCCGCGGGATATTTGCGGCTGGAAGCCATCCAGTCCAGGCCCGTCGCTTCGGCACGGAAGCCGGCGCCGAAGCAGTGATGGCTCATCAACCCGCGGCGGCTTGAACGAGCTCTTGGCGTTGAACCGAGCGCCGCAGCTCCACTGCCCGGTCTTCCACGCGCGCACGCACGGCGCGGCGGGCCCGCAGCAGCCGGATCCGAATCGCCGTCGTCGAGACCCCTTGTTTCTTGGCGATCTCCTTCGTCGTCAGGCCGCCCAGTTGATGCTCAAACAGGATGCGATCCCCGGGGCGGCAGAACTTGAGGATCTTGGCCGTATCCAGGGGCGCCAGATCGATTCCGATGCGGCCGCAGAGATCGGGTAGGGCCTGGTAGCGCGCTTCGTGCCGGCATCCGCGGCGATGGTAGTTGATGGCGATGGCGTTTACCCAGCTCACGATCATCCCCTCGTCCCGGAGTTGATTCAGCTTCTGCCAGCCTTGTAGCCAGGCCGCCTGGGCTACATCCTCCGCGCTGTCCATAGAGGCGCCGCGGGAACGCAGCAAGCGAACGGTTCTTACGAATCCCTGCCGGTAGGCTTGCCCGTATCCTTCGTTGGTCATGGGCGGAGCTCAACGCGACGAGAGACGATAGTTGGAGATTGGTCCCCACAGTCCGGTTACCTGCAAGACCCACACTCCCACGGCAACCACGACGACAACATTCAGAATGGTCTTGATGCTGGAGGCCATGGGGATAAAGCGATTGATCAGGTACAGAGCCATCCCGACGATGATCAGCGCGACGACTATATTTATCAAAGGCATGTGTTAGTACTCCTCGGACTATTAGTAGGCAATTCGCGATCCAAATCTCCAAGCTGGGAAGAACTCGTGTTTCCGCGAGCCTGCCCGGCGCGGCTCCCCGGCGCCTGACCTCGCGAGGTCACCTGACCGGATATCGTCGCGGTGTTTTTGGTGAGGATCATGAGCATCTCCAGTCCGCGGCGAAAGGAGATTCCTCTTTTCGGCTCTTCAGATATTCGTCTGCGTGCAAGACCGCGCTCTCCTGGGCCGATTCCAAGGTGCTTTGGGCCGGGTGCTCATACACCGCGGCGTGCTCCTGGCGGCGATCTTCCACAAAGACCGTGAACCCGTTCACGCTGGCGCCGGTTTGAATTCGTAGCTCGAGAGGGCCGTACTCGGATCGGCACCCATACTGAAGTTCCATAGTTGCGAAGGTTTTTACCGGAAAGCGCCCAGCAGGTAGGCGATGAGCAGGATTAGCAATATGGTGCCTAGCCCGATGCCGGCGCCGCCGCCGGGACCCCAGCGGGTGTGGCCGTAGTAGCCGCCGCCGCCGCCGAAAACCAAAACCAAAATGATGATGAGTATGAGCATTCCGTTATTTCCTCCCGGCTGCCGCCACCAGTACGATGCCGCCAGCGAGCGCCAATGCGCCCGCGAGCGGAGGCAGCAAGACCGTGTACCTAAAACCTCCCCACGCAAGACCCGCTAGGCCAAGCGCAATCAGGATAATTCCAAGGGCTCTGTTCATCGCCCTTCTTCCGGCAATCGCCGCTGGCGCCGAAGGGGCAATCAGCATTTACTTCTCGAACACCTTCTCGACCTGGCCGACTTTCTTTTGGACGATGCCGGCGACTTTCTCGCCTTGGCCTTCGGCAGCCAGATCGGGGTTGTTGGCGATCTGTCCGGCCCTCTGCTTGACCTTGCCCTTCAGTTCGTGAAGCTTACCTTGGATCTGATCCTTCGTGCTGGGTTTCATCATGGGTTCTCCTCTCTATAGTGGGAAGCAATCCGGCTGCCAAATCCCTGACGGCTAAGGCTCAGCATTCCTTGGGTTCACCAACCAACGGCCCCGATTCGCCGCGAGGATTCGCGCCCTCTTCCATCGGCACACCTTGCCGGACGTGAAACCCGTCCCGATCGCTCCACATGACCATGTAGCAGACCGGGCAGAGCTGCAAATGCTCCAGGGGCAGTCCTTCCACACCGATCTCGATGGGCTCCATTTCCACGCCGCATTTGGGACACCGGCCGTCCCGGAGCGCAGCATCAAGGGGTGTAGCTGCGAGATCGTAATTGTTCGGCGGCATGAAACCAATCCTCTTGCGGTGATCCTTCCGGACAGCCCCGGGCTTGCCACAGCTCATGAGCCAGAGCCGCGATCTCGTCGTGCCCGAAGGGGGCCACTCCGTGCCCAGCCGTGGCCTTTTGACTATGCTGATGGGCGTCGTGAGACAGCTCCAGGGCTTGCCGTGTATGCTCCTGTCCCGTCAGGTGATCCTGCTTTCCCTGCTGCTCGGCGACACGATGAGCATGCGCGGCGACGTCGTGTAATTCGGCGGCCCGCTGGTGGTTTTCGTAATGCGATCCGGCGTTATAACGAGTGGACATAGGTTTAGAGTGTCTCCATTCGCCCCGACTTGGTATGGGCTTCCTTTGCAAGTTTGTAAGCTTGATTCGAATATTCCAGAGCCCGTTGCGAATGCCAGTTGCCCGTCTCGTTCTCGCCTTTCTCGTTGCGTTCGGCGGCGGTGCGATGGGCCTTGGCCGCAAGTTCGTGCTGCTCGGCGGCTTTCCGGTGTGCGTCGCGGTGCATGATGTTTCCTCCCGTGGGAGCGTACTCCTCGCTCTTTTCCTGTGCACGAGGCGGACCAATCCTGGTGGATCGGCGGGAGGGCCGTTCAGATCCGATTGGAGGCGGCTAAAGATTGGCGGCGGACCTGGATCTCAACTTAGCGGGACGGGCACGGGAATCCGGGGCCGATAGGCTGGGTATATCTTTGAGCCAGTCCAACCACACATCGGCTTTCTTCCGCGCTTCTTCTTCCGGAAGCCCGTAACGGTCTTGCAGTTTATTGACGAGGTCTGGACGCCATCTTTTTGCGATCTGTTCCCAGTTCATTTTGATTGTTGCTCCAATCTGGTCTTGCGAAGCCACAGCAAACCCGGTGCGCCAATCAGGAGCAGCAGGGAAGCGGTGGAGGGCTGAGGGACGCCTTGGCTGATTGCAAGGCATCCCGCTGTATCGGTGATGGATACGGTATTCGTATCCATTGTCACGGCGCCGTTGAGCGCAGTGCCGCAGTCAATGGTTGCGTCGTGATCCAAAGTAATGCCGGTGTTCGCGATAATCGTTCCCGCGAACGCAGTGGCGGTGCCGACAACCGTGGAACTGCCCACCTGCCAGGTGACGCTGCCGCCTTGGCCGTTATTAATAAAAACAACAGACGAGCCATCGCCGCTTCCGGTCGTCAGCGTGCTCCCGATCTGGAAAATGAAGACTGCGTTCGAGTTGCCCTCATCGTTGAGCGTGAGCGTTCCGGTAAGTCCACCTAATTCCGTTCCGGTAAGGTTTTGCGTGACCGCTTCGCCGGGTGCAAAATTGTAAGCCGTGAGCGCATCCGCCTGAGCCTGCATCGCGACGCCGTCCGTGTCGTCGGTCGTTCCGTTCACGATCCCAGGAGGAAACCCGGTAATCGAGGTCCCGGGGTAGAGCCCCAGATCCCCAAACAGCACGGTATTGCCGGTGTTGGTGACCGTCGATGCTCCGAGGATGGCAAAAGAGGCTACCGTCCCAAGATTGACGGATATAGGAGTGGCGTAAGCACTCACTGGCGAAATGGCCAGAACCGCCAGATAGATACGAGAAACCCTCATTTTTTTCCACTCCAGATTCCACTTGGGAAAATCCGCAGGTGGACCCGCTGCGTTGCCCCGCGGCGTGAAGCTACTCGCTGCGTGCCGGAAATTTTCCTAATTCGCCTGAACGGGAACAGCGTTGTTGTCTGCTGTCCCGTTTCAGGCGTTGCACCTTTCTCCGCCTCTGAAACCTTATGGACGGGAAACTATCTTGCGGCGCAACAAACCCAGACCCAAAAGAGCCCCGCCCACCAGGCCAAGAGTCCCCGGCTCCGGAAGAGGGGCGTTACCATACTGGTAGCTGTCCAAGCCAAACCCCTCGATCGCATTCGTGGTGTTAAGTCCTGCGGCTGTAAGCGTGACGCTGATGGGACTATTGATAAATGAAAAAAATATCTGCCCCGTGTTGGCGCCGGTTGTGAGGTCGTTGAGGTTCAGTGTTCCCCCGGGAGTGAGCTTGTCGGTCATCGTAGCGGTATTGGTCGAATTCGCCGACCCGTCTTGGAATTGACCCTGAGCTTCGTAGGCGCTGCACGTATGCCCCGCGCCAAATTCAGCAGCGCACGCGGCTTGGTCAATGCTCCACGTGTAATCCAGCGAGAAACCAGAAGTCCATGCCAGCCCTGTAACGCTGGAGCCCAATTGGAAGCCAATCTGCCAAATGTCGGTCAAGGGGTTCGCGAAATTGTCGATGCCGACCGAGACCTGGGCGGCGGTTGGATCAAGCCCCGTGGCTGTATAGCTGAAGCCGGTGAAAATCTTATCTCCGACTTCGCAAGTGAAGCCCGCTGCTGTGTATACCGACAGGCTGGCGCCCGCCTGGCAAACCGGGGTGGCATATGTCACCGCGGTGCCCAATGCCAAAAAAGCCGCTAAAGCTAAAATGTGATTCAGTTTCATTCGTTCCTCCACCTCTTCTGTATTAGTCCGCCCATCGGTCAGCGTGGGGCAGTAGGACTAAGTGGTGAGCAGGTCTAGGCCCAACATAGGCCCAGGCTAAGTGGACACCTTAATTTAATCGCCAATCCCCTCAGACTGCTCGGTTTGGTGTAAGAAAGCCCTCCCACCAATCGCACCGACCGCCGGGCACGGCTGACCATGGATGGTCGGACGACCATGGAACGTCAACCTGAAGGCTAAGTCACAGCTCTGTATTCCACACTGGACGGTAGAGAGTTGCTGTTTCCCCTTTCTTCATAAGGAGGTTCTGCCTCGAATCGACCAAATGTAGTCATAATCTATGTTGGGAAACGGCTTTCAGTGGTACAATCACCGCGTAGCGCCACTTTCGGCCTCTCCAGCAGTTTGCCGGACACCACGCGAATGGCGTGGTTCTCCAAGCCGTGGCTTCCCGGATCGACGGGCGAAGGAGGAAAGTGTCATGGCCTCTCAGCCACAAGCCGCCGGTTGGCTGGTGGAACACGGCCCGAAGGAACTGGAGAGTCTGTTCCGGGCGATCGTATTCCAGCCTTCGGTTCCCATTCTGCTGACGGACAACGAGCGCCGTTACCGGGAGGCGAGCGTTGGCGCCAGCAAGCTCCTGGGTCTTCCACGGGAGCAGATCATCGGCCGCAGTCTGGACGATTTTGCGGAACCCGGTTTCAAGCCGGTGATTTCGGAACGCTGGCGCGCCTTTCTCGAGGCCGGCGAGCAGGAAGGAACTCTTCCACTGGTGGGCTCCGACGGAAGCCCGCGCGAAGTCGAGTACATTGCCAAAGGGAACATTTTGCCGGTGCGCCATGTAGTGGTTCTGCGCGACGGCTCCGCCAGAGGCAGTCTTCCCAGTTGGGTGCAGGACTACGCACTGTTTTTGTTGGATGTGGACGGACACGTTGCCGCCTGGTATGCGGGAGCGGAGCGTATCTACGGGTACAAAAGCGTTGAGGTCATTGGGAAACACGTGTCGCTTTTCTATCCCGACGAAGACGCTCACCGCGAACTACAGAGAAAGCTGAACCGGGCCGCCGGCGAAGGCCATGTCGGGGCGGAAGGCTGGCACGTGAAGAAAGACGGGTCGCGATTCTGGGCCAACGTCATCACCATGGCCCTGAAAGACCAGAACGGGGATCTACAGGGCTTTGCCAGATTGGCGCGCGACTTTAGCGATCGTCACGAAAGAGACGAAAAGTTGCGGCGAAATCGCGCGCGGGTCCGGCCGCTCCCCGCCGAATCGACCATCGCCGGCATCGTTTCCGGCGAGTTTGACCGCATTCCGGAGGCCAACGATGCGTTTCTCGAACTGGTCGGATATGACCGCGAGGATTTGCAGACAGGCCGGTTGCGCTGGCCCGATCTGACGCCGCCGGAATACCTGCCGCTGGATGAACTGGCTCACGAAGAAGGATTGCGCTTCGGCGCATGCACGCCGTTCGAAAAAGAATTGATTCGCAAGGACGGGACCCGCGTCCCGGTCCTGATCGCCACGGCCGTTTTGAAGCTTTCTCCGTTTCACTGGATCACCTTCGTGCAGGACCTCCGGGAGCGAGACCGGCGGGAGAACGTCGATGAGGAGGTCTTCGATGTCAAGGACAGTTTTGAGGAGATCGTAGGAAACAGCACGGCGATGAAGCGCGTCATGGGGCAGGTGGAAGTGGTTGCTCCGACCGATGCGAACGTGTTGATCCTGGGCGAAACCGGCACGGGGAAGGAATTGGTGGCGCGGGCCATTCACCGCCTGAGTCCGAGGCGGAATCTTCCTTTTGTCAGTTTGAACTGCGCGGCGATTCCAACCGGGCTGCTGGAAAGCGAGCTATTCGGCTACGAGCGCGGAGCCTTCACCGGCGCCTTGGGGCAAAAGATCGGCCGCTTTGAAATGGCGCATCGCGGGACTCTGTTTCTGGATGAAGTGGGCGACATTCCTCTGGATCTTCAGCCCAAGCTGCTGAGGGCTCTGCAAGAGAAGTGCTTCGAGAGATTGGGCGGCACGCGCACCATCCCCATCGACGTCCGGCTGGTGGCCGCAACCAACCGGAATCTGACCCAGATGATGGGCGATAAACTCTTCCGCAGCGATCTGTATTACCGGCTGAAAGTTTTCCCCATCATTACGCCTCCGTTGCGCGATCATCCCGAGGACATCCCGCTGCTCGCCCGCCACTTCGCCAAGAAGTACGCGGCGAAGATGGATCGGACGATCGACAAAATTCCATCGGAGGCGATGCGGGCCCTGGCGAGTTGGCCCTGGCCCGGGAATGTGCGGGAGCTGGAGAACTTCATTGAGAGGTCGGTGATCCTATCGCGAGGTCCCAGCCTCCGCGTGCCCTTGGCGGAACTGCGCGCATCCGCGCGGGAAGCTACAGGTGGTTCCACGCTTGAGGAAGTCGAGAGGGATTACATCCTGCGCGTGTTTCGGGAGACGGGCGGGGTGATCAGCGCCACGGCAACTCGTCTGGGGGTCCCGCGGACAACCCTCAACGCCATGATGAAGAAGATGGGGATCTCCCGGAGCGATCTCTGAGGCGATCCGGATCAATCTGGCGGCATGTCGCCCTGGACAAACACTAGGTCATACGGACGGGTCGTATGCCCACTTCGCGATCCGGGCTGACCAATCGCAGTCACCTGACCAAATACGGTTAATTGGCGCGGGCGCCTTTTTTCCGCTCGCAGCCGAAGTGCTGAGATAACGGACACATTCAACCTGTCGGGGAGGCGGTATAGCACGGCCATATGCGTGCACCCTCCAAAGCGGCTGTGGCTCCGTTGCGGCTGAAGTTGGAATTGGGCTAATGGCGGCTGGGGTAAAACGGAGTCCTGGCTTCAAAACGAAACGAAGGGATGACTTTTTATGAAAATGAATTTAAAACACTGTGTGTGGGTTCTGGCAATTGCCGGCGCCAGTACCGCCGCTGTCGCGGCGGACCGGGAAATCAAGGTCGAAGACAGGCTGGACGCTTCAGCCGATACGCTGTCCGATATGATGAGGGCTTCCGATAAGGGGATTCCTCAGGATCTGATGGATAAGGCGAAATGCGTCGTGGTGATGCCGGGCATGAAAAAGGCTGGGTTCATCTTCGGCGCGGAGTTTGGCCGCGGGTTCGCGGTGTGCCGCGAAAGCACCAGATCGGGCTGGAGCGCTCCGGCCGCGCTGCGGGAAGAAGGCGGAAGCTTCGGGTTTCAGATTGGCGCTTCCGAGTCGGATGTTGTGTTGCTGATAATGAACGACGGCGGAATGAAGCACCTCTTATCCGATAAGTTCACGGTCGGCGCGGATGCATCCGGTGCGGCGGGCCCGATCGGCCGCGACGTAAGCGCCCGAACGGACGCCCAGCTGAAGGCGGAAATACTGTCGTATTCCCGTTCGCACGGGCTGTTCGCGGGTATCTCGCTCGAAGGTGCGACGCTTCGTCCGGATGGGGAAACCAACCGGGAACTCTACGGACGCGACTCAACCAATCGTGAGATTCTGACGGGCGACTTCAAAACTCCGGCAGCGGGCGTAAAGTTTGAAAGATCGCTGCATCGCGATTCACCTGCACGCACCCAATAGGACGGTTCCGGCGCGGGCCTCACCTTGAAGCTCTGGCCCGCGCAACAAAGTCCGGCTCGGCCCAACTTTTCCGAGTTCCTTACGGTGAGGAAGGCCGAGCCGGGCCTGTGCATGCCAAGAGGCCATGAGGCCCGCCGAAAATAAAGGTTTCAGAGGTAACGAGCGTGACCACGCAAGACACGATTGTCGAGTTGAATGGACTGATCCAGACCTGCAAGGATGGTGAGCTGGGCTACCGCACCGCCGCGGCGGACGTCCGGAATACCGAGCTCGAGACCGTCTTTACGGAGTACTCGAAACAGCGCGGCCGGTTCGCCCAAAAGTTGCAGGCCGAGGTCGAGCGGCTGGGCGGGAAGCCGGGGGATTCCGGCTCGGCCGGCGGGACGCTGCTGCGGGGTTGGATGGAGGTGAAGTCCGTGGTTACGAATGGCGCGGGAGCCGCCATCATCGCCACCTGCGAGACTGGGGAGGAAGTCGCCGTGGCGGCCTTCGATTGGGTTGTGAATCTGGACATCACGGGGCAAACCAGGTCCCTGGTGGAAAGACAAGGCAAGTCGATCAAGCAAGCCCACGCGCGTCTGCTGCGTTTTAAAGCTGAAGAAGGCGCAGGAGCCAAGTTTCAGAAGAGCGATAAACCAACGGCGGCGCCTCGATCCGCCTAGGCATTTTCGCGATTGGCGTAGACCGCTCCATCACAATGCGGCGGCGTAGACCGCTCCATAACTGTCGCGGTTCGGAAGCTCTTTTTTGAACCGCGCGCGTCACTGTCGCGGTTCGGAAGCAATTGCTTCGAAGACCTTTTCAACGACGATGAAAGTGATGTCGTCGGTTTGTGGCGTGCCTTCAGTGAATTCCTCAATGGCCTGCAACAACTTCCGCACGAGCGCGGGACTCCCCGAGGGAGCGTCTTGCCGAATGAGGTTGCGCAGCCTTTTCTCTCCGAACATTTCTTCCCGCTGGTTTTGGGCGTCCGTCAGGCCGTCGGAATACACCACCAGAATGTCTCCCTTACCGAGACGGAGGGCGCTGGATTGATAGGAGGCGAAATCGAACATCCCCAGGACGTAAAGATCGGAAACCAGCTTTTCAATCTTTCCGGTAGAAGCGCGGAACAGATAGGCTGGATTGTGTCCCGCGCTGATGAATTGCCCCTCGCCATCCGGGCTCAGCAGGAACAGAAAAAGCGTGACGAACTGGAAGTCAAGAGATTTTTCGCAAAGGAGCCGGTTGGCCCGGTTCAGGACCTCCTCCGGCTGAGTCGCTGAACGGAATTCCATACTGAGGGCGCCCAGGACCATTGAACTTAGCAGCGCCGCGGGCATCCCCTTGCCGGAGACGTCCGCCAGGACTCCCATCCATTCCCCCGAACTCAGTTGCTGAAAATCGTAAAAATCCCCTCCGACATAGCGGGTGGGTTGGCTGAACGCATGTATGTTGAAATTTTGGAACTGGGGCACGACGCGGGGGAGGAGGCTTTCTTGAGTTTCCTGCGCCAGAGCCAATTCCTGCTCTCGCTTCTTTCGCTCTTCCAGCTCCTTTAGACGAATGACCTCGCGGCTGGCTTCCAGTTCGCGCACGGTCTGCTCCAGCGCCTGGCTATAGGTCTTCGTTTCCAGGTGCAGCAGCCGCACTTCCAGAATGTTGTGAACCCGCGCCCGGAGCTCGGCCAGATCGAACGGCTTGCTGACAAAGTCCTTGGCTCCGGCTTCGAGCGCGCGCAGCTTGTGGTCCGGCTGCGCGGTGATGACAAGCACGGGCAGGTAGCCGTCCGCCTCGATTGCCTTGAGACCTTCCATTACCTGAAATCCGTCCATTCCCGGCATCTGGAGATCGAGCAGGATCAGACCGTAGCGGTTCCTGCGGTGAAGCTCGCAGACCTGCTTCGGATCGGTGGTGGAGTCGACGGAAGTATAGCCGGCGACGCGCAGCAGGCCCTCGAGCAACCGGACATTGGCTTCCTTATCGTCAACCACCAGGATTCTGGCGTTCAGAATATCGGTAGGGCTGACCACGACCTCGCCCATCGTCATTTGGTCTGAAGGGCCTCTTGTGCCGCGAATTGCAGCGCCACTTCCAGCGTATCCATGAACTCATCGACCTTGATCGGTTTCGTCAGATAGCGGAAGAATCCAGCCTGCAAGCCCTTCTCGATGTCGCGAGGCATCGCATTGGCGCTGAGTGCAACCACGGGGATGTGCGCGGTGTCCGAGTCTTCGCGAAGGATTTTGAGGGCTTCGATGCCGCTTATGCCGGGGAGATTGATGTCCATGAGAATCACCTCCGGCTGGTGGGCGCGGGCGAGCTGGATGCCCAGACTTCCGTCTCTGGCGGTCAGCAGGCGGATATCGCGGCGGCGCGCGATCAACTGCTCGATCAGCTTCAAATTCGCAGGGTTGTCCTCTACATAGAGCAGGGTGCGCATCGGCGTGCCGTGTGGAACGTGCACCTGTGCAATCGCCTCCGGCTGCGCGGTGTCAGCGCTAAGCTGCGGTTCAGCAGCGGAGTTCAGCTCGAACCAGAATACACTTCCCAGACCGACCTTGCTCTCCACGCCGATCAGACCGCCCATCAGTTCAACCAGCCGTTTGCTCATTACCAGGCCGATGCCGGTGCCTTCCTCGGTGCTGCGCTCCTGTCCGAGACGGTTGAACGGCTGAAATAGCTGCTGCAGCATGTCCGGAGGCAGCCCCGCGCCGGTGTCCCTAACGCTGATGCGAATGCGCTCCGGAGTGGCCCGGGTGCAGTCCACGACGACAGTTCCATTCGCCTGGTTGTATTTGATGGCGTTGGAAAGAAGATTAATGAGAACCTGCTTCAGGCGGGTCCGATCCGCATGAACGAAGGCCGGGACGCCAGATTTGGGGAAAGTCATTTTGATGCCGCGCTTTTGCGCCTGCGGCTCGATCATAGCCTGGCATTCGAGCATGACGTCGGCCAGCGACGTGGGTTCACTTGACAGCGCCAGCTTGCCGGATTCGATCTGCGCGAGATCCAGGATTTCATTGATCAGCTGCAACAAGTACCATCCCGCGTGGAGAATCTGGTCGATGCTGGCGGTTTGGGAGGGCGTTGGCGGCGGAGAATCGGAGTTGATGAGCTGGGCGAAACCGAGGATCGCATTGAGCGGCGAGCGGAGCTCATGGCTCATGCTGGACAGGAACTCCGATTTCGCAAGGTTGGCCTTTTCCGCCGCCGCTTTGGCTCTCTCCAATTCGAGGTTGTTTTCCTGGAGCGCGCGTTCAAAGAGCTTGCGCTCCGTGACATCGCGAGCGGCCGCGAATACGCCTTGAAGCTTCCGGTCGCGATCGTGGAAGGTGGTGGCGTTGTAGGAGACCACGGTTTCCTTACCGTCCCGTGCGCGCGCGGTCAGCTCATAATCGGTGACTCTGCTCCCGCTCAACACACGTTTGATGCCCGCCTCGGCGCGATCCGGATCCGTGAAGTAGTTCTTGAACGGCGCGCCGATCAGCTCATCGCGCGTGCAGCCGGTGAGCGCCTCGGTCTGCTTGTTGACGTCGGTGATGATCCCGGCCGGATCGGTGGCCATCAACGCGTCAATGTTGGATTCGATGAGAGAGCGCGTGTAAAACTGCTGGTCGCGCAGGCGCTGATCGAGCTGCTTCTGCTCGGCTTCCACCTGCTTGCGCGCGGTATTGTCCGTGCCGATCAACAGGTAGCCGATGATTCCGCCAACATCGTTGCGCAGCGCCGTGACCGATACGACGGCCGGAAAGCGGCTGCCGTCCTTGCGGATGTACGTCAATTCGTAAATGTCTTCGATGCCGCGCGAGGCCTTGAAGACCAGCGCCTCGAAGCCGGGGGTAATCGGGGTCGCCAGCTCGATGCTCAACGCCTTGGCGCGCGCGATCACTTCCTGCGGATCGGAAATATCGGCGGGCGTGATCTTATCCACCACCTCGATGGCCGTGTGGCCTAGCATGCGCTCGGCGCCGACGTTGAATAATTGAATGACGCCTTTCTCGTCGGTGGCGATGCTGGAGAAATTTTCGCTGTTGAAAATCGCGTTCTGCAAGGCGCCTGCCTTAAGCAGCGCGT
>Ga0182024_10007881_pt1 | contig 22802 bp, 12 predicted proteins | sample P32metaG_FD_120480 | JGI IMG/M metagenome (GOLD analysis project Ga0182024, IMG submission 120480) | Permafrost microbial communities from Stordalen Mire, Sweden - P3-2 metaG (Illumina Assembly) | ecosystem: Environmental > Terrestrial > Soil > Wetlands > Permafrost | place: Sweden: Stordalen... | reverse complement strand
GGGCAAGTACATGAAGAGCGTGACGCTGAGCTCGACGATGGGCCCTGGGGTGCCGCTGGATTCGGCGGTTGCGGACGCGGCGGGGAAGCACTGAGAAGCAGGGTTCAGGGTTCAGGGTTCAGTTGATGCGTTGGCTCGGCGAGTCCTGAGGTTGCCCCAAAGGTGATTTGTTTGCAGGACACGAACTATTGGGCGCCCGGAAACAGGCGCAGACAAGGGTGAAGGGAAAAGGCAAAGCGGATCGGGTTGCGAGGCATTACTGAACCCTGAAACCTGACCCCTGTCGTAGCGGAGCGAAGACAAATGGCTATTTCGAAGGCGAAGAAGAGTGAGAAGGTCCAGGTGCTGGCCAAGGAGCTGGAGACCTCGACGACGGCGATTGTGGGTACATTCAGCAAGCTGACCGTGGCCAAGGATTTTGAGCTGCGCAGGGTGATCCGCGAGGCGGGCGGCAAGTATCGCGTGGTGAAGAACAAGCTGGCTGCGGTTTCCGGCAAGGGAACGCAGGTTGAAGCCGCGCTGCAAGGGCTGAGGGGCGTGAACTCGGTGGCGTTTACCGCCGGCGACCCGGTGGCGCTGGCCAAGGTGTTTGCCAAGTGGGCGGGCGATAATGCCGCGGAGTTTCAGTTCAAGCTGGGTATTGTGGACGGCAAGCTGCTGGATGTGGCCGAAGTGAAAGCGCTGGCGACGATGCCGGGCAAGGAAGAGCTGTTTTCGAAGCTGCTGTTCCTGATCAACGCGCCGGCTCAGCGGCTGGTGACGGTGTTGAATGCGGCAGGCCGCGATCTGGCGGTGGTGCTGGGGCTGGGTGTGGAGAAGGAAAAGTTTGCCGGGGCGGCTTAAAAGCCGGTGAGGTTTGGCGGTTTCCCACCCTTGGCGCAAAAACAAAGACGCGCCAAGGGTGGGGCACCCAGGGTTTGGGGTTGTGGGATCCCAGGTCCGAAAATCCGGACCTGGGGCACCCAGGGTTTTGAGACGGGATTGGATCGGGAAACAGGCTGAAAGTGCGCGGGTCTGGCGCATCGGAAACTTTCGGTTTGGGACGTTGGCCGGGAACAGCAATTTAAACAAATCTGCTGCGGCAGGTTTGGATCAAACGATTCTGAATGGAGAAGAAAATGGCGGATTTGGCGCAGTTGGAAGAGCAAATTGTCTCTCTGAGCCTGTTGGAAGCGGCAGCTCTGGTGAAGAAGCTGGAAGAGCGTCTTGGCGTCTCGGCAGCGGCGGCGGCCCCGGTGGCTGCAGCGGCGGGCGGCGGCGGCGCGGCGGCGGCGCCAGTTGAAGAGAAGACCGAGTTCCAGGTCATTCTGAAGGACTTTGGCGCGAACAAGATCAACACCATCAAGGCTGTTCGCGAGGTCACGTCGCTTGGCCTGAAGGAAGCCAAGGACCTGGTCGATGGCGCCCCCAAGGCGATCAAGGAAAGCGCGACCAAGGACGAAGCCGAGGCCATAAGGAAGAAGTTCGAAGGCGTCGCGACCATCGAAATCAAGTAGTTGGAGCGAGGCAGGCGATACCCTGCAGGGCCGGTCCGGAAAGGCAAAGCGGACAGGCGAAGCGGCCCTGCGGGGTAACTGCCAATCGGCACTTGCAAGCCGGTCAAAGACGCGCTAAACTATTCGCTGCGCGTCTTTCCGGCTCATTCCGTTTTCGTGGAGGAATGGTGCGGGGCTGGACGGCGCGTATTGAGATCAAAAGGGTTGGCACGCAAGCGTCCGCAGGCCGGGGCCGAGCCAAGCACTCTGGCGGCGGTTGACGTGCGGTGGCTAAGTGCCTTAGTGTCAGCGAGATGCCTTGGATAGAACGGGCGCAAGCTGACGGCTGGCGAGCGAGCGGCAGAAGCGAGTTTTGGGATCGGCGAGAGCATTGCAAAAGAATTCGGATGGGGGCACAGGCAAACAGCCGCGCTCGTGAGGGATTGCGTCCTTACGGGCTATTCGTGTCTCCCGTTGGGCAAGTTAGAGCAATTTTGCTCACAATCTGCCCGGAGCGCAAGAAATATTTTTGACGGGTTTACCCGTTGCGCTTGCTTCTCTCGATTGTGCGCAGTCTAGCGCACTTGCCGGATGCGTGGCAATGCCCAAATAGCGTTAACTGCATCGACTCTCTCAGAACATGCTTGGCATGGGTGACGCGACTGGCGCGGCCTGAGAATTGTGACGGGCGAGCCGGGGTTGCATGGGTGGGACTGGGTTTGGAGCGGTTTTCCAGTCTGGAAATTCGAACGATTACCGTAAACATCCGTTGCCGGGAGACTCGGGCGGCGGCCCGGAATTGGCCTTAATTTTTGGGGGCGAATCCGGAGTGACGAGCCTCAGGAGTGAACATGCCTAACGAGAAGCGCGCGATTCGCAGCCGGCTCGATTTTTCAAAGATTCCTACCGCAACCCAGATTCCCAACTTGATTGAAGTGCAACGCCGCTCGTACGAGCGGTTTTTGCAGATGGACAAGCTGCCCAACGAGCGCGACGACTCGGGGCTGCAGTCTGTGTTTGTTTCGGTGTTTCCGATTACCGACTTCCGCGGCATCTCGCAGCTGGACTTTGTGGACTTCTCGATCGGCAACTGGGAGTGCAAGTGCGGCCACCTCAAAGGGCTGCACCACCTGCGCACGGCTTGCGTACATTGCGGGGCGATGGTGATTACCGATCCGTTTCTTCCCGGCGATGTGCTTTGCCAGAAGTGCGGAACGTACAACAAGAACACGCCTGATTTCTGCAACAAATGCGGCGACCCGGTGAGCCTGCAGTTGAAGTACGACCAGCAGGAGTGCGAAGAGCGCGGCATGACGTTCTCTGCGCCGTTGAAGGTGACGGTGCGCCTGACTATCTATGAGAAGGATGCGGAGACGGGCACCAAGACGATTCGCGACATTAAAGAACAGGAAGTTTTCTTCGGCGACATTCCACTGATGACGCCGAATGGGACCTTTATTGTGAACGGCACGGAGAGAGTGATTGTCTCGCAGTTGCATCGGTCACCTGGTGTGTTTTTCGAGACGGCGAACAATCGGACTTACTTCCTGGGCAAGATCATTCCCTATCGCGGATCGTGGGTGGAGTTCGAGTACGACCAGAAGAACACGCTCTATGTGCGCATCGATCGCAAACGCAAGTTCCTGGGCACTATCTTTCTGCGCGCGCTGGGTCTTCGCTCGGACGAAGAGATTTTGAAGACGTTCTACACTGTCGACCGCATTCACGTTGCGGACGGCAAGCTGCACTGGGCCGTGGCGCAGGATGCGGGCGTATCGACGCATCTGCAGGGCGCCAAGCCGGCGCACGCGGTGCTGCACAACGGCGACGAAATTGCCCACTCCGGACGGAAAATTACCGCGCACACGCTGAAGGCGATTCGCGCGGCGGGCATTGACCGGGTGGAAGTGGAAGCGGCGGAATTGGACGGCGCGCTGACCGCGGCCGACGTAGTGGATCTGAACACCGGCGAAGTGGTGGTGGAAGCCAATGTCGAGTTGACGGCTGACCGGCTGCACAAGGTGCTGTCGAGCGGCGCGGCCAGCTTCGAAGTGTTCTTCCCCGAGCGCGACGACGTGGGCAACATCATTACCAACACATTGAAGCGCGACTCGGTGCGCAAGCCGGAAGAGGCGCTGATCGAAATCTACCGCAAGCTGCGGCCCGGCGATCCGCCGACTCTGGACACGGCGACAGCGCTGTTCGAGGGCATGTTCTTCGATGCGCGCAAGTACGATTTCTCGCGCGTGGGCAGGCTTAAGTTCAACATCAAGCTCTACGAGAATCAGGACGCAACGCACCTGGATCATCGTACGCTGACGCCGGAGGATTTCTACGCGACCATCCGCTACCTGCTGAAGTTGCGCCGCAATATCGGCATGGTGGACGACATCGATCACCTTGGCAATCGGCGCGTGAGAGCTGTCGGCGAGCTGATGGAGAACCAGTTCCGCATCGGCCTGGTGCGCATGGAGCGCGCAATTAAAGAGAAAATGAGCGTGTATCAGGAGCTTTCGACGGCCATGCCGCACGACCTGATCAACGCCAAGCCGGTGATGGCGGCGATCCGCGAGTTCTTCGGATCTTCGCAGTTGTCGCAATTTATGGATCAGACCAATCCGCTTTCGGAGATTACGCATAAGCGCCGTCTATCGGCACTTGGGCCGGGCGGCTTGTCGCGTGAGCGCGCGGGCTTCGAGGTGCGCGACGTGCACCCGACGCACTACGGGCGCATCTGTCCGATCGAGACGCCGGAAGGTCCGAATATCGGGTTAATCAGCTCGCTCAGTTGCTTTGCGCGCATCAATGAATACGGCTTCATCGAGTCGCCCTATCGCAAGGTGAAGGACTCGCGGATTCTGGATTACGTTGAAATCGTCAACGCCGGCGAGAGTGGCCTGCGCGTGGGCGATCACATCGAGAAGGAAGAAGCGGCGCGCCTCAACGCCGGCCTCAAGAAGGCGGGCAAGCGGGCCATCGACGTGATGCCGTTCAGCTTTTATCTTTCGGCATGGGAAGAGGACAAGCACACCATTGCGCAGGCCAACATCGAGTTCAATGCAGAGGGCGTAATCACCGAGGACCTGGTGAATGCGCGCCGGCAGGGGAACTTTGTGCTGGTGAATCGGACGGACGTGGACTACATTGACGTCTCGCCGAAGCAGCTTGTCTCGGTGGCCGCATCGCTGGTTCCGTTCCTGGAACATGACGACGCGAATCGCGCGCTGATGGGCGCCAACATGCAGCGGCAGTCTGTTCCGCTGCTGGTGGCCGAGGCTCCGCTGGTTGGCACGGGCATGGAGGGCGTGACGGCACGCGACTCGGGCGCCGTGATTCTGGCCAAGCGCAACGGCATTGTGGATTCGGTTGATTCGGAGCGCATCATCGTGCGCGTCGAGGGCGAGCATCATCCGACGCAGTTGTCGCGCGAAGTTGGATCGGACATCTATCAGCTGATCAAGTTCAAGCGGTCGAACCAGAACACCTGCATCAATCAGAAGCCGGTAGTCCGCGAGGGCGACCGCGTGGTGAAGGGCCAGGTGATCGCCGACGGACCTTGCACCGAGCAGGGCGAGCTGGCGCTGGGGCGCAATGTGCTTGTCGCGTTTATGCCGTGGCGCGGATACAACTTCGAAGACGCGATTTTAATCTCGGAAAAACTGGTGCGCGAGGACTACTACACTTCGGTGCACATTGAGGAATTCGAGATTGAAGCGCGGGATACGAAGCTGGGCCCGGAAGAGATCACGCGCGACATTCCGAACGTGAGCGAGCATGCGCTGCGGGATCTGGACGAGAGCGGCGTGATCCGCATTGGCGCACAGATCAAGCATGGCGACATCCTCGTCGGCAAGGTGACGCCGAAGGGCGAAACGCAGTTGACGCCGGAAGAAAAACTGCTGCGCGCGATCTTTGGTGAAAAGGCCGGCGATGTGCGTGACGCTTCGCTGACTTGCCCTCCGGGCATCGAGGGCACGGTGGTTGACGTGCGTATCTTCAGCCGCAAGGGCCAGGAGAAGGACGAACGCGCCAAGCTGATCGAGGGCGAGTATGTTGCCAAGCTCGAAAAGAACCTGGGCGACGAAATCCGCATTCTTACCGACGAGCGTCTCAAGCGATTGGACGGGATTCTTGGCCAGAAGGAAGTGCTGGCCGATCTGCACGACGAGCGGACCAACAAGCGGCTGCTGACCAAGGGCGCGCTCCTGGATCGCGAGACGATCGAGCGCATTTCCACAAAGAATCTAAAGAGGATTCGCTACGCAGATAAGGACCCGCGGGTGAATGAGCAGATCGACGAGATCGAGGAGATGACCTCGCGTCAGATCGAAGTGCTGCGCAAGATCACCAACGAGAAGATCCTGAAGCTGCAGAAGGGCGACGAACTGCCACCCGGCGTGATCAAGCTGGTGAAGGTATACGTGGCCATGAAGCGCAAGCTTTCGGTGGGCGACAAGATGGCGGGGCGTCACGGCAACAAGGGCGTGATTGCGCGCATCCTTCCTGAAGAAGACATGCCGTATCTGCCCGATGGAACCCCGGTGGAGATAGTTCTCAATCCGCTCGGCGTGCCTTCGCGTATGAACGTGGGCCAAATTCTGGAGACGCACCTGGGTTGGGCCGCACATGCGCTGGGCGCGAAGATCGCGGCGCTGATCAAGGCCAATACGAATGCCGATTACACGCGCGAATTGTTCAAGAAGGAATTCGCAGGCACGGCAACGCTGCGGCAACTTCTGGAATTGGACGACGAGATGCTCCTTCGCGTTGGCGCAGGCATGCAGCGCGGCATCTGGTTTGGGACCGCGGTCTTCGACGGCGCGCAGGAGGGCGAGATCAAGGCGCTGCTGGCTTCGGCCGGGCTGCCTTCATCGGGCAAGACGCCGCTGTTCGACGGCATGACGGGCGAGCAGTTTGAGCAGCCGGTGACGGTGGGCTACATCTACATGCTGAAGCTGTCGCACCTGGTGGACGACAAGATTCACGCACGTTCCATCGGGCCGTACTCGCTGATTACGCAGCAGCCTCTGGGCGGCAAGGCGCAGTTCGGCGGACAGCGATTTGGAGAGATGGAAGTGTGGGCGCTGGAGGCTTATGGCGCGGCTTACATCTTGCAGGAATTGCTGACGGCGAAGAGCGACGACGTGTATGGCCGGACGAAGATTTATGAGGCCATTGTGAAGGGCGAGGCGGCAATCGAGCCTGGCGTTCCCGAGTCGTTCAACGTGCTGATTCGCGAATTGCAGTCGCTGTGCCTGGATGTGGAACTGATCAAGCGGGCGGATCTGATCAAGAAACTGCCTGCGCCTGATTTGGCTGCTGTGGCTGATTAAGTCTGTGGTCTCCCATCCTTGACACAAAGCGCGCGTCAAGGATGGGGCACCCAAGGTTCAAGGTTTCCCAGGTCTCAAAATCGAGACCTGGGGCACCCGGCTGATTAAGGTTCGTGGTTTCCCACCCTTGACGCAAAGAGCGCGTCAAGGATGGGGCACCCAGGATTGAGCGAGACGCAGAGAGTATTGTTCAGGGTCCTTCTTTGAAAGCGGTAACCGCCGCTTCCCGGGAAGGAAGGATCCTTCAAGAATCCCGGGAACAGCCGCGGTGGTTCGCCGAAAGGCCCGCCAAGGAGGGTCACCTTGTTCCGTTCAAACCCATTCGAACTTTCCAGCCCGATTACCGACTTTGACGCTATCCGCATCATGCTTGCCTCGCCGGAGAAGATCCGCAGCTGGTCGCATGGCGAGGTCACCAAGCCTGAGACGATCAACTACCGCACCTTCAAGCCGGAGCGCGATGGACTTTTCTGCGCGCGCATCTTTGGACCTGTGACCGACTGGGAGTGCCTCTGCGGCAAGTACAAACGCATGAAGCACCGCGGCGTGATCTGCGACAAGTGCGGCGTGGAAGTGACGGTGAGCAAGGTGCGCCGCGAGCGCATGGGGCACATCGAGCTGGCTTCGCCGTGCTCGCATGTGTGGTTCTTCAAGGGACTGCCTTCGAGGATTGGCCACCTGCTCGACATTTCGCTGCGTGATCTCGAAAGCATTCTCTACTTCGAGTCGTATGTTGTGGTCGATCCGGGCGATGCGCCGGTGAAGGAACGCGAGATCATCAAGGACGAAACCAAGTTCCGCGAACTGGATCAGCAGTTCCGTCCTTCGGGCTTCAAGGCGATGATGGGCGCCGAGGCAATCAAGGAACTGTTGAAGCGCGTGCAGATCGACGAGTTGGGCGTTGAGTTGCGCGAGCGCATGAAGACCGAAACATCGGTCCAGAAGAAGATCAAGTACGCCAAGCGGCTGAAGGTTGTGGAGGCGTTCCGCAAGAGCGACAACAAGCCGCAGTGGATGATTCTGGATGTGCTGCCGGTGATTCCGCCGGAACTGCGTCCGCTGGTGCCGCTGGATGGCGGACGGTTCGCTACCTCGGATTTGAACGACCTTTATCGCCGCGTGATCAACCGCAACAACCGGTTGAAGAAGCTGATGGACCTGCACGCGCCGGAAGTGATTGTGCGCAATGAAAAGCGCATGCTGCAGGAAGCCGTGGACGCGCTGTTTGACAACGGCCGGCGCGGTCGTGTGTTGAGGGGCGCCAACAATCGCCCGCTCAAGTCTCTGTCCGACACGCTCAAGGGCAAGCAGGGCCGCTTCAGGCAGAATTTGCTGGGCAAGCGCGTGGACTATTCGGGCCGTTCGGTGATCGTGGTCGGGCCTGAATTGAAATTGCACCAGTGCGGATTGCCGAAGAAGATGGCACTGGAACTGTTCAAGCCGTTCATCTATCACCGTCTGGAGCAGACGGGCCACTGCACAACCATCAAGCAAGCAAAGGAAATGGTGGAGATGCAGGAGCCAGTAGTGTGGGACATTCTTGAGGAAGTGATCAAGGACCACCCGGTGCTCTTGAACCGCGCGCCAACGCTGCACAGGCTGGGCATTCAGGCGTTCGAGCCGGTGCTCGTCGAAGGCAAGGCGATCAAGATTCATCCGCTGGTTTGTACGGCGTTCAACGCCGACTTCGATGGCGACCAGATGGCGGTGCACATTCCCCTTTCTCCGGAAGCGCAGATTGAAGCCAGCGTCTTGATGCTGGCATCGCACAACATTCTTTCGCCTGCATCCGGCCAGCCGATCACGGTGCCAACGCAGGACATGGTGCTGGGCCTGTACTACCTGACCAAGGCCAAGAAGGGCGCCAGGGGCGAGGGACGCGTGTTCGCCAACACGGAAGAGATTCTGATGGCTCTGGAAGCGAGGGAAGTGGAGACGCTTTCACCGATTCGGCTGCGCTATACGGGCAAGGTGCTGGACATGACGACGGCGTACGACGATCAGGATCTGACGCACACCGAGCCGGTGGACTTTAACAAGGAGTACATCTCGACGACGGTGGGCCGCGTGATTCTGAACGACTCGCTGCCGGCGGGGATGCCGTATGTGAATGGCCTGCTGAAGAAGAAGGGCATTGGGCAACTGGTGAATTACTGCAACCAGAACCTGGGCCTTGAAGTGACGGTGGGGATGCTGGACCGGATCAAGTCGCTGGGGTTCAATTACGCGACCAAGTCGGGGCTTTCGGTTGGCTTGGATGACATGGTGATTCCGGACAGCAAGTACACGACCGTCGACGCGGCCGACAAAAAGGTGATCGAGGTCCAGAAGCAGTACATGGACGGCGCAATCACCAATGGCGAGCGCTCCAACAAGGTGATCCAGATGTGGTCGGCCGTGACGGACCAGGTGGCCGACGAAATGTTCGGGAACATGAAGCGCGCGGACGATGAAGGGGCCATGAACCCGATTTACATCATGGCCGATTCCGGCGCTCGCGGTTCGAAGCAACAGATTCGTCAGCTCAGCGGCATGCGCGGGCTGATGGCCAAGCCGTCGGGCGAGGTAATTGAAACGCCTATCACGGCGAACTTCCGTGAAGGGCTGACGGTGCTCGAATACTTCATCTCGACGCACGGCGCACGTAAGGGCCTTGCTGATACGGCGCTGAAGACCGCCGACTCCGGCTACCTGACTCGGCGACTCGTAGACGTGGCGCAGGACGTCATCGTCACGGAGTACGACTGCGGGACTGTTGAAGGTATTTATGTTGGCGCCATCGTCGAGTCGGGCGAGATTATTGAGCCATTGCGCGACCGCATCATTGGCCGCGTGACGCTCGAGCGCATCAAGGACTACGACGGGGGCATCGTGGTCGACGTGAATCAAGGCATCGACGAAGACATCGCCTCGGCAATTCAAGGCGCGGGTGTGGAGCGGGTGAAGATTCGTTCCGTGCTTACCTGCGAATCGCGACGCGGCGTTTGCGCGCTGTGCTACGGGCGCAACCTGGGTTCGGGCCGCATGGTGGAGCTAGGAGAGACGTGCGGCGTAATTGCGGCGCAGTCCATTGGCGAGCCGGGAACGCAGTTGACCATGCGTACCTTCCACGTGGGCGGCACGGCCAGCCGCGTGCAGGACAAGTCGCGACTGGACGCCAAGAACAACGGCTTTGTGCGCTTCATCAACCTCAGCACGGTCGAGAGCAAGGATGGCACTCTCGTTGCGATGAATCGGTCAGGTTCACTGGCTATTCAGGACGAGCGCGGTCGCGAGAAAGAGCGCTACGTCGTGGTATACGGCGCGCGCTTGAAGGTGAAGGACGGAGAGCACGTCAAACTGGGCCAGCTACTGGCCGAGTGGGACCCGTATACCTACTCGATCCTCACCGAGATCGGCGGCGCGGTGCAGTTCAAGGATCTGCAGGAAGGCATCACGCTGAACGAAGAGGTGGACGAAGTGACCGGCCTCTCGCGTTGGGTGGTTGCCGACTCGCCCGACGAAAAGCGGCAGCCGGCGTTTGTGGTCAAGAATGCGAAGGCGCACAAGCGCTACCTGCTTCCACGCGGCGCTCACCTGATGATTCAGGATGGCGACGATGTGGGACCGGGCGACGTGCTGGCAAAAATCCCCAAGGAGTCCACGCGTACCAAGGACATCACGGGCGGTCTGCCACGAGTGGTTGAATTGTTTGAAGCGCGCAAGCCGCGTGAGACGGCCATCATCAGCGAAATTGACGGCGTGGTTCGCTTTGGCGAAGTGTCGAAGGGGCAGCGCAAGATTTACATTACTGCCGACAACGGCGACGAGAAGGAATACTCGGTGCCGCGTGGCATTCACGTCAACGTTCAGGAAGGCGAACGGCTCCGCGCAGGCGATCCGCTGATGGACGGCCCCTTGAATCCGCACGACATTCTTGCCGTGCTGGGTGAAAAGGAACTGCAATCTTACCTGGTGAACGAGATCCAGGAAGTTTACCGTCTGCAGGGCGTGGCCATTTCGGACAAGCACATTGAAGTCATCGTCCGGCAGATGCTGCGCTGGGTCCGCATCGATGAAGTAGGCGATACGAACTTCCTGCTGGAGCAGCAAGTGGACCGGTTCCGCTTCCGCGAGGAGAACGACCGCGTGCTTACCAACGGAGGCCGTCCGGCAATTGGGCGTCCGCTGCTGCTGGGCATCACGAAGGCATCGCTTTCGACCGACAGCTTCATCTCCGCTGCCAGCTTCCAGGAGACCACGCGCGTACTGACCGAGGCCAGCATCAACGGGGCTATCGACAACCTGCGCGGGTTGAAGGAGAACGTGATCGTGGGACGATTGATTCCCGCGGGCACGGGCTTGGAATACTACCGCAATGTTCAGCTCTCTCCGGAGCTGGAGGAAGCGGCGGCGCGCGTGCAACAGGAAGTGTCCGCGGAGATCGAGGCGGCAGAGCGCGAACTGGAGCTGATGCGCCAGGAGGGCGAAGCCGAGGAGATGGCGGCGGAATAAGGTGGCCTGTCAGCCAGCGAATCATTCACAAGCAAAGGCCCGGCTCACGCCGGGCCTCTTCTTTTTGCGAAGAAGCCGGGGGTGCTGTGCCTCATCCTTCAGCGACTCTATCGCGGTCCGGCAGGCTACTACAAACCCTGCGCGACTGCGGAGCGTTGATTCTTTCCGGAAAATCCAGGAAGGAACAAGGCTCTGGTTTGCTTGCGTGGTGAACGAAATGGGCGGACTGATGGAAGAGCGCGTTAATATGAATTGAGCGAGTTAGCCCGCTTCGCGGGTTAGCAAGTTAGCGAGTTAGCGGGTAGGATCGATCGGGTAATGCTGAACCGCACGTCGGTCGGCGAGGCCGGTTTAGCGGATCTTTCCCCTTGACAGCTTAGGAGTGATTGGAATAGTCTCCTAATTATATTAGGAGAACGTGTGACCGACCAAGCTCAGCTTCTTCCAGGTACTCTCGATCTGCTCATCCTCAGGGCGGTCTCGCTCGGCCCGCTGCACGGGTACGGCGTCCTTCTCCGCATCGGTCAGATTTCGGCCAATGCCCTCCTTATCGAGCAGGGCGCGCTCTATCCGGGCCTGTTTCGGCTAGTCCGCCAAGGACTGCTGAAGGCCAGTTGGGGCACATCGGAGAACAATCGCCGCGCCAAGTTCTATGAACTCACCGCAGCGGGGCGCAAACGCCTGCGCGAGGAAACCGCAAGCTGGAATCGCCTCGTTACTGCCATCGCTTCCGCACTCGCTCCGCAACCGGAGGAAGTATGAGATTTCTCGATTCAATGCGCTTCCGCATCGCCACTCTCTTCCAGCGTTCACAGATCAACACCGAGATGGAAGAGGAACTGCGCTCGCACATCCAGCACCGCGCCGACGACCTGGAACGTTCCGGCCTGAATCGTGGCGAGGCTGAACGCCGCGCGCGCATCGAGTTCGGCGGCCGTGAGAAGTACAAGGCGGAAATTCACGAAGCGGCCGGCGGCAATTATATCGAGACTTTTGTGCACGATGTTCGCTTCAGCCTCCGCGTGTTGCGCAAGTCGCCTGGATTCGTCATCGCGGCCGTTGTGACGCTTGCATTGGCCATTGGCGCAAACGCCCTGGTTTTTGCTTTATTGAACGGGCTGGTCCTGCGCCCTCTGAATGTGCCTCAGGCGCAAAGCCTTTACACAATCCAGCACGGGAGCGACAGGTACATCGTGCAATCCTACCCCGACTATCTAGATCTGCGCGATCGCACCCGCAGCTTCGATGGCCTGGCAGCTTATACGATCACACAGGCCGGACTGGACGCCGGCAAGGACCCTTCCCATGCCTGGCTCTATGAAGTCAGTGGAAACTATTTCGATGTATTGGGCATTCAGCCTTATATTGGCCGGCTGATTCAGCCGTCCGACGAACACGGCGCCAACAGCGCGCCTTTCATCGTACTTACCTATGCTTACTGGCATAGCCATTTTGAGGATGACCGCGGAGTGGTGGGCCGCACCGTTCAGCTCAACAAGCATCCTTTCACCATTCTTGGTGTTGCGCCGCCTGAGTTCCATGGCACTTTATTATTTTTCCGCCCAGACTTCTTTGTGCCGATGGTCAACCAGGAGCAGTTGGACGGCGAGAACCTTTTAAACGACCGTGCAAGCCCATTGGTTTTCGAGGTTCTGGGACATTTGAAGACGGGAGTCACTCGCGCGCAGGCAATCCCAGATCTGAACTCCGTCGGCGCCTACCTGGAAAAAACCTATCCCAGAGGCGAAGGCCAAATCAGCTATTCCCTGGTGCGCCCCGGTTTGCATGGCGACTGGGTTGGCCGGCCCTTGCAGGCATTCGTCACGGGATTGACGCTGCTGGCAGGGCTTATACTGTTGGCTGCCTGTGCCAACCTGGGAAGCCTGTTTGCCGCGCGCGCCGCTGACCGTGGCCGTGAAGTTGCCTTGCGGCTCGCGCTTGGCTCGAGCCGGATGCGGATTTTACGGCAACTCTTCACAGAAGCCGTTCTGCTGTCACTCGCCGGAGGCGCGGTCGGGCTATGGGGCAGCGTAGCGCTGTTGCATCGGCTGAGCACATGGCAGCCATTTCCCCAATTCCCCATGAACATACCAGTCAACCCGGACGCGAACGTTTATCTGGTCGCTTTGCTGTTGGCATTGGCGAGTGGAATTCTTTTTGGCGCTGTCCCGGTGAGGCAGGTCCTCCACACCAATCCGTATGAAGTCGTGAAGTCTGGCTCAACCACCAGGGCCAGCCGGAGGATTACGGTCCGGGACCTTCTGCTGATGGTGCAGATTGCGATCTGTGCGGTGCTTGTGACTTCTTCGATGGTCGCCGTGCGCGGACTCGAACGTTCCCTGCACACAAACTTCGGCTTCGTGGCGCAAAACGCCTTGCTGGTCGATACCGATCTGGCCATGGCAGGTTACAAAGGCGACAAAGTGCCAGCTATGCAACGGCGCATGATCGACGCCATGAAGGCAATTCCTCGCGTAACCTCCGTAGGATTGGTGGATACTCCACCATTGCATATGGGCTGGAACATCTCGCCTGTTTTTACCGACCAGGTGACGGACTTGAAGCCATCCAATGCTGCCGCAGTGGCTGTGAAGTACTCAATCTCCCCAGAGTATTTCAGTGCGGCGCGCACCGCCTTGCTGGCGGGCAGGACTTTCAGCTGGGATGACGACAAAGACGCACCGCGCGTCGCCGTGGTGAATCGGGAGTTTGCCAGCCGCATCCTTGGCTCCGTTACCGGCGCGATTGGCAATCATTTCAAGATGCCGGATGGAACACGGCTTGAAGTGGTGGGTATTGTTGAGGACGGCAAGTACACGGCCAACCTCGCCGAAGATCCACAGCCGGCGCTGTTTCTTCCCATCCTGCAAAGTCCTGCGAATGACACGGTACTGGTGTTGCGCTCGAGCCGCGATCCAGGGCAGTTGGCCGAAGCCATCAGGAGCAAGCTGCGGGATCTAGACGCGGGACTGCCAGCCTTCATCCAAACATGGACCGACGAGATGAACGGAGCTCTGTTTGCTTCGCGTATGGCAACGGTTTCGCTGGGCATGCTGGGCCTGATGGGAGCGATGCTCTCTGTAACAGGCATCTTTGGAATGGCTGCGTACTCAGTGAGCAGGCGGCTCAAAGAGTTGGGAATTCGCATCGCCCTGGGCGCGACGCGCGCGGGGGTGTTGCAGGCCGCATTGGGAAGGGCATTCAAATTGCTGGCTATAGGTTCGGCGGCAGGATTGCTCCTCGGCATTCTGGCGACCCGGGTGCTGGCTTTCATTGTGTATCAGGCAACTCCCCGCGATCCGCTGGTATTGACCGGTGTTGTTCTGGCGATGGCTTTGCTTGGGCTGCTTGCTACGTGGATTCCGGCGCAACGCGCACTGTCGGTCAATCCTTTGATTCTGCTGCGCGAGGAATGAATCGGACGGCTGGCGCATTCAGTTGCCGGGCTCGATCGATGTTCGAAAGAGAGTCGCGGGTCGCCGCTTATCGCAATCCATAAACTTGCTCGAACTCTAGCCGTTCTCTAATAGCTGTAGAAGGAAACTACGGTTGCTGAGTGGGTTTTTCCTTACAGTGTGTTTGATAAATGTCTGCGGCAACTGCGCGAAATCCCTCAGGGGTTAAAACCCCTCGTCTCTCCAGCCCTCTTCGGCACGACTGAAGTCGTGCCCTGATACAGAGCGGGTTTTTGAAACATGCTCTAAGAAAAAGCCATTATGCACGGTGCCAGACACAGCACGCGCATTGGAGAACTGCGCTAGAAAGATTACGCTGCTCGTGCCAGCCTCTTGGGCCTGAGGATGCGCATGAATGCGTAAACCAGCAACTGCATGGTGAGTGCGCCGGTGCAATCCAGGAGGACGTCCCATGGGGTCCCGGTGCGGTTGGGCAGGAAGGTCTGGTGCCACTCATCGCAACTGGCAACCACGGCGGTGCCGAGAAGCGCGAGCATGGCGTCGGGGAGAAAGTGAGAACGAGGCAGCGTCATCCACCAGGCGCGCAGCCATGCCAGGCCGATGAACCCGTAGGCGAGGAAGTGGCCCGACTTGCGAATGTAGTGGTGAATGATTTCCCAGCGGGCACTGGAGACGTGGCCGAAGAGAGCCTCGTAAATTCCGCGCAGCGGTCCACTGGTGTGGTCGGAACCAAACTGCTCCGTGGACTCTAAAACGATGACGGCAATGCCGACGGCGACTGGCAGCCAGGCATTGAGCCAGTACCGCCAGCTCTGTCTCGAACTATTCGACATGATAGTTGGGCGCCTCCCGGGTGATGATCACGTCGTGGACGTGACTCTCGCGCAGGCCGGCGCCTGAGATGCGCACAAAATGAGCTTTTTCCTGCAGTTCCGCAATGGAGCCGCAACCCACGTAACCCATGCCGGAGCGCAGCCCGCCAACGAGTTGGAAGACCATGGACTCCAGCGGGCCGCGGTAGGGCACGCGGCCCTCGATTCCTTCGGGAACGAATTTGGCGAGGCGATTCTGGCTGGCGCGCTCGCGCTGGACAATGCTCTCAGCCCCGGATTCTGCGCTGGCCATGTCGGCCATGCTTTGGAAGTAGCGCTCGCCGGTACCCTGGCCCATGGCGGTGAGCGAGCCCATGCCGCGGTAGCTCTTGAAGCTGCGGCCCTGATAGAGGATGGTTTCGCCGGGGCTCTCGTCGACGCCGGCAAAGAGGGATCCAATCATGACGGAGCTGGCGCCGGCGGCGATGGCTTTGGTGACTTCGCCGGAGTACTTGATGCCACCGTCGGCGATCACCGGTATGCCGTGCTCACGGCCAGCGCGATAGGCTTCGGCGATGGCCGTGATCTGGGGCATGCCGGCGCCGGTGACCATGCGCGTGGTGCAGATGGAGCCGGGACCGATGCCGACTTTGATGGCATCTGCGCCAGCATCAATGAGAGCGAGCGCGCCCTCGTAAGTTGCGATGTTGCCGGCGAGGAGGCCAACCTGCGGGAAGGCCTTCTTGACGGCGCGAACCGCATCAAGCACGCGAATCTGATGGCCATGCGCGGAGTCAATGACCAGCACATCCGCGCGGGCGCGCACCAGCTCGGCGGCGCGCTCGAGGAAGTCACCCGTAGCGCCGATGGCGCCGCCGACACGCAGGCGGCCCTGATCGTCCTTGCTGGCGGCCGGGTATTTGAGTTTCTTCTGGATGTCCTTGACGGTGATGAGGCCCTTGAGGTTGTACTGGTCGTCGACGACCAGCAGCTTTTCTACGCGGTGCTCATGCAGGATCAGCTCAGCTTCTTCAAGCGTGGTGCCGACCGGGACGGTGATGAGATTGGTCTTGGTCATCACGTCGCCGATGGGAATGTCGGTGCGGGTTTCAAAGCGCAGGTCGCGATTGGTGAGAATGCCGACAAGACGCTTGCCCTGCGTGACCGGCACGCCGGAGATCTTGTAGCGCCGCATGACTTCAAGGGCGTCTCCGATCATCTGGTCGGGGCCGATAGTGACCGGGTCCACGATCATGCCGCTCTCTGAGCGCTTGACCTTGTCGATCTCGCCTGCCTGGTCGGCGATGGTCAGGTTGCGATGCACGATGCCAATGCCACCCTGCTGCGCCATGGCGATGGCCATGCGCGACTCGGTAACCGTGTCCATGGCAGACGATAGCAGGGGAGTATTGAGCGTGATGTCCCGAGTCAACTGGGTCGTAGTGCTGACGGTTGCGGGCACAACCTCGCTGAAGGCAGGCACCAGCAACACATCATCAAATGTAAGGGCTTCAGGAAGATTTTTGGATAGCATAGATGCTCTGATGCGCCTGGCGGGCCGGGGATTCTGTTTCCCGGCGCGGAAGGCGCTTCGTACTATTGTAGCGGAGGGGGCTAGCCTGAGCTTGGAGCATTGGACGGGGGCTTCTGCACGCTCGCGTTCAATCTGAGCCAGTACTCGTCCAATTTCATCTAGCCAATTTGGATCGCCGAAGGAGACTGCGAATTGTCGATGTCCGCGTCGCGGAGATCGACCCTGAGAGAACGAGACGATTCCCGTTCAGGCTGCGGGGGCTGCCTTTTTTGCGACTTTGATCAGCTCGCGCAATGCCTCGTTCACCGATTGCGCGTCGGGGAAGACGGCGGCCACGTCTGGAGCCAACGTTACCATTACCACGTCCTTAGGGAAACGATCCGTATATTTGCCGCGGACGGCATTCGAAAAATCATATTCTTTGCGCATATCGTCATCCTTCACCATCTGCTTAGTGTTGCCGCTCATATCGTCTCCTTTCTCTGGGCTCAGCTTTTCGTGCGCTGATGAGCCGGATTGTCTGTTCATTCTCAGTATGCACTACAACAAGGAGCAATTGTCGAGCCGATTTTCCCAGCGCCAACCATCGCTCCTCTTCTTCAGAATGCTCCACATCGGGCTGAACCAGCAAGAGCGGATCGCGAAAAACCGTTGCTGCTTCTTCGAAATCCACGCCGTGCTTGCCCAGATTGAGCGCAGCCTTTGCGGGATCCCAGACGATCGACTGGGGCTGCATCTCACACGCCAACCGGGAAGGGTTTGGGACTGGATTCGTCGTCGGTGTTGGCTGCACCGGTGCGCCAGCGCTCGAAGCGGCCTTGTAGCAAGCTCATCAGGCCGGTATACCAGTAGCCGACTACGAAGAGAACGAGGAACGGTGCAGTGAAGTAGTTGTGATTGGAAAACGTGTAGACGATGGCGGCCAGGAAGTAGCAACCGAGGAAGAGCTCGATCCAGGGGGCCAGCACCAGGCGCTTGCGGTATATGGCGGCCTGGGATTTTTCGCCCTTCTTAGCCACACGATACTTGGGAGTGCGCACAAAGGGGCTCTTCATGCCGAACAGCGCTTCGATGACTGCCTTGGTGTTGGTGACGGTGAGGCCGATGCCGAGAGCCATGAGGAAGGGCAGATAGAGGAAGGTCTTCATCCAGTTTTTGGGGAATAGCTCGCGCTGGCTGACCATGTAAAAGACGGCGATGGAGAAGCTGGAAGCGGTGAACAGCGGAAAGTCGATCAGCAGCATCTGGAACCAGCCCTGGTAGAAGCGGCAGACCATGGCCGGAATGAGCAACGCGGACATGATAACCATCAGCGGATAGCTGAGGTTGGCGGTGAGGTGGTAGAGGGCCTCAACTTTAACGCGGCGGGGGACGTTGGAGCGAAAGATCCGTGGCAGGAGTTTGATGCTGGTCTGGATGAGTCCCTTGGCCCAGCGCGCCTGCTGGGTCTTGAAGGCGGTCATCTCAATGGGCAGCTCGGCCGGGCACTCGATGTGAGGAAGATACTTGAATTTCCAGCCCGCCATCTGCGAGCGGTAGCTGAGGTCGGTATCTTCGGTGAGGGTGTCATGCTGCCAGCCGCCGCCGTCGGAGATGGCCTGGATGCGCCACATGCCGGCGGTGCCGTTGAAGTTGAAGAAGTCGCCGGAGCGGTAGCGTGCGCCGTGCTCCAAAACAAAGTGGCCGTCGAGCAGGATGCCCTCAATCTGGGTCAACAGGCTGTAATCGCGATTGAGGTGGGTCCAGCGTGTCTGCACCATGCCTATCTGGGGCTCGGCAAAGTGATGGATCACCAGCATCAGCCAGTCCGTCGGGGGCACGAAGTCGGCGTCGAAGATGGCCACGAATTCGCCCTTGGCCACCTTCAAGCCAGCGTCGAGAGCGCCGGCTTTGTATCCATGACGATTTGTCCGGTGAATGTAGACGATGGGGTTGCCCAGCGCCGCATAGCGCGCCACAATGTCCTCGGCCACCTGCTGGGTTTCGTCAGTGGAGTCGTCGAGGACCTGGATTTCAAGCTTTTCGCGCGGGTAATCCATGGCGCAAATCGCTTCGATGAGCCGGTCGATGACGAACTGCTCGTTGAAGATGGGCAACTGCACTGTGACACGCGGCAGATCGTCAAAGCGTCGGGGCGGAATGGGGCGGTCGTTCTTGCGGTACTTGAAGTAGAGGTAGCACAGCGTATAGCGATGAATGCCGTAAATGGCCAGCACGATCATGACGGCGAAGTAGGGCAGAAGCAACGCCGCGTCAAACAGGTTCCAGTGGTAAAGGCCTTTGAAGGTCTGATCGGTTTCCTGCAGCGTCTTCAGGTAGTGGCGCAGGCCGGTCTGAGGGGCCAGAGCCAGATGCGCAGCCACCTGCGCCGGCAAGCCCAGTAGCTGGACCCGGAGCAGGTTGGCGGCAGGTTTCAGACAGGCGAAAAGCGCGGCGAACAGGACGAGCCTCCACGACCGGGATACCCTCCATTGTATTCGATGGCCGGGTGCCTGGGCGACGGGGTCTTTGCTGTGCGCGACCGCATTGTCTAATCAAGTCTGGACTATGGATGGTGAAAGAATGATAATGTCGTGGTCAAGAGGGCTGGCGCGATCTCCTTGCTGAATCGCGAGGCGGGAGAATGCGGCAGGTTGGCTAGGTTCACGACGCCTGGGAAATCTGTGCGTGGAGGGAAGGGGCCATGGAACATAAGATAAAGCGCATTTCGACGGCTGGGATCGACGAGGCCATCGCGAAGGCGGAACTCTATCGCTCGCTTAACGAACCGGAAGAGGCAGAGTCGATTTGTCGCGATATCCTGGCCATCGAGCCGCAGCATCAGCTCGCCGTGCGTTTACTCGGGCTTGCCCTTACGGATCAGTTCACCGGCCGGGGGTCCGATCGTTATCGGGAAGCCGAAGAGATCTTCCGGCAACTCAACGATTCTTATGAGAGGCTCTACTATACCGGGATTCTGCACGAGCGACGCGCGAAAGCGCAGCTCAAAGCCGGCCAACTTCCTCGTTCGCTGTCAGCGCTCTTCGAACATGCTCTTCGCTCTTTCGCAGAGGCTGAGAAAATTCGTCCGGCAGGAAACGACGATTCCATCCTGCGCTGGAATCGTTGCGTGCGGCTGCTTCAAAATCCAGCCTATGAATGGGATGAAGTCGAACAGGAACTCGTTGCCTTCGATGCCCACGACGCGCCGCCAAGATAGCAAATCTCCCAGGGGTGGGGAGAAATGATTTTTCGAACGTGTTTCAAGAAATGGTCCGGCATGCACCGGTCGCTTAACGCAAGGGTTAAAGAGGTTGTGGAAGTACCGGGAATCATGGGTGAGATTCGCGAAGAGCTTCCCGCAGGGGCTAAAGCCCACGTTGATTTAGCGGCGCTTGCGGCACGACTGAAGTCGTGCCCTGTTACAAAACGCCCAAGAATCCAGGCGGAAATGAGTTTTTCTGCAACCTGTGAAGCCGTGATCTTTCATGACCCGGTTATGAGGTAGCTTCTAGCAGGTCTCCGCGGGATTGGAAGAACTGAGTTAAGTCAGAGGATGCGGAACAGGCGCTTCAGGGGATCGTAGTAACGGTCCACCACGCGTTCTTTGAGCGGGATGATCGCGTTCTCGGTAATCGTGATCGACTCGGGACACACCTGCCGGCAACAAGTCGTGATGTTGCAGTAGCCGATGTTGTGGGTGTGCCTCAAATCGCTGACCCGGTCTTCGGTATCAAGCGGGTGCATCTCGAGCGCAGCAGCATAGACGAGCAGGCGCGGACCGATAAACTCGTCCTGCTTGTGATGTTCGCGAAGGACGTGGCACACGTCCTGGCAGAGAAAACACTCGATGCACTTGCGAAACTCCTGCACGCGCTCGACGTCGGCCTGGTGCATGCGCCATGTGCCGTCGGGCGCGTCCGGTGGCCGGGGCTTGAATTGCTTGATCGTCTTCTTGGCCCTGAAATTCCATGAAACATCGGTGACCAGATCGCGTATCACAGGAAACGCGCGCATCGGTTCCAGTATGACCGGCGTACTCAGGTCGATTTGATTGAGCCGGGTCATGCACATGAGCTTGGGCATGCCGTTGATTTCGGCAGAGCACGATCCACACTTGCCGGCCTTGCAGTTCCATCGCACGGCCAGGTCGGTTGCCTGCTGCGCCTGGATGCGATGCACGGCATCCAGGACGACCATCCCTTCCTCGACGGTGGTCGAGTAATCCTGGAATGCGCCGCCTGCGGGATCTCCGCGCCAGATGCGAAATGTCGCTGGTGTGGCCATCTGTTTCGTCTCCCGGCTACTTCATCTCCGGTTACTGCATTTTCTAGGGAAGCTCTGATTAAGCCGTGGGCATTCCCTCGGGGGCTAAAGCCCGCGCTTATTTTGCGCCCCTTACGGCACGCGACCCCGACCCAGAGGGTGCCCCGGTACCCCGGTCGTGCCCTTTCAAAACGTCGACTTATTCAGGGTTTCCCTCGTCATTTCATTTCCTGAATCACAGCCTTCAACTCATCCGGAATCGGCGGAAGCGCGCGCTTCTCGACTTGCATTTCGCCGTCTGCGCCTTGCCTGACGACGATGTTGTACTTTCCCCACTCCGAATCTTTGCCGGGGAAGTCTTCGCGGAACTGCGCGCCGCGGCTTTCTTTTCGCAGTAGCGCCGCACGGGTAATCGCCTCAGACACGATCATCATATTTCCAACATCAATCGCTGTGTGCCAGCCGTTATTGTATTCGCGATTTCCTGCTATACCGGCGCGGTCCGCCCGCTCGCGCAATAGCCCGATCGCGTCGAGCGCCTGCTGCATTTCACTCTCCACTCGCACGATCCCGACCAGGTCCTGCATGGTTTCCTGCAGATCGTATTGAATTTGATATGGGTTCTCGCCGGAAGGGCCGCGGTCGAAGGGAGCCAGGGCCGTTTTTGCCGTGGCTTGAACCTCCGTCTCGTCGATCATTACCGGTCCGCTGGCTTTGGCGAATTCCGCGGCAAAGCGTCCCGCGCGCTTTCCGAAAACGACCAGATCGGACAGGGAGTTTCCGCCTAGCCTATTTGCGCCATGCAAGCCCGCAGCCGCTTCCCCCGCCGCAAAAAGCCCTGGCACTGTGGACATCTGCGAATCGCCATCGACGCGGATTCCGCCCATCATGTAATGCGTGGTGGGACCAACCTCCATCGGCTCCTTCGTGATGTCAAGATCGGCAAGCTGTTTGAACTGGTGGTACATGCTGGGGAGCTTGCGCTTGATGTGCTCCGCTGCTTTCGGCAAGCGTTCCTTGATCCACGCAATATCAAGAAAGACACCGCCGTGCGGCGAGCCTCGGCCGGCCTTGACTTCGCGATTGATGCACCGCGCAACATGATCCCTGGTGAGCAGTTCGGGCGGACGCCGCGCATTCTTATCGCCCTGCGTATACCGCCAGCCCTCTTCTTCCGTGTCAGCAGTCTGCTCTTTGTAAAGGTCGGGAATGTCGTCGAACATGAACCGGCGGTTTTCGCTGTTGCGCAAGACGCCGCCCTCGCCGCGCACGCCCTCTGTAACCAGGATGCCGGCAACGCTTATCGGCCAGACCATGCCGGTAGGGTGAAACTGCACGAACTCCATGTCCTGGAGTTCGGCTCCGGCGCGATACGCCAATGCCAGGCCGTCGCCCGTATACTCCCAACTGTTGCTGGTCATTTTGAAGGCCCGCCCGATTCCGCCGGTGGCCATCACCACCGCCTTCGCCTCCCAAAGTTGGAAGCGGCCCTT
>Ga0182024_10007880_pt1 | contig 22804 bp, 19 predicted proteins | sample P32metaG_FD_120480 | JGI IMG/M metagenome (GOLD analysis project Ga0182024, IMG submission 120480) | Permafrost microbial communities from Stordalen Mire, Sweden - P3-2 metaG (Illumina Assembly) | ecosystem: Environmental > Terrestrial > Soil > Wetlands > Permafrost | place: Sweden: Stordalen... | reverse complement strand
ATTTTTGTAGGCGATGGGCACTACAACTGTTTCTGCTGGTTTGAACCAGAAGGGTCAGTCCGATGACGACGATGAGTGGCAAGTTAAAAGATTTGACCGAGCTTGAAAAGAGCTTTTTGAAGGCCGCGGACATCGGTGCGGTACAGGAACCGCTTGTTGTTTTGGCTGAGCCGAAAAAACGAATCAAAATTCGCGAATGCGGTGATTTGCGCTACTGGTGGGACGAAAACTGCGGACCGGCCTGCGATCAGTTAGAGACCGCCGGCTAGTTTGACGAATTAGATCGCGCAGACTGAGCTCAACTTGGACGAATCTGTTTGAACTTCTGGATCAAGGAAGGCAAAGTAATTCATAAAGACTTCACAAACTATCACCACAAATCCGAATTGGAAGAGATTGCGGCGCAGTTTGCCGGTCCCCACGAGAAAAGACCGAGGCCCATGTAGCACCGAATCCGGTGCAACTGGAGCAATAAAACGAAGCAAAGACGTTTTGCACTGACAACAAGAAAGCCCCTACCTGTGGGGCTTTCTTGACTTTGGAGCTGCGATTGGTTAGTTGATCTTCGGCACAGCCTGGAGTGGGCAACTGCTTATGGCGTCGATTGAATCGCTTTGACGAAAGTCAATGTCACCAATTTTGCCAGGTCGACCACACGCACGGTAGCTAATACTTTGCCATTCTTGCGTTCGACTTTCTGGAGCAACTTCGTCTTTTGCAACTTCTTGAAAGTAGCGTCTGAAGTATCAGCGAGTTCGATTGAAACCTCCACGGTTTGCTCTTTAGCGTTGAATCCCTTGGCAGTGGATTTTTCTTGCTCAACCGTGGATGACAGTAGAGACTGCAGTTTTGCGTCCAACTTGGAAATCTGCTTACTGTCTGATTTGTCTACGTCTTTGGTCGTACTCTTGTCCGAGGCAACCTCGGCGCGTTTTTTACTCATTTCGCTGGGCTGCGCAGAGGTCGGTTTTGACTTAGCCGGCGTCGGCGTCGCCGACGGATGCGGTCTGGCAGAAGGGGCGCCGATGGTGCCATTAGTGGCTCCTTGCAGGGCCGGTGCCGCGCCGCTGCCATAGTTGTTGTAGCCATAGCGGAAGCCCCCGGTGGGCATGGGTGCACTGGCTAATTGCGCAAAGCCAGAAGGCATTGCATAGCCGTTAACTCCCGTCATTGGTGGCGGCGGCACCAGACTATATCCGCCACCACCACTAGAAGCGGCATGAGACGCTCTTCGCGGGCTGATTCTCTTGAACATTCCTTGACCAGCAGCCTCAGCGCCGAAAACTCCTTCTCGTGAAACTCCTTCAGGCATCTCAACCGGAACGGTTACTGGCGTTGCCGCACCGCCTTTGGTGACAGTCTTTTCCTCTACAGCGACGAAGGAAGTGTAGTTAGTCATGATGTGATACTGCAGTGCTGTCTTCACGATCTCCTCTCTCAGCTCTTTATTGATGTTGTTCGCTTGCGCTCCTGCCCAATCTTCCGACATCAGTCTGTCCACTTTTGCGCGCGCCCAGATAGATGCGAGCACTTCATTTTTGCTGTTGGCGGCGGGAAAGTCCACATCCAGAGTCTGTTTGTATGGGTGCCCGCCGGCAAATCCAGTCAAGGTAACAGTGCCCTTTCCCGGGGTGAGATAGCGGCCTTTGAAATACAGTGGGCGTTGGGCCCAGACATCGCTAATTTCTTTAGGATAAACTTCCTTGACCGCCAATTTGCCGAAGTCGATTGACACATCCGTCAACACGGGAGAGGAGATGCGATCGTAGAACTTCTTGCCCGCTTCGGTGGCGCTGCTGTTCAGCAACACATAGTCTGGTTCCCCGCCGCCTTCTTTGGCAATTCCATCAATCAAAAACCTGTTCACACTATTGCCGGTGCCAAAGGAAAACCAGCGTGATGTGGTGCGATGCTTGTGGATAAGTGACAGAATCTCCATATCATTGCCTACAAATCCATCAGTCATGAACGTGACAATGCGCAAACGGTGATTATCTGCAGGAATGGCAATAGCCTTTTCAATAGCTGGTTCCATCCAGGTGCCTCCGTTTGCCTGCAGGTGGTCGATGAATGAATTTGCTTTCGCTTTCATGTTCGCAGTCACGGGCTTAGGCTTGTCAAACAAAGTTGTTTGACCGCTGGCGAAAGCGATTATTTGGAAGGTGTCCTGTGCATTCATGTGATCGACGATGTAGGCAAGCGTCTCCTTTGCCTTCTGCAGCGGTGCCCCTGACTGAGATCCAGAGCAATCAATCAAAAAGATCATTTCTTTGGGGGAGACATTTTCTGCTGTTACACGTTTAGGGGGCAAAAGCATGAGCGTAAAAAAGCCCGTTTTGTCGTTGCCATCTTTGTACGTCAGGTAACCGCTCTTCAGCTGCGAGGCGGCAACATCCCAACTGAGCACGAAGTCTTTGTTGGGAATCGTCTCCTTATCTTTCAAGCTGACGACGGCGCTGTCGTGTCCTTCCTTTTGGATGCTGATTTCATGCAGTTTGGAATCGATGTTTTGGATAGGCATTCCGGCATCGATCACCACGTTAATTGAAATGTCGTGTCCGGCTCGCGTTCCTGCCGGTGTCACAGGTGGTGTTATCTGCGAGGCATCCGGTACCGTGTCGGTATCAGCAGCCCAGCCGGTTCCCTGCTTTCCGATGGCGCCGCCGGGAATGAATCTGGGTCCAACAACCGTCGGGAAAGTGAAAGTGAATTTGCCGGAATCGTATTTCAGCAATTCGACGTATTGGAGCGTGATTTCCACCGATTCACCAGGTTCGATGTTGGCTACTGATTGCGTGAAAATGTTGGTACGTTCCTGATTCAACAGGGCCGCTACGTTACCTGCTGATCTTGCTTGATCGTAAATCTGCTGGGCCTCCTCGCGCTTCTTGATGGTACCGCGGACAGTGCGAGTGCCGACTTTCATGACCATGTCGTCGACGGCACCGCTCTCTGAGAGCGGGAAAGTATAGGTAGCTTCAATTTTTTGTTTGTACGGATTTTTGAAAACCTGCTTAACCTTGACCCGCGACACATAGCCGGATATTTGACAGGTGACATCGGTATGTGTGAGCGGGCACTGACCAATTTCTTTGCCCGATGTCGCGAAGGCAATCAGAGTGCCACTGTCGCTTGGGGCGCTGCCATGTTTGGTGTGGGCGGCTTTGCCGGCTTCCGCCAGAACCGGTTGCATGCTCATGGGCACAGATAACAATGAAAGCAATGCTGCGTTGAGGGTGATCACATTGATCGTGGCAGCCAATACATGAGTGCCAGTGCGTCCTTTCGTTGGTTGAGCAAATGAATTTTTGGCCATGATAACCTCGGTGACAGCTAATACAGCCCAGCCTATATGAGCGGCAAGAGCCCTCCTATGGGGTTTAGCCTAGGCTTGCATTGGCCTGATTACCTCTTAATAGTGATTGTTTTGCCTGACCGTACCCCCATAAACCACTGTTTGGTGGGATTCACAGAATGTCCGGCAACAGCCAAGCTGGAAGTACTGGTGTATTAGAGGTGGGGGAATGGGGAGATCAATAGAAGACCAAATCAAGGCGGCTTTTGTCAGTCTTGCAAAAATGCTGGGTCAGTACGGCGAACCAGCCGCTGCGCGAGTTGAGAATGCGCGCATGTCTCAAACGCGCTTGAAAGCATTGGAAAAGAGCGATGCCGATAAGATTGTCGCTTCAAATCCACGCCGCAGCATTGTCGGTTTAGCTGCTCAGTCGGACGGCTCCGCCGTTTCGCACATAAATAGTATGGCAAATATGAGCCACTACAGGCTTGCTGCTTATGCCTCGACGCTTCCACCCAGCAGGATGGAGCAGAAAATCGAAGACGTATTAGAGGACCACGAGTTCATCGATACCAAAGAAAGAAGAGCCCTGGAGCTGGCCGCTAAGTATTGCTAGTTTCGTGATGCCACGCCAAATGAGAGACGGGGCGCCGCACCGCCCCGCTTTCATGCATCTAGAAACTTTTGAAGATCACTCGCGCACTGCCTGTAGTGCTGTCCTGGATCGGTCTGCCATCGCATCCTGCTGCCCAAACAAGGAATGAATTTTCCGTGTTGTGCAGAATGCCAATCGTACCGCATTGACTATGGCAGTCATTGAGAATCAAGTTCAGTCGTGTAGCCACGGTGAATTCGGTAAGACCGAGGTCGGATCGCAGCTCATATTTGGTCGTTGCCGGACAATCAGCGATTGCACTTTTGAGCAACGGATCTTGGAAATAAGGATTGTTTGCTCGCTCGCCGTCCAGCCCGGCCAGAAATCGATCGCATTCCGGACCCGCTTCCGGAAAGTGATGATTGAGCCTGTGGAAGTGCTCCAGTCTCTGGGCGACATGCTGCATCTGCAGATAGAGCTTGTCGTCTGCCGCTTTCCTGTTTTGCACTGCTTGTTGCATGAGGATAAGCACTTGAGCAGATGCACGTTTTAAGTTGTTTGCATGCGCACCAACTATGGTGCCAAAGAGAAGAAGTGCCGACAGAATTATCATTGTAAAACTTCGACAGTTTGGCTGCGGCATCATCATTGTGCCAGTTTAGCAGAGCACCAATGTTACTGCGTATCCGGCAGTGCAGGCTATCGGTGGAGCGCGTCACAGCGTCTGCCACTAATGCGTTCTTGCGATCTCTAGCTCAGTTTCAAGATCGTCCAGCCATGACTGAGGCAAGTCAATCGACTTCTTGCCTTCTACAAGTGCAACTTCTTTTAAATCCCAAAGATATTCGAAAAGCCCCTCGTGGGAGATACTGCGGGAGCCCCGGGCATGAAAGCGGCTATACACGCGATTCAATTTGTCTTTCAACAAATCTGTTGTCACTGAAACCACGGCCACATTGCCGTTGCGGTCCTGTTTAGAACTGCCCATGCGCTTTCCTCATTTTTACCTACGAGTTTTATTCCACACAAGAAGGAGAAATCACCTCGAAGGTTGATATCAAGCGGACACAACAAAACCCCCTGACGAAAGATCATCTGGGAGCTTCTATTAGTGGAAGGAAGGTTACTTCTACGAGCGACGTTTGCGAGCCGCTTCTGCCTTGCGTTTGCGTTTTACGCTTGGCTTCTCATATCTTTCGCGACGCTTGATTTCTGACAAAATGCCGGCTTTCTGGATCTTCTTCTTGAAACGCTTCAAAGCGGCTTCAATGCTTTCACCTTCGGCAACTCTAACCTCAGACAAAGGTCCTCCCCCTTCAAGAGACAACAAAGTAAGAACAATAGTAGTTCTGAATGCCTGAGATCTTAGCACCAATGACACGGTCCAACAACCTGATTGGCTCAGGCTGAGGCAATGCGTAAACCTGTCAAGTTTAAGGCAGATGGCTCAGGTCAAAAGCTGAGTTCCGGGTATATAGACTGGGTTCGTCACTTGGGGAGGATAGAAATGAATACAACAGCAAGTTGTTGTCAGACATGCCAGCGCAACGCCCCGGTGAAGTATGTGGAGTTCTATCAAAATATTGGCGCTGTGATTATGCGTTTTCACAAGTCAATCAAAGCAAACATGTGCAAGAGCTGTATTCATAAGTATTTTTGGCAATATACTCTGACAACCCTGGCTATTGGTTGGCTTGGCTACATTTCCATATTTGTGGCGCCAGTCTTCATAGTCATGAACATTTGTCGCTACTTGCCTTGCTTGACCATGGCAACCGAGACCGTGACCCATAATCCAATATTTCCGAAATAGCTTCCGAAATAGCTTAGCCCGGTCAGGTGCCCAAAGCGGCACCCGTCTCAGTCACTGATACGATGCTTGATCAGTGCGCCGCTTCCGCCGATGCAGCCGTTGCTTGAGCGACAAGCTCTTGCGAGAGTGTGGGTGGCACAGGCGACAGGTGCGAGAATTTCCATATATAGTAGCCAAGCCCCTGTGTCAGGGTTCTCAGCTCAATGATGTAATCCCACAATTCGCCTTGAGGAACGTTGGCCGTTACTTCATCCCAGCCCTGACGATCGAGACTGGGTCCGTAACCGAGAATCTGACCTCTGAGCCCGTTCATCTGTCCCAGCACGCCCGACGTATAGGCGCTTGGCACAACGATCTTCACTTCCGCAATCGGCTCCAGAATGACCGGATTCGCTTTTGACAAACCTTCACGCATAGCCAAGATGGCAGCCATTCTGAACGACATTTCGTCGCTGTCTACATCGTGATATGACCCATCGAACAAATTGACGGATACATCCACAACAGGGAAACCAGCCATTTGCCCGCGTCCTAGCGCTTCCATTACTCCTTTTTCTACACCAGGTATGTATTGGCGAGGCACGGATCCGCCCACGATTGATTCAGAGAACTTGCTTCCCGCACCGCGCTCCAGAGGCTCGATCTTGAAATAGACGTCGCCGAATTGACCGCGTCCTCCGGTCTGTTTTTTGTGTCGTCCATGAGCTTCAACCTTAGATTGAATCGACTCTTTATAGGCAATCTTAGGACGTTTGCTGTCCAGTTGAATGCTGTATTTGCGCTCTAACCGCTGTCTTGACAGAGTTAAATGCACTTCGCCCTGACCGTACAAACAAAATTCGTGAGTGTCAGGATCGCGGTCGACCTTGAGGATAGGATCCTCTTCAATTAGCTTGGCTAGAAGGGTCGACAGCTTGGCTTCGTCGTTGCGATTCTTTGGCGCAATGGCTAATGAATAAAGCGGTGGTGGCTCCGGTGGAATGGCCATAACTGCCGTCTCTTTCTCGGTGACAAGCGTGTCGCCTGAGCGTGGAGTCTCCAATCGGCCAATCGCTACTATCGATCCAGGCCCGGCGTTGGGCATGGTTTCTTGCTTCTTGCCCAACAACCAGTACAATCCACCTACTCGTTCTTTGCTGCCTCCTTTTGTCGAATCGACGAGGATGCTGTCGCCAGTGATGGTGCCAGTAAATACACGGGCAAGGGAAAGCTTTCCCGATTGCGGGTGAATGTACGTCTTGATCACTTGCGCAATCACGGGGCCGTCAGATTTTGAGCTGATCACTTTGCCGTCTTTATCCTTGTACTCGCGCTCGTCTGGAGCCGGGCACAAAGCCAGAATTGCATCGAGCAAGCTAAGTACTCCTTGATCTGTCTGTGCCGAGCCGACCAGAATCGGCACAATGGTACCGGCTCTGACTGCGTGTTTCAGATCTTTCTCAAGCAAATCTTGCGGCGGATCAGTTCCTTCCAGAACCATTTCAAGCAGCGCATCGTCCGTGTCTGCCAGGCTTTCAATCAATTTTTCTCGCGCCGATTCAAGATCATCCTTTAGATCGGCAGGCACATCGGTCTTTTCATACTTACCTTGGGCTGAGTATTTGAACGCTTCTTTTTTGAGCACATCGACGTATCCCGTAAGATTGCTTCCCGCCCCAATTGGATAATGCATCGGTGCCAGTGGTCGCGGCGTCTTGGCGCCCGGCATGTCTTTCAAAACGGTTAACGTGTCCGCAAAAACCAGATCTGGCTTGTCCATTTTATTGACGAAGACCAGGCGTGAGATTCCTATCTCTTCGGTAAATCGCAAAAGGGTATCCATCTGGATCAGCCTGCCCGGATCGGGCTCGACGACAAAGACGGCAGCATCAGCGCCCATAAGGGCAAGTTTTGCTTCTTCGCTGAAGTCGACGAAACCAGGACAATCAAGAATGTTGAAGGTCGTATCTTTATAAGTGGTTCTGGCCATCGACACCTGAGTGGAGATTTGCCTGGTCACCGACTCAGGCTCATAGTCGGTTGTCATCGTTCCGTCTTGAATCTTTCCTCGTCTTGAGGTTGCTCCTGTCAAATGCAAAATTGACTCAACTAAACTTGTTTTTCCACTTCTGTTGATACCGATGAAAGCAACGTTTCGGATAGCAATTGACACAGACCTTCTCCTTACTTGTTGGCAAGAGGGCTTAAATTAACGCCTATACTTAGATAGAAAAAGGGTATCGAAATTGCCTGCTGTTGAGCAAGCGGTTGGACATTGATTTAATCTACTTCTTCAGGGCAAATTCAGGAAACTGGCTCTTATTTGCTTACACTAGACTGGGCGGCGTCGTAAGAACCGGCAGAGCGCGTCTCTTGATTGAGAAGCTGGTCTTTTTCACTCAGACCCATCTGTGAATTGAAGATCTTGGAAAAGGTGGGAGCGTTACGGGCAATGATTGGAAATCTAAACCCCGTTCTCTTGTTGAACACGACTGAATCAGGATGACCGAACTTGCCTCCGCTTAGGGCGATATTCAAGACTTGAGTTCCCGGCAGACCGGCATATTCTGCCCCCGCTACCAAACAGAACAATGAGCAGATGAAGAAAAGAGGAGACATTACCGCGTGCACCCAGAGCCCTTCGCTGGTTTTGACGAGCGAGTTCTTGCTTTTTGGCAGGTGCAAACAGAAGATCGAGAGAATTGTAAATGGCAAAAAGCCTGCCCAGTAGTCCACTCGGCCTTTGACAGTGGCTATACAACCTTTATAAAAAAATGAACCACCTAGAACCATAAGGAAGATGCCTACGGCTATTGAAACCGGTGTGCTCATAGCTGGAATCATCTGACGGAACCTGCATAGGAAGGTATACTGCCTTAAGTTTACACCGATTTTCGATTTTGGGCTGTGGCTGCGGTGGCTGTGCAAAGCTCTTATGCAACCATGCAGATAAACATTTGCCATGCTTGGTTAGGGATGCTTGGCTTGAGCTGGGCTAGAATATCCATTGCGAGTTTATAAAAAGGAGCGAGATGAGCACCCCTCTTAAGCGCACACGTCGTTGTGGGCAGGTTTCTTTGAACGATGTTGGTGAGGAAATCTGTGTAGCCGGCTGGGTTCATGTCAATAGAGACCTCGGCGGTTTGATCTTTGTCGAGCTTCGAGATGCCACTGGACGGGTGCAGATTGTTGCTGATCCAAATCGCAACAAACAGATTCATGACGTTCTTTGCAGTTTGAAGAGTGAATATGTGATTGCCGCGCGGGGAACGGTGAGCAAGCGCCCAGAAGGTCGCGAAAACAAAGATACTGCAACTGGAGCGATTGAGATTTATCCCGATCAGGTAGAAATTCTAAACACGTGCCGACCACTGCCTTTCCAGCTCGATCAGGCCAATCAGGTAGATGAGGCTTTGCGGTTAAAGCATCGATATCTCGATCTGCGCCGCCCGGAAATGAGCAAAAACCTGATTACCAGGCATCGTATCACTCAGGCTATTCGGCAATATCTTGATCGTGAATCATTTATCGAAGTGGAAACGCCGATTTTGACGAAGGCAACGCCAGAAGGTGCGCGCGATTTTCTGGTACCCAGCCGCCTCAATCCGGGCAACTGGTATGCACTGCCTCAATCGCCGCAACTGTTCAAACAGACGCTGATGATCAGCGGCGTCGATCGCTATTATCAGATCGCGCGTTGCTTCAGAGATGAAGATCTGCGTGCAGACAGGCAACCGGAGTTTACTCAAGTTGATATGGAATTGGCATTTACAAATGAAGAGGAGATCATTTCAGTCACCGAAGGTCTATTGACAAAAGCTTTTGAATGCTCAGGCATCAGGCTCTCACCGCCTTTTCCTCGCCTTACATATGCGCAGGCCATGGGCGCATACGGCAGCGACAAACCGGATACACGCTTTGAAATGCGCATACAAGATCTGACGGAAGTGGCTGCTGCATGTAATTTCAAAGTCTTTAGATCAGCTGCGGATGCGGGTGGCAAACTAAAAGCACTTGTCGTTGCCGGTGGCGCGCAGACGGTATCGCGAAAGCAGTTGGATCTGTGGCAAGACTATGCCAAGGGCACAGGCGCCAGAGGATTGGCCTGGTTAGCATACGGAGAGGAAGGTTTGCGCTCTTCAGGCATAGACAAACATCTCAGCCCCGAAGAAACGCAACGCCTGAAGACACTGGCGGGTGCAGCCACAGGCGATCTGCTCTTGCTCATGGCTGATACCGATAAAGCGGTAGCCAATACACTTGGCCGATTGCGGCTGAAATTGGGTGAGGAGTTGAATCTAATTGATACAAGCAAGCACGAATTGCTCTGGGTTGTGGACTTCCCATTATTTGAATATGATGAGCAGGAAGGGCGACTTATGGCAGTCCATCACCCTTTTACGAGCCCGCACATAGATGATCTACCTTTGCTGGAGAGCCAACCGCAGAAGGCTCGCGCTCGTGCATATGACATTGTCTATAACGGTGTCGAAATTGGTGGCGGCTCAATCCGCATTCATAATCAAGAGTTGCAGACCCGCGCATTCGCCGCGATAGGGTTGGATAAAGAAGTGGCGCGCGAGAAGTTCGGCTTCTTGCTGGAAGCCCTTGAATCTGGGGCACCTCCGCATGGTGGCATCGCCCTGGGCCTGGATCGCATCGTTATGCTTTTGACTGGTGGCAAATCAATCAGGGAAGTGATTGCTTTTCCAAAGACTCAGTCAGGTGGTTGCCTGATGACCAGTGCACCATCCGTAGCGCCACCGGAACAGCTGGCCGAATTACACATCAAGAATGTGCCCCTGGAAAACAAAAAGCCGGTCGAACCTGCCCGGGTTGGCGCTGAATAAAGTTCAGGGTTTTTATGCTGGCGTCGCGGGCGTTCTGGGACCATGCTAGAATGCGATACATCCAAGTAGCGTCGCCGACACGCCACTGCCCGGGTGATTTTGAATATATGCGGTCGCCCTATGATCCAACAACCTGGCATATTTCCTAAACTTCTCCTTAAGATGGCGCCCTTGTTCTTGTGCGCATCTTTGCTTTCCTCATGTGCAATGCCCAAAACCTCCACCGACCATTTGATCTCGGGCAAGGAATCTTTCAAAGCTGGAGATTATAAGACTGCAGAAGCAGACTTTAAGGAAGCTTTGCGGTTGGCACCGAATGACGTCACTGTGAAGGCAACGTCCACCAATAATTTAGGCGTCATTTTCAACGAAGAAGGACGCTATGACGAAGCCATTACCATGCTCAGAGAGGCGATTACAGTTGATCCCAAAAACGCAATTGCTCACTATGTTTTGGCCAACGCTCTCAGCAAAAAGGGCAAATTTGACGAGGCTCTGCCTGAAGCACAAACAGCCACTGAACTGGATAAGACAGAGCCGGCAGCCTTTCGGGCCGTCGGCGAAGCCGCTCTGGGCAAGGGCGATGCACCGTTGGCTATTGGTGCTTACCGCTCAGCCATTGAACTCGACCCCAACAACGAACAAGAACATCACCGGCTCGCTCAAGCCTTAGAAGAAGTACAAGACTGGGAAGGGGCAATTGAGGAAGAGCGAAAAGCGCTTGAGCTGAATCCAGATAATGTTGATGCCAGAATAAATCTGGCCGTCGCTTTGCATAAACGAGGCAACGGCGATGAATCAATCGATGAGCTGAAGACCGTGTTGAAGAAAGATTCTAAGAACGCAGATGCCAAACGTTATCTAGAGGCGTTTGCTCACGACCCCAAAGGCTAAGCATTTAGAGTCTGCGGATGATTCAATAATGAAGCTGCCGGGCACATGGAGACCAGGTTGTCTCCTCTTGTTTCGTTGCAGCTATGCCAAATCAATTTGGAAATCCCGACAGTTGTACGGTCAAGAATGTTTGGCTGCTAAATCTCATTCCCTTTGCCGGGCTGGGCTTCTTCTACGGAGTGGGGCCCAAGTCTCTAGGTTGGTTGCTTGGATTTTGGATTTACGAACTGGCAACCGGAGTGCACAATTTTGCCCAATATGTGCCCTTGTATTTTCTGCTGTCGATTATTGGAACAGTTGCTTTGCTGCACAGGCAGGGCAAGTTCAATTCCATGAATACACAAGAACTTTCGACCTATCAAGCTGACCATAACTTGACAGTAGATGCAGTTGGCCAAAAACTTGGCCCTTCTACCCATCTTGCTGAAGAAAGTGAGTTCGCTCTATCAACCCTGGAGCAGAAGGCGAAAAAAGCAGAACAAATGCTGCACAAAATGAACGATGATGGAGATTCCAAATACGCATCGGAGCTGTTTGAGCATAAGCTTTCCGCAGCAGAAAAGCAGATGCAAGCAAGAGCGCAGGCGGAAGAGACTGAAAACCCGAATGCGGCTTTGACAGGGTCGGCGCAAAACACAGTTCATTCTTCTGCACCGAATATGGTGCCCTTGGTTTTCCCGTCCTTGCAGTCGGCGGGGCCGACCGCGAGCATGGAATTCAATTCAGGCGATGACGCTGCCACTATCCAGCTCGGTATCGGCGCTGACGCTGCCGCTACTGCGGCGCAGGCGCCTATCATCACTCTGAATGCTGATGAAGATGCTCGCATGATTCAAATGGGTGTCGGTACAGATAGTGCTGCTGCATCGACACTGACCGTGCCGGGCGCAGATGCTCTCGATTTCTCACCACATCCGAACCGCGCAAGCGCGGGCGTCTCGCCTGCTTCAAATCCTGGGAGCGCAGGTCTCTCGCCTGCTTCGAGCCTCTCGTCTTTAGATCCATTTCCCGCCAACACTTCAGCAAATGACCCTTTTGGCGCTTCGCAATCTGGTGCTGATCCCTTTGTTGATCGCTCGAACTCAAATGGCACGCAATCTGTTGATCCGTTTGCTGATGAGGGTAATAATGCTGACGATCCCTTCTTGGCCGATTCGCCTAATTCGCTGAACGCATCGGCTCTTTCCACCGGCGTGCCACCAGCTAAAAAAACAGGTGACCGAGGCTCTGATGCGAGTCTGAAATCTTCTCAATCTACCGTCTCGTATCTCGACAAAGTCCTGGACGATGGCGACAAATCGGATCCTTTTGCCGGCGATGCCTTCGGTGAGCCAGAGGCAGACAAGACGGATGCTTTTGCCGGCGATGCCTTCGATGCCGCACAGCCAGACAAGACGGATCCTTTTGCCAGCGATGCCTTCGATGCCGCTCAGGCAGACAAGACGGATGCTGTCGCTGATTCCCCTGAGCCATTTCAAGACAACGACAAATCTGATCACTTCGCAGCCGAAGCAGGACTGTCTGATCCCTTCCCCGATCAGTCGAAACCGGAAGTTATCAAAAACGTAGGCGCCATGCCAGCCCAGGTAGCGCAGCTGACCGACCGCCCGGCTGATAAGGATGCTGCACCGCCTGTGGTGCCCAAAGCGGTCAAGGATCTAGTGCCGCCAATAGTGCCAGCCGCAAGCGCAGCCCCGGCGCCGCCAGTAGCGACAGCCGCAAGCACAGAGCCACTTCCGGCAAATGCCGAGACGCCAGCCAGCGCAGACATCTTTGCCAATCCCTTCGGCTCATTTGACCCGGGATACGGCGCCGCTCCTTCAACTTTTGTGTTGCCGTCGTTCAACTTCTCCTTCGACTCACCCAGTACATCGGCGCCGTCTGCTGCTGCTTCAACGCCTGGAGAAAAGATAGTCTGTCCCAGTTGCGGTAAGGATAAAGACGTGAATTTTTCATTCTGCCTTAGCTGCGGGCACAATTACACTTAAGCTGGTTTCTTGCTTTTATTGAAGCACCACAAGATTCATGAATCGGGGCACGATCCATGTGGTGGGGTATAGATCTCCGGATGTAACGTATAACGTTGCACGTTATACGTCACATAATCCTTAAAAACATTGCAGCACAAGTATTTTTAGCATTGTGACACTACTCTGTTCTTAAGCGAAGTCTTATGCGACTCCCAAAAACATTGATATACAATCGTTTTGGGATGTGCAGGGAATTTGCGACACTCAAATGCAGAGCGATCCCCAAAAGCATTGCAACGCAATCTTTTTTGGCTCCATATTTTTGGTCCATCCAGTGGTGAGCTGCCCCAAAATCCCAAAAGCATTACCTTACAATCCTTTTGGGATTTATATAACGTATAACGTGCAACGTTATACGTTCAACTTCTCACAGGAGGATACAACCGAACTGATTAAACGCTGCATATGTGACCCGCCAGGTGGTGAATCACTTTGGCTGCCTCATGAATTGGTTTCGCCGTCGATATCAAGCAGTGTGATGAATTTACCCCAACCCTGGCTCGTGGCAGCAGGCAGTTGCACCAGTTCTGTCACAGGACCGGGCTCCCGCGCTAGTACATCTACGATCTGATCCTTGTATCTTGCCACAGGCAGTCCCAGTTATGACAAACATCAACGTAACATCTGGGGAAGCTGTTGTGGGGCGAATTATCGGATGGTATCACTACTTTTTCCCTATGGATGAGTGTTTGGGCTGCACCACAGGCAGAACCACTGTACCGATGTCGAATCTATTTGGAGTTGCTGGCTTAGTAAGAGTTTTGCTCAACAAGGTTTAGCAGAGGGTGACTTTTGGTTGGATTTTCTTTCCATTGATTTCAGAAATATACACTCCGTTTGCGTTTTCTTCTGCTTCTGCCAGCTCTTGCGCCCATCTGGATGTTTCCGTTTGATGACCCTGCTTCGCCAACAATTCAAGCAATTCTTTGGTGGACATGTTTGATGGGTCTATGTAGTCCTTTGGGTTTCCGATTTCTTCTGAGATTTCCAGCTTTGGTAATTCGAAGTTTGGTTTGCGGGAGGCTGCGCTAATTGCCGCTTCGATTCCGGCTGCTACCGCGATTCCGCCCTCCGCTGCTTGGGCCATCCCTGATTCTGTGGCACGCTGAGCGCCCGTTGCGATTTGCTGTTCAGCAGCGGCTTCGGCTGCGTGCTTAGCGGCATGGTGACCGCCTTCGATAGCGTGGTGCATGGGCTTTTCAACATGTTCCACCTTTTTTTGAATGCCAGAGATTGTTTCGTGGTGCTTACCAAAGAGACCTTTGGCGGCATTCTCGTCGATTTCAGCGATTTTTTCGTGTGCATCTAGGGCTTTGCCAACGAACTTTCTTGAATTTTCAACAACGCCAGTGCCTTCACCAGCTTCACCGGCTCCAGCAAACTTTTCGGTTGCTCCAAACAACTTACCGCCTACGAATTTGCTAGCCGCGGCTCCCACCACTGCCGGAATCACATAGTGTCCGAATACTTCGCCTTGCTGGAGCGGATTGGCGTTGACTAAGTAATCAGTTCCATTGAGGACGTCGTTGGTGGTCTTTTTAGCAAATTTCTCAAATTCGTTGTAGTCGTCTCCCAAGCCTTTGAAATTGCCGGTGTACTCGGCGGCGGTGATGTCCAAACCCACTTTGGCGACCGCGCCGAGTGTACCAACGATTCCAGCGCCAGTCTTTGCCAGGGCCTCTTGAGGATTTTGAGCAATGCCGGTGATCTGTTGGCTGAGCTTATTTTCGAAATTGAAGACACCTTGTGCGGCACCGACCAGGCGAAGGCTCTCATTAGCAAATGTTCTGATAGCCAGTTTTGCCGGATCGTGCAACAAATCGTAGCTGTCTTGTTGCTGTTGTTCTGCGTTGCGCACGATCGCTTTACCAATGTCTGTTGCGAGGCGCTCAGTGGCTTGAACCGTGCTGTCTTGTTGGAGCGACTTGCCAAAAGCATCGACGCCAACTTCCAGTCCGTTACCAAGGATTTGAGTTACTTTTGCTGCCGTATCAGCAGTTTGGTTGAGCGTTTTGCCGAAGTCTTCCACGCCTTGCTCGGCGCCTTTGTCCATATTTTCAGCGGCCTGCACGACCGATTTGACACCATCTTCCACGCCTTTGACTGCAGCTTTGCCCATGTCTTCAGCGCCCTGGGCGGCCGATTTGACACCATCTTGCACGCCTTTGACTGCAGCTTTGCCCATCTCTTCAGCGCCTTTGACTGCGCCATTGATGGTATCTTGAGCGCCATGTACAAGACCGTTGTACAAGTCGCCGACCATTGCCAATCCGTTGTTGATTTGTTGCTGCGCATCTGACGGTGTGCCGGTCTGCTTCGGTTGGTCCTTGGTGGCTTGCGGTCCCCATGCTTGTTGAGCCAGTGCGGCATGACCTTGTTGCGCTTTGGCATCCTGGGTTTTGTCAGCTTTGGCTTCGTTGCTGTTTTCGAATGGCATTTAGTAAGTGCTCCAGAATCGGGTATGCACTTACAATAGATTTCAATTTTGGCGGAATTTTGGCAGCGAATATGTTTCGGTCGAGATTTTGGATTCTTGATCGCAAAGGCGTCAGGACGAGCCCTTGGTTTCATCATCCGGCTTAATTTCTTCTACTTCGACGACCATCGGCACGTTGTCGTCTACCACAGTCTTGGTCGGCTCCGGAGTTTTCGACTCATCGACAATCAATTTTGGTGTCACTTTCGCTTTCAAAGCGTCCAACTCGTCGTCAAGCTGCGAGTTTTTATCCAGCTCTTTGAATTTGTCTTCAATGGCGCCGCCTCCACTGGCTTCGCGCACCGCTTCGCCCTTCATCTCTTTCTCGCGGATTTTTTGCTCCCATTTATCCATGCCGGCACCACCACTTGCATTAGACATGAGATTGTTTGCTTTGGCTACAGCATCGCTTGCTTGAGATCGAGCAATCATGCCGCCTTTCTTGTTTTGGAAATCGCGCAGCTTCTCTTCAGTGATGGCACTACTTTCTTTCAAAGAGGCGTTTGCTTTCTTCTGTTGCTCCAGCTGAACCGCAATGCCCTGCATCGCTTGGTTGAGCTCCACTTTTTTAGCCAGGCACTGTTTGGCAAGATCGTCATTATCCTTTTCCACTGCAGTGGCGGCGCGGCGATCCCATTCAGCGAGCTGCTCCTGGTTCTTTTTGATTTGCCCTTCGAGCAATTTTTCGTTTTGAACACCGTTGATAATCGCTTCTTTGATCTTTTTCAAACTTGAGGTGAGTTCATTCTCCGCTTGCTCGGCCAAAATCTCAGGTGTTTCTAACTTGTTGATGCCGCTGTTAAATATTCCGCTGACCAGGTTTTTCAAGCGATCGAGCATTGATTTTGTCCTCAAACTAACTCTGTTTTTGCATTACTAATCATAGCCTACTTCAGCTTAGCTTATACAGTCGTTTAGATGGAGCACTGGCAGGCGCGGAAAACTTGAGTGTGTTTTTGTAGAATTTTTTCCTCGCCTCGATAGATCCTGAAAGTGGTTTCCTTCGGCACCATATATGGTGCTGAACGTGTGAGAGTTAAGACAGGCAGATCGGTTTGTCAATAGAAGTGAGTTCAAAAAAAATTTCCATTTCTTTGAACTTTTGACTGCCTCGCTACGTATTAACTCTTAAGGGGTGAGAGAGGGGAGAGTTTATGTTTGCTCGAATTTTTTCCGGAGGATTGAATGGTGTCGATGCCTATTGCATTGAGGTCGAATGCGATTGCGGCGGCGGCATGGGTCAGATACACATTGTCGGGCTGCCCGACACGGCTGTGAGGGAATCTCAGGAGCGGGTGAGGTCGGCCATAAAAGCTTGCGACGTCTTCATGCCATATGGCAAGAAGTGGATTGTCAACCTTGCTCCAGCCGATCAGAAGAAGGAGGGACCAGTCTACGATTTGCCCATCGCAGTGGGCGTCCTGGCATCAAGCGGCATGTTGCCGACAAATCACATTTCAAAGTTCTGGATTATTGGCGAGCTCGGTCTGGACGGCTCCGTTCGCCCAGTGCCCGGCGTACTTCCGATTGCTTTGGCGGCGCGAGCCTATGGTGCCATGGGCATCGTTTTGCCTCAGATGAATGCCCAAGAAGCTTGTCTGGTTGAGGGATTAAAAGTTTATCCAGTTACTCATTTGAAACAGGTTTGCCAGATTTTGGAGGACCCAAATCTGGGTCTTGCTGTCGAAGGAGAGTCAAGAAAGCACTACAACAGCAACACGGTCGACAGGTATAGTGAATTGGATTTTCGGGACGTCAAAGGACAACACCAAGCCAAACGAGCTCTGGAGATTGCTGCAGCTGGGCGGCATAACCTTTTGATGGTTGGTCCGCCCGGCGCCGGTAAGTCGATGTTGGCTGAGCGACTGCCTAGCATCATGCCACCACTTTCCTTTGAGGAGGCACTGGAGTTGACTAAGCTCTATAGCGTTGCCGGCTTGCTCACCAACAAAGCGTCGCTGGTGCTGGAAAGACCATTCAGGACTCCACATCATAGCGCTTCTGCCGTAGGGCTGGTCGGTGGTGGTGCCTATCCTCGCCCGGGAGAAATCAGTCTCAGTCACATGGGCATCTTGTTTCTTGATGAACTGACCGAGTTTCCACGAGCTCATTTAGATACGCTGCGGCAGCCGCTGGAGACAAATAGTGTCACCATCAGTAGAGCCATGCACACTTTGACGTATCCAGCATCATTTCTTTTGGTTGGTGCGTGTAATCCCTGCCCATGCGGATATCGTGGCGATAGAAATAAAGGTTGCGGGTGCACTCAATTTCAAGCGGAAAGGTATTGGTCCAGGCTCTCTGGTCCATTCCTCGATCGCATAGATTTGCACGTGCAAGTGTCGAGATTGAAAGAAGAGGACCTGACAGGCCTTGGGCCAACTGAGTCATCAAGTCAACTACGGATGCGCGTGATGCGGGCAGTCGAAACTCAAAGAGAACGATGCGCAGAAGGTAGGTTTCTCTTCAACGGGCAGATGACGCAGAAGCAGCTTGTTCGACATTGCCATATTGATGAGGGTTCGCGGCTTTATTTGGCGCAGGGTGTGACTCAACGGGGCTTGTCGGCACGCGCATACGACAGGGTGTTGAGAATTGCTCGCACCATTGCCGATCTGGCTGGTCACGAAGATATTGAAAAGGCCGATATTATCGAAGCCATTAAGTACAAATCTCTGGCAAAGCCGCAGTAGGGTGCGGCACGCCGCGCGGCGTCAAACCGCTGGGCGTCCAGAAACGGGCTAAAGGGCGGCGAAGTTGAGTCGCTTGTGCCGTCTGGTCCAAACGATGACTTTGAAGAAGCGTTATTGCTTATTCGAAACGGTGTCGAAGGTCGCTATCGCCTGAGACAAAAGGAGATGGAGGGGTGACTGAGCGGTTGATAGTGATTGCTTCACACGCAATTAGCCGCAAGGCTCGCGGGTTCGAATCCCGCCCCCTCCTTCTCTAACTTATCACTTTTATTCTTGAACGCAACCCATTGATTTTGCCGCGGAAAAATTCTTAACGTGATGGGCGCTTTTCGGTGAGAATTTAGAAAACACTTGAGGATAAGTGATCTTGATTCTTCAGTTGTGTGAATTTCCTGTCAGCTGTGACTTTTCTGACCCTAACAAGCACCCTGTCGATCAGGGTATTCAACAGGGTGCTGATACCCCGCAAGCAGGGTATCAAGGCCTAGGCAGCCGCCGGCCAAGTTGGTTATTGGATTTGCAAGCGCAAGCAGCTAAGACAAGTGTCCTGGAAGCACGGTCACAAGTGCTTGAGGCTGAATTAGAGCAGCTCAAGGCGAGCTGGTGGTATCGTGTATGGTGCTGGTTCAAGACCCCGACAGTCTGATAAGTTCGATTATGCAAAGCTTGGCACAAAATATATTATGCGGGCATAAGCTTCATTCATATTCCCGAAACCGTCCAGGACCTCTAAAACTGCTTGCAGTTCAGCTTCTCCCAGGACCAGGTCCTTCCGCCGGCAGCCTGCCAATATGCCACTACTAGTGGTTAACCCATTGGGGGACACCTGAGCGTTGATCTCACCTGAGCCAAAATCTCCGCGCTGGCCATCAAACCTCCATTCTCTCTCCATTCTCAGAGCATCTTTCCTCATCAACCTTTCTTTCTCGAATTCTTGTTTTGCTTCTGCCATTTTGCCTGTAGCCTGGTAGGCGGTACCCAAATACCAATGTACGGCAGGATCCTTGTCCTGCAGTTCCAGCAGGGCCAAATAATCTGATATGGCTCCAGGCTGATCACCGTCAACCTGCTTCCGAAGGGCTGAGGAGAACAACACCGGTTCTCGTAGATATCCGCGGTCTAGCAGACCGTAAAGCGAGGTCCCTTTGCCTGCCCTGCCGACCTGTTGGACAAAGCCTCCGAAGTCGCTGAATTGCCGGTATCCTCTCATGCCATTGAAGCCTCCCAGCATATATGGCCCAAAAGGAGGTTGTTTGGAAACAGGGTTCGTTTTGGAAGAATTCTCTTCACGCGTGTCATTCGCATACGATACGCCGGCGGCCGCACGGATAAACACCGCCAGCGCTGCAATGCCCACTAAGGTTCGTCTCTTCTTCATGATTCTAGTCTGACATAACCATCGTGTGAATGAAGGTCAATCAAGTGGTGCAAGGTATGGACGAATTATGTCAGAAAAATATTTCTCTGACATTTTCCTTTTGCGTGTCAGAAAAATATTTCTCTGACATTTTCCTTTTGCGTGTCAGAGAAACGGTTTCTCTGACATTTTCCTTTTGCGTGTCAGAGAAACGGTTTCTCTGACATTTTCCTTTTGCGTGTCAGAGAAACGGTTTCTCTGACATTTTCTTTTGCGTGTCAGAAAAATATTTCTCTGACATTTCCTTGCCTGAATTATGAGGAGAAGATGATGGAGGGGGCTGAGTGGTTGATAGCAGACGTCTTCCAACGATTTAGCCCACAAGCTCGCGGGTTCGAATCCCGCCCCTCCATCTCTAACCTATCACTTTTATCTTGGAACGCAACCCAATGATTCTTGGTCCAGACTTTTTCACTGGCAACACCTCCTTCCATACCTGGTCGCAGAAAGTTTGTAATTGTGCGACTTTCAGAAAAATGTATCACAAGGTCAACCCCAGCTATACGGCAACCCATACGCAGAGTCCATATGTGATTTTGCGGCACTTTCCCTAAACCCTGACCGGGGCGAAGAAGGCTTCGTGGAGTTGCCGCATGGCGATGTCTGCTTCTTCTTCTGAAACGACGAAGCTCAAATTGATATCGGAGGCACCACCGGAAATCATGATGATGTTGATGTTTCGGATGGCGTCGAAAACCTGACCGGCGATGCCACTCTTTTCCCGGAATTGTCGCCCCACCACCGTGACGATGGCGATCTTGGAAAGAATTCTTACCTCGCCATATTCAGCCAGATCGGCAGCAATCTTTTCCAGATTGTCTGTGCGATCCGTGGTCAAGGAAACCGAAATTTCCGAGGTAGAGATCAAATCGATTGGCGTTTGATGCTTGTCGAATACCTCGAATACTCTGGTCAAGAATCCATGCACCATCAACATTCTTGGCGATGTGATAAAGAAGGCGCTGATTCCTTTTTTGGCAGCGATGGCGCAAATCAAATCGGTGGCCGAGGTGGTTTCTTTTATCAATGTGCCCGGGGCATCCGGTCTCATTGTGTTCAATATGCGAACCGGAATGCACTTCTCAACTGCCGGAGCAATGGTTAAAGGATGCAAGACCTTGGCGCCGAAGTAAGCCAGTTCAGAAGCTTCCTGAAACGAAACTTCGGGCAAGACATAAGCCCCTTTCACAATGCGAGGGTCGGCTGTCATCATGCCATCCACATCTGTCCAGATTTGAATCTCGGAGGCATCGAGAGCGACGCCAATTATCGAGGCACTGAAGTCCGAGCCGCCTCTGCCCAGGGTTGTGCTGGCACCATATTCAGTGGCGCCAATAAAACCTTGCGTGATTACTAGTTTCTTCTTTGCCAAAAGAGGCTCCAACCGCGCTTTTGTTTTGGGAATGAGGATTCCCCATCTGGGGTTGGCTTTGCCAAAAGCCTCATCGGTGATCATGAACTCGCGAGCGTCCACCCACTCCACTTGCAAACCCTTTCCGGCGGCATATGTAGCCAATATTCTTGACGAAAGCAGCTCACCCATCCCAGAGACGGCATCCAATGAGCGTTTGGTCAATTCGCCCAGGTAGCTAATGCCCCGAAACAAGATGTCCAGCTCGTGCAGGCTAACTTCAATATCTTTCAGCAGTTGCATTGAGCTCTTTGATTTGACGAAAAGATTTTCCACGCATTGTTCATGCATATCCCGAATCACGGCTAGCTGTTGCAGTGCGCCCTTGAGATCTCGGTTGACTGCTCGCTGGGCCCCTTCGATCAGGGTGTTTGTGACGCCCGACATGGCTGATAAAACAATTACGGCAGATTCGTTGCGCTCCTCAACCTTGCTCAACAACTTCAGCACGCCGGCAAAGCGCTCAGCCGTGCCAACTGATGTACCGCCGAACTTTAAAACGAGCATCGTTGCCTCCTTGCCCCAGCCCTCAGAAAAGTGCCTTCACAAGCGCCCTTAACAAAAGAGCCCCAGCGTTATTGCTGAGACTCTGATTTTAGCTGAACAGTGATGCTGGAGGGTTCAACGTCTCCAGATGTCACCGCCCATATTCCTTAGTTTGTCTTCAAGTTTGTCATAGCCACGATCGAGGTGTTTCAAACCTGTGATCTCGGTCACGCCTTCAGCCGCCAATCCGGCAATAATCAAAGCCGCAGCAGCTCTAAGGTCTGAAGACTTCACTTCAGCACCCATAAGTTTGGGCACGCCTTTGACGACGGCAGCATTGCCGGTCAAAGAGATGTCGGCGCCCATGCGACGCAATTCGCCCACTTGCATGAAACGATTTTCGTAGATGGTTTCCGTCAATATGGATGTGCCTTCAGCGGCTGCTAAGACAGACATGATCGGCGCTTGCAAATCGGTGGGGAAGCCCGGGTATGGCACAGTGGTGATATCTATGCCGCGCAGGCGACCGGATGCTTTCACTTTAATTGTGTCTGGAGCGAAGATTGAAACCTCTGCGCCCATTTCTTGCATCTTGCTGATTACTGAATATAAGTGATGCGGATTGACACCATCAATGGTTATTTCGCCGCCGGTGGCCAGGCAGGCGAACATGAAGGTGCCTGCTTCGCAACGGTCTGGGATTGTATCTACAACAGCGCCATGCAGGTCGTTTTGGTTGACGCCGTCGATGACGATCTGGTAGGTGCCAGCGCCTGTAATTTTTCCGCCGATAGCGTTGACGAAATCTGCCAGGTTGGAGATTTCAGGATCTTGGGCGGCATTTTCGATGATTGTCTGTCCTTCT
>Ga0182024_10007879_pt1 | contig 22806 bp, 25 predicted proteins | sample P32metaG_FD_120480 | JGI IMG/M metagenome (GOLD analysis project Ga0182024, IMG submission 120480) | Permafrost microbial communities from Stordalen Mire, Sweden - P3-2 metaG (Illumina Assembly) | ecosystem: Environmental > Terrestrial > Soil > Wetlands > Permafrost | place: Sweden: Stordalen... | reverse complement strand
TCCACGGCCCCCTCCTGCCCAAGAACACCTGGTTCGCCGACTGGCTGATCGCCACCGCTCTACACCTCGATCCATCTGGTCTAATCCCGCTCGATGATGCCTTCGAGCAGGAGGCGCACCTCAGCGCGCGCCGCGCGGTAGGGATATCATGAGGCCTCGGTTGACAGTCGTTCGGAGGTAGCTCCTCCTTCATCGCACCGGTCCGCTTCGGCGGGTCGAGTCGTTTAACGTTCGACCATGGAGCTATCCGAGTACCAGCGCCTTTCGCGAAGTACCGCGCAATACCCGCGTAACGAGGCGCTCACCTATCCGGCGCTCGGGTTGGCCGGTGAGGCGGGAGAGTTCGCCGATCACGCGAAGAAGGTGATTCGCGACGACGGCGGTGAAGTCACGGCCGGCCGGCGTGAAGCCATGGCCAAGGAGCTCGGGGACGTCCTCTGGTATGTCGCCCAGCTTGCAAGCGAGCTGGAGCTCGACCTCGACGAGATCGCCCAAGCGAACCTCGACAAGCTGCTCTCACGCCAGCGCCGGGGCGTCCTCTCCGGTAGCGGCGACGACCGCTAGGACAACGCCCCAGCGGTTAGGACGCGATGGCGAACTTGGCGAAGCGCTCGGCTGTTCTTTTCGGCACCAGGGCCTTGACCCGCACACCCTCGGGTGTGTCCTTGCGGGTGAGGTCGCCCGCCAGCTCGTGCAACTCAGCGAGGCTGCCGCCGTCCGCGTAGGGCACCAGTAGCTCAACCTTGCACAGCATATGCTCGAGCTCGCCTTCCAAACGCGCGCGCAGCGCCTCCAAGCCCTCTCCCGTCACGCCGCTCACCAACACCGCGTTCGGGTAGCGCAGGCGCAGCTCGTCGCGTTCTCGCTCGTCGAGCAGATCGATCTTGTTCAGCACCAGTATCCGTGGGCGCTCGCCGGCACCGATCTCCTCCAGCGTTCCCTCGACCGCGTGCTGCATCGCCTCGGTCTGACCCTCGGGCGCCGAGGCGTCGAGCACGTGGGCCAGCAGGTCGGCGCGGCGGGTCTCCTCCAGCGTCGCTCCGAACGCATCGACGAGCTGGTGCGGCAGCTTGCTGATGAACCCGACCGTGTCGCTCACGAGATACTTCCTTCCCGTCTGGCTCGTACGGTGGCCGTTGCCATTGCTTGCGATCGGTCCGATCGTCCGCGTCGTCGGGTCGAGCGTGTGAAACAGCCGGTCGCGCACCCCCACCTCCGCCCCGGTCAGCGCGTTCAGCAGGGTCGACTTGCCCGCGTTCGTGTATCCAACGAGCGCCACCGTCGGTAGCGCTGCCCGCTCGCGCTCGGCTCTCATCACCTTGCGCGTACTCTTCACGTGCTCCAACCTTCTCCGCAGCGCCGCGATCCGATCGCGCGCGAGGCGGCGGTCGGTCTCGATCTGGCTCTCCCCCGGTCCTCTCGTTCCGATCCCACCGCCGAGTCGCTCGAGGTGTGTCCACAAGCCGCGCATCCGCGCGAGGTTGTACTCCAGCTGCGCCAGCTCGACCTGCAGCTTGCCCTCCGCGCTGCTCGCGCGCGCGGCGAAGATATCGAGGATCACAGTCGTGCGATCGACCACCGGCATGCCGAGCGCTTCCTCCAGGTTGCGCTCCTGGCGTGGTGTGAGCTCGTCGTCGCAGGCGACCAGGTTCGCGTCGGCCGCCTTCGCGGCCGCCTTCGCCTCCGCCACCTTACCGGGGCCGAGATAGGTGTTAGGGTGCGGCTGTTCGCGGCGCTGGACCATCTTCCCCACGACCGCCACACCTGCGGTCCTCAGCAGCTCGCCCAGCTCCTCCAGGTCATCGTCCTCGGCGAGCGCCGCGATACAGAACGCGCGCTGGGCGGCGCGCTGGGTGGGTTGCTCCATGCCTCTCTCAGTCTAGGACCCCAGCTTGCCCAGTCGCTCGACGGCCTCGACCAGACGATCGTCGGGCGTCGTCAAGGAGATCCGGAACCAGCCCTCCCCCGCCGGGCCGTAGATCGCGCCCGGCGAGAGCACGACCGCCGCCTGCTCGAGCACGTGCTCGCAGTACGCCTCCGAGCTCGCATACCCGGCTGGGACTGGCGCCCACACGTAAATCGTGCTGCGCGGCGGGTGCACGTCGACGCCGATCCCCTTCAGTGCGTCGCAGACGAGATCGCGCCGGCGGCGGTACAGCTCGTTCATCGAGGCGACCTCCGCGTCCGTATCGGGTGAGAGCGCCGCGACGCCCGCCAGTTGCACTGCCTCGAACAGGCCCGAGTCGATGTTCGTCTTCAGCCGCCAATACGTCTCGATCGCCTCCGTGTTCCCGACCACGACCGCGCAGCGCCAGCCGGTCATGTTGTAGCCCTTCGACAGCGAAAAGACCTCGATCCCGACTTCCTTCGCCCCCGGCGTCGCGAGGAACGAGGGCGCGCGGTAGCCGTCGAAGACGATCTCCGAATACGCGTTGTCGTGGACGACGAGGATCTCGTGCTCCTGAGCGAACTCGACGACCCGCTCGAAGAAGCCCGCCGGCGCGATTGCGCCGGTCGGGTTGTTTGGGTAGTTCAGGAACATCAGCTTTGCCTTCTTCGCCGTCTCCTCGTCGATCGCATCGAGGTCCGGGACGAAGCCCAGCTTCGGCTCCAAGGCCATCAGCACCGGCTCCGCGCCTGCCAGCCATGGGCCGGCTGTGTACACCGGGTAGCCCGGATCGGCCGCCAGTGCGTAATCCCCAGGGTCCAGGAAAGCGAGATCCAGGTTGAAGATCGCCTCCTTCGCGCCGATCGCCGGGATGATCTCGCACTCGGGGTCGAGCTCGACATCGAAGCGCCGCTCGTAGAAGTCGCTCACCGCTTCTCTGAAGTCCGTACGGCCACGGTTGGTCGGGTATTTGTGCGTCTCCGGCTCGGTCACCGCCTCCTGCATCGCCTCCACGATCAGCGGCGCGGTCGGGCGGTCGGGGTCGCCGATCCCGAGGCTGATCACGTCCACCCCTTCCGCGCGCTTAGCTGCGATCTTGCGCTCCAGCTCGGCGAACGCGTATGGCGGGATGCGCTCCAATCGCTTACTCGGTCTCATTCAGCTCCTTCACGAAGTCGTCACTCAGGCGACCCTCGAACACGGGTCTTGCCCAGCCTGTCAGATTCACGCGCAGGTCCTCCCCTACCTCGACCTCCAGCTCGCCACCGTCCAGCACGACCATCACGCGCTCGGGGGCCTCAATCTTGCCATCGGCGTCGAGCAGATGGGCGACCGCCGCTCCGGTCGCGCCCGTGCCGGAGGACAGCGTCTCCCCCACCCCGCGCTCGAAGATCCGCGCTCTGATTCGAGCCCGCCCGCCCGCCCGCGCCGTTGGGTCTGGCGTCTCGATCTCGCTGTACCAGGAGACATTAGTGCGATTGGGGAAGCGCTCATGGCCTTCGATCTGCGGTCCGATCACCGACAGGTCGAGCGCGTCGAGCGCGGTGAGGCTGGTGACGTGGATAGCGCACTGGGGGTTGCCGATCGAGACGTGCTGGAAGCTCACCGTGGCCAGCTCGGGGTTATCGATGGGCAGCTCCCCGCGACCGTCGGGCGGCGCGCCGGGGAAATCCTTGGAGGTGAGGCTCGCGCGACCCATGTCCACGCGACATGTGTCTGGTCCTGTGATCGTCGGGCGGATCGGCCCGGCGGCGGTGTGGATCGAGAACTCGTCCCTGTCGGTCCAGCGACGGCGCAGGTACATGATCGCCTCACGCGCACCGTTCCCCGACAGCTCGGCCTCCGTACCGTCGGGGTTATAGATCCGCAGGTCGGCCACATGCGCGGGGTCCTCTGGCCGGGACAGCTCGAGCACGCCGTCGGCGAACACGCCAAAATGACCCTCGCAGAGCCTTCTCACCCGCGCCGGCGTGAGCGCGAAGGGCAGCTCATCGTGCTCGACGATCAGATAGTCGTTGCCGAGTGCCTGCCACTTCTCGAATCTCATCTGGTCTCACTCCGCTCCGGGTCTGCGCTCATGGGGATCACGGCGGCGGAGTCTAGGAGGATCTCCTCGGCGACATCGCCGGGGTCGCGCATGGTGACGTCGATCACGCGCACGCCTGCGAGCTTCTTCATCCACGTGAGCTGGCGCTTTGCGTAGTTGCGCGTGCGCCGCTTCATTGCATCCACGTCTCCGCTCAACAGCTCCTCGAAGCCCAGCGCCTTGCGCGCGGTCTCAGACGCCCCAGCCGCATGGGCCCTGCGCACCTCCTCGGCGACCCCCGCCGCGAGCATCGCATCGACGCGGACATCGATCCGCTCGTACAGCACCTCCCGCTCCATCGTCAGTCCCGCGAGCAAGGTCGGATGGCGCAGCTCCTCGCTCCACAGCTGTGAAGGGCCTTCAGGCGGCTCGAGCTCTCCCTGCTCAAGCAACTCCAGCGCGCGCACGATCCGCTGGCGGTCGTTCGGGTCGATCCCCTCCGCCGCCCACGCCGCACGCCGGGTGAGCAGCGCGTGCAGCGCGGGCGCGCCTTCCCTCGCGAGCGCCGCGGTCCAGCGCTCGCGAGCGCCCTCCGGCGGGGGCGGCCGCAGCTTCAGCTCGGTCAGTGCCGCGCGCAGGTACAGCCCGGTGCCGCCTACCACCAGCGGACGCCGCCCGGCCGCGAGCAAGCCGTCGATCTCCGCGTGCGCGAGCTCGGCGTACTGCCCCGCGCTGAACGTCGCGTCGAGCGGCAGGAATGACACCAGGCGATGCTCGAGCTTCGCCTGCTCGGTCGGCGAGGCCACTCCGGTTAGCGTCTCCAGCCCCGCGTATACCTGCAGCGCGTCGGCTGACACCGCGACCGGGCTCGCGGCGGGACCGTCCTCGTCGCGCGCGCGCAACTGCTCGGCCAGCGCGACCGCGATGCTCGTCTTACCCACGCCCGTCGGGCCGAAGAGCGCGATGATCTGCATTCTCGTAGGCTCGCACCTAATGCAGATCTCCGGCTCCACCGTCCTGCTCACCGGCGCCACCGGCGGCATCGGCCATGCGATCGCACGTGAGCTGCACGCGCGCGGCGCCGAGCTGATTCTGACTGGGCGTCGCACGGAGATACTGGAGCCGCTCGCCGCCGAGCTCGGCGCTCGCGCGCTGGCGATCGATCTGAGCGACTCCTCCGAGGTCGAGCGTCTGGCGGTGGAGGCCGGCGAGATCGACATCCTCGTCGCGAATGCCGCGCTGCCGGCGTCGGGGCGCCTGGAGACCTATACACAGGAGCAGATCGACCGTGCGCTGGACGTCAACCTACGCGCGCCGATCCTGCTGGCACACGCGCTGCTTGGAGCGATGGTGGCCCGCGGGCGCGGACACCTGCTGTTCGTGTCTTCCCTGCAGGGCAAGGCCGCCACGCCCGGCGCCTCGGTGTACTGCGCATCGAAGTTCGGGATACGTGGCTTCGCCTTGGGCCTGCGCGCGGACCTGCACGGGAGCGGGGTAGGTGTCTCTACCGTGTTCCCCGGTTTCATCCGTGACGCCGGCATGTTCGCTGACTCCGAAGTCAAGCTGCCGCCGGGCGTCGGCACGCGCGCCCCGGAGGATGTCGCCCGCGCGGTGGTCCGGGCGATCAAGCGCAACCGCGCCGAGGTCGATATCGCCCCTCTTCCGCTGCGTGCCGGCGCGATCTTCGCGAGCCTCGCTCCGGAGCTGGCGGCAAACGTCTCACGCAGGCTTGGCTCGGAGGACATCGCACACGCGGTGGGGGCAACCCAACAAAACAAACGCTGAGGAAGCTAGAAGAGTGCCTGCTGGTGTGAGTGCCCCTGGAGCGTCTCCTCGTCAGCGGGAGGGCGCGCCGCGGGCTGCATGCGTCTGAAGCTCCTCGCGCGAGGCGCCCCGCGGCGCACCAGTTGAGACAGGCGTTCGCGTTCTTCCTGGGGCGCGTAGGCGCCGCGGCGGTACAGCTCCTCGTAGCGCTCCACCAGATCGGGGCGCTGGGAGCGTAGCCAGTCCATGAAGATTCCCCGTACCTCCCCGCGCAGGTGCAGGGCCACGCCGCCGATGCTCGTGGCGCCCGCCGCGGTCGCCAGCTCCAGCAGCGGCTCGATCTGGTGCGGAGCGTCGTTCACTCCAGGCATCAGCGGGGCGATCAGCACGCCCGTGGGGATGCCAGCGCGGTTGAGCTCGGCCACTGCCTCCAGCCGCGCCCGCGGGTTCGGCGTGTGCGGCTCGGTCGCCCTCCATGCCTCCTCATCGAGCGTCGGGATCGACAGGCACGCGCTGATGCTCGTCCGCTCGGCGATCTCCAGCATCAGTGGAAGGTCTCGCAGTAGTAACGGCGACTTCGTCAGCACCGAGCAGGGATTGGCGAAGTCGCGCATCGCCTCCCAGATGCCCTGCATGAGCTTGTATCTGCCCTCCACCCACTGGTATGGGTCAGTGTTCGTGCCCAGCGCGACGTGCTCCCCCTTCCACGAGGGGCGCCTCAGCTCGGCTCGCAGCACCTCGGGCGCGTTGACCTTGACCACGATCTCACGCTCGAAGTCGCGGCCGGCATCGAAACCCAGGTATGTGTGGGTTGGGCGGGCAAAGCAATAAAAGACACGCATGCGCGCACCCGCGGTACGGATTCACCGTCCAGCGGAAGGGCATACGGGACCTTTCAGGAACTCGATTGAGTACGGACTTGGCGCGGACCTCGTAGAAGTTGGTCTGGAGCGCCTCGGGCGCGTCGAAGCGGCGCACCACGGCTTCGTCGCGATAGCCCGGCAGCCTTCGCTGCTCCTCATCTCCCAGCGAAAGGTTGCTCCAGCGCACGAACATATGTTCGCATAGCCAGGGGACGCCCTCTTGCACGACGGCGATTGACCACATCCGCCCTCTCTGGTCTTACACGATCCCTACAAACATCTATGCCCGCTCTTACACGGGCCTTTGGGTCGCCTTAGCCCCGTGACGGACGATCGATCGACACATCCACCCAACCCCACAGATGGAGGTTCGATCGCATGAATACATCAAAGCTGCTTGGCGCCACGATGGTGGCCGGCGCGCTCGCCACGGGCGGCGCGTTTGCCGGCATCTCGAGCGCCGGCGCCGCGTCAAGTTCCACGACCAGCGGGACTGCCACGACGCAATCCACCACCCCGACAACGACCACGCCCGCGACGCCCACGACCCCGCCCGCGGGCGCGAAGACCGGGACGACACCGCCTTCGGGAGCGCCCCCGGGGAAGCACTCGTGCCCGGGTATGGGCTCCAGCTCGAGCGGGAGTTCCGGCTCCAGTTCGGGATCGGGATCCAGCTCGGGCGCGAGCGTTCCGGTCAGCCCCGCCGGGGCGAGCGCCCAGTAGTAAAGACACACCCGCCCAGCGGCCGATGGAGGCCCGGGCCGCATCGCGGGGAAACGCTCGCGCGACGCGGATGGTCCTCAGCCGACGACCGTTCTTGCCAGCAGGCGCTCTTCCCCGGAGAGCGTCTGGCTGGTGGCGGCGGTGATCTGCACCTCGGTGAGCTCGCCCGCCGCGGCGAGACCGGAGAAGTTGACGGCCTTGTTGTGGCGAGTACGGCCGCGCAGGCGCTCGGGGTCGGTGCGCGACGGGCCTTCGACCAGCACCTCGACCGTCCGGCCTACGAACCTTTGAGCGCGCTCGCGGGCGCGGCGCTGGACGACCTCGAGCAGGCGCTCCATGCGCTGCACCTTGACGGGGTGCGGGACTAGGCCCTCTGTCAGCTCGGCCGCGGTGGTGCCGCGCCGCGGGGAGAAGATGAAAGTGAAGGCGCTGTCGTAGCCAACCTGCTCTGCCACCTCGAGGGTCTGCGTGAAATCCTCCTCGGTCTCCCCCGGGAAGCCGACGATGATGTCTGTCGTGAGCGATGCATCGGGTACGTGCTCGCGAATCAACGCGACGCGGTCGAGGTAGCGCTCGCGGTCGTACGTACGGCGCATCGCCTTCAGGATCCGTGAGGAGCCCGACTGGAGCGGCAGGTGGATGTGCTCGCACAGGCTCGGTAGCTCAGCGTGGGCGCGGATCACGTCCTCGCGCATGTCCTTCGGGTGCGGGCTCGTGTAGCGAATGCGGTCGATGCCGTCGATCTCGTCGACGGCCGCGAGCAGTCCCGCGAACGTCGCCGACGGAAGTCCATTCGATTTCAGGTCGCGCCCGTAGGAGTTGACGTTTTGACCGAGCAGCGTCACCTCGCGCACGCCGTCGGCGGCCATCGAGCGGACCTCGGCTACCAGCTCGTCCTCGGGCCGTGAGACCTCGCGCCCGCGCGTGGAGGGGACGATGCAGTATGAGCACGCACAGTTGCAACCGACCGAGATTTGCAGCCAGCCCTGGAAGGGGCGCGTGCGCCGCGCCGGCAGGTGGCCGGTGAAGCCCTCGAACTCGAAGTAGCCCTGGGCTGTGAGGGAATCGCTTGTGAGGAACTCAGCGAGCTTGTGCACCTGCCCGGGGCCGAAGGCGACGTCGACGAACGGGAAGCGCTCGAACACCTCCTCCTTCACCGATTGCGCCCAACAGCCGCCGACGCCGACGATCCGCTCGGGTGCTTCACGCTTGAGGCGCTTGGCCTCGCCGAGGTGCGCGACGAAGCGGCTGTCGGCCGTCTCACGGATCGAGCACGTGTTGAACAGGATCAGGTCCGCCTGGCCGCGCTCAGGCGCCTCCGCGTAACCGAGCGACTCGAGCATCCCCTTCATGCGCTCGGAATCGTGCTCGTTCATCTGGCAGCCAAACGTCGTCACGTGGTATGATTTATGCATAGTAGGTCCCTCAAGCAAAGGATTCGTCATGCCACAGACTACCCCGCAGCAACGGTACGTCGGGATCGTGCGCGTCAGTGAGGTCGGGGGCCGGGAGGGCGAGCGATTCGTGTCCCCCGACGAGCAGCGAGAGCGCATCGAAGCTGCGTGCGATCGGGATGGCGGCCGGCTGATCGACGTACACAAGGAGATGGATGTCAAGGGCGACACGCCGATTGAGGAACGCGCAGGTCTTCGCGCCGCGATCGAGGCAGTCGAGACCGGAAAGGCGGATGTGATCGTCGCCGCCTACTTCGACCGGCTGTTTCGTTCGCTGTCCACGCAGGCCGAGGTCATCGACCGCGTAGAGCGCGCCGGTGGCAAGGTGCTGGCCGTGGACGTTGGTCAAGTCACGAACGCGAGCGCCGGACAGTGGCTGTCTGGCACCATGCTCGGGGCCGTTAGTGAGTACTTCAAACGTTCGGTCAAGGAGCGAAGTGCCGAGGGCCAAGCACGGGCCGTGGCTCGCGGGGCCACGCCGTGGGCGCGGGTCCCGGTCGGCTACGACCGCAGCAACGGCACACTGAGCCCCAATCCAGACGAGGTTCCGATCGCTCAACGCGCGTTCAAGATGCGAGCGGATGGCCAGTCGATCACGCAGATTCGGAACATGCTCAAGTCGCACGGCATCGAGCGCTCACATCGCGGCGTGCAGGTCATGCTTGCCAACCGCATCTATCTCGGTGAGCTCCATTTCGGAAAGCTGGTCAACCTTGCCGCCTGCGAGCCGATCATCGAGCGGGAGCTGTTTGACCGCGTTCAGCGCATGTTCATTCCCCGTGGCCGTAAGCCGAAGTCAACACGGCTGCTTGCTCGCCTTGGCGTGCTGCGTTGTGGTTCGTGTGGTGCCCGCCTCAGTGCGATGAAGCTCCCTAAGCAGAACGATTACCCCATCTACCGTTGCCCCAGCACGTCCGACTGCGATCACCACGTCACGATCTCCGCCGTGATCGCCGAGAGGGTCGTAGTGGAGCGCGTGCGTGCAGCACTGGCGGATATCGAGGGGAGGGCATCGGCTGAGGGGAATGTGAGGGAAGCTGAGCGGGCTCTACAGCATGCAGAGCAGGCGCTCAGCGGAGCCGTCGCGATGCTGTCTGGACTGGAGGACGTGGAAGGGACACGAGAGCGCCTTCTAAGCCTTCGCGAAGCACGCGACGAGGCCCAAGCGCAAGTGGATCAGCTAGGCGGCGCGCCGGTGGCCATCACTGTCAACGCCGCGACGGACTGGGACCTGTTGACCCTCGACGAGCGGCGCGAACTGATCCGTGCCACCGTGGAGCGTGCCACCGTTGCTCCCGGCGGTCGAGGTGTCGGCCGCATCACGCTCAAGCTGTTCGGCGAGCAAACGGCGAGCTGCCCCGTTTAGGATACGTTCAGCCTCACGGCGGGGACTCGCCAGTCGCCCCACATGTTGGCGTATCGACCGCCGGTAGCGATGCCACGTCGGATTCGAGCCCAGCCGCCGATCGACAGGCCGCAACGACGGTCTCGAGCGTGCGTTCGATGTGGTCGCTCGACTGATGATGCTTCCATACCCCAGCGGTTGAGCGCCGAAGCGGCTCGTCTGCCCCAGAGCTTCTGCGCGCCGAGCGATTGGAAATCCCGTCACCCGGCGTGTCGGCATCGTCGAGAGCCCTCGCATCACAGGCCCCCGTCCGTCCGCTGCGCCGCCTCGTGGCGTTCCAGGGCCCGCATGGCCGTCTGCCGGTCGAAGCGCCAGGGGGCCTTCGGCCCGTCCCCGATCCGCTGTCCGCCGAGTAGCTGGCAGTGCTTGTAGATCCAGGGGCGCTCGACGCCGAGGTAGTGGGCGAGCTCGCCCGCGCTGATCAGCTGCGGCTCGCTCTGCCGTTGGCGTTGTAGTAGCTGCGCGACGCGGCTGGCGACTTGATCGACGGCTTGCGGTGTGAGGTCGACGGCGACGCGGCGTGCCATCGCTCCAAGTCCCCGCTGCCGTGGCGGGCAGTGGTCTCGTGATGTCCTGCTTGGAGTGGCGCTCAAGCCACGCATGTCCGGCTCCTTTCAGGGGATGTTGGTGGTGTCGGGCGCACCGGCACGCGACTGCTGCTTTCGATGCGGGCGCGCGCTCCGCGCCCGGGGGTTGGCCGGGCGCTCAGCGCGACTGTAGGTGGTCGATGCGGTGCTCGGTCCAGGGGTGGGAGGTGGTGCCGAATGCCTTGAAGGGGGTTGGTAGGTCTCCGTCGAGGGCGTGCGTGTCGAGGTAGGTCGCGAGGGTTGGTCCCTGGCCGAGTTTCGCGGCATATTGGTCGGCGAGTATCTCTCTGTGGCGCCAGTACATCGCCCATGGTGTTTGTACGAAGCTCATTCCGACGCGTCCGGTGGATAGGAACGCGAGCGCTTTGAATGGGAAGCGGACCGGGTGCCGTGGTGGTGTGGTGATGCGGTACACCGCTGCAGTGACTCTGCCGTCGCTTGAGTTCATATGCCCGAGCTCGTGCGCGAGGACGGCTGGGAAGAACGGACTGTCGAGCATTCCGCGGGTGACCATCAGCGTGTCGGCGTAGACAGCGGCGTTGGGCTCCGGATCGTCGGTGATGAACCAGCGCCGTGGCGGGCGCAACGATGGGTCCGCTTGGGTGAGCTGGGCGAAGGCGTAGTCGAACGCGGTCCGCTCGCGCTCGGATGGGTGCCGTCCTCCTGATTGCTGCTCCCACCACCAGCCGCCGAGCGGCAGGATCAGCGTGGCGAGCGAGATCACGAGCGGCCCGAAGCCGATCAGCAGCGCGAGGTCGTGGACGGGTAGCCCCCAGCCCATGATGTGGCTGATGAGCCAGATGACGCCGTAGGCGACGAGGTAGCGCACGCCCGCGCAGATCCATTGCAGCGCCCACGTGATCGCGTACAGCACGACCCACCCGGGGTCGACGTCGCCGGGACGGATGAGGTACCTGCTCGTCCTTGAGCTCTCCATCGAATGTCCTCCTTCTGTGGGCATATAGCATTTTTACTCCTCCAAACTCCACTTGCCGTCGGAATTGCGAAACCTGGCGGCTTTCTGACCGCGGCTGAGATGGGCGGCCACGTTGATCGGGGAGGCGTCCAGGCCCTCGGCGATCTCGGTGTAGGTGGACCCGGGGTGCTCGGCGAGATACGCGGCGACGTCGTCCTGGGAGAAGCGGCGGGGCTTCTCGGCCGGTGCGAGCAGCTCTCCGTTCAGAGCGGCACGAGCGGCGATCAGGCGTGCGCGTTCGTCGTCCAGGCGCTTGATGTCGCGATCGAGCTGGCGTCTGATCCCGAGGGTGTGGCGGCGTGGTGGCATTCAGGTCTCCAGATGACTTTCTCTTGACGAGAGCAGATTATGATGTAAAGTCAATCATATGTCAAGAGCTATTGCAAATAAGGATTGGGGGCCGTCTCACCAGGACATGGCCCCACCCTTTCAGGACCGCCGCTCGCCGCTGTGGAAGATCGCCGGCTGGTATCTCGTGGCGCTGTTCGCCCACGGGATCGTCGACCCCGGCGGGCCGGACGCGCTCATGTGGAGCCTCAAGGCGCTGGTGGCCGCCTGGCTGACGGTGTGGTTCGTGCGGGCGGTTCGCGACGGGAGAATCCCCATCAGCTGGCTACTGACACGCCTCACGACCCCCGTCCCCGAGATTCTCCCAGCGCTCACACGGGACGCACAGCTGACACCCGGACAGGCGGTCCGCGCGGAGGTCTCAAGGCTCGGTGGTGGCGCGTACCTCGGTGTCTCCAGGCGCGGCGGCTGGATGTTGGCGGACCCTGAGCACGCGGTGATGGTCCTCGGCCCGCCGCGGTCTGGGAAGACGAGCGCGGTGATGATCCCCGCGCTGATGGCCTGCTCGGGAGCCGCCGTCTCGACATCGACCAAGCCCGACGTGATGGACGCGACGGTCACCGCGCGATCTGAGGTCGGCCAGGCGTGGCTGTTTGACCCCTCCGCCGGCGAGCGGCGGCTACCCGAGGGTGTGCGGCGCCTGTGCTGGTCGCCGGTCGCTGCGGCGTCCAGCTGGGACGAGGCACTGGTGATGGCCCGGGCGATGACCGCATGCACCCGGGTGGGTAGCGGCACCACGAACGAGAACCACTGGACCGAGCGCGCGGCGGCGCTGCTCGCCCCGCTGCTCTACGCCGCGCAGCTGACCGGCCGCCCGATCGGGGAGGTGCTGCGCTGGACGCTGCGCCAAGACCTCGCGCCAGCGATGGACGCGCTCGCCGACGGCGGGAGCGAGATCGCGGCCGACGTACTCGTCGGGATCCAAAAGACGGACGCAAGGGAGCGCTCGAGCATCTTCTCCGCGACGGCCGGCGTGCTCGCCGCCTACAACGCCGACGCGGTCAGAGAGAACGCAAAGAACCCCAACTTCGACCCCGACCGGTTCGCGGGATCGACGGACACGATCTACATCACCGCACCCGAGCACAAGCAGGCACTGTGCGCGCCACTGATCGTCGGCCTGCTGGAGCAGATCCGCCACGCCGTCTACCAACGAGCAGCGACCCGGGCGATCGACGGGCCCGTGATGTTGTGGGCACTGGATGAGCTCGCGAACATCGCCCCGATCCACGACCTGCCCGCCCTCGTCTCCCAAGCAGGCGGCCAGAAGCTGCAAGTCATGATCGGGCTGCAAGACCTCTCCCAAGCCCGCACACGCTGGGGCGCCGACGCCGCCGACGGGTTCCTATCGCTGTTCCAAACCAAGCTGATCCTCAACGGCATCGCAGATACCAGGAGCCTCGAAGCGATCTCGATCGCCCTCGGCGAATACGACCGCAACACCATCAACCACTCCCTCGGCCGCTCAGACCCCCAGGAGTGGTTCGGCACAACGACCCACTCGGATACCGTCGGCTACCAAACGCAGCGCCAACGGATCCTCACCCCAGGCGAGATCGCACGCTTCCCAGACGGCCAAGGACTCCTGCTGCAAGGCGCCGACTGGCAGCTACTCGGCCTCACACCCTGGCACCGAACCGAGCCATGGAAAACGATCGCCGGAGCACCCGCGTCATGAGTGCCCGGCCCGAGCCGAACTTTGCTCGGCTCGTCACTGAGGACGACCTTCGGCGGATCGTTGTCTCGGCGCACGCGTTGCGTCGGTTCGTACAGCGTCTGCAGCCCGGCATCCCCGGCGCCGACCAGGTCGCGGAGGCGATGGCGAGGCTCGAAGACCTCGGGTCCGGCAGACGGTCTGGACCCGAACAAGGGCAGCTCAATCGTTACCGAGACTGGATGTCAAAGCACATCGAGCCAGTCGTGCTTGACCTGATCCGCTGCGAAGGGTTCTGGGCTACAGATCGTCCACGCTGGTCGCTGTCGCGCACCCACTCAGATGGCTACCTGCAGGTCGGGCGGATGTGCCTGTTCCCCGCCGTCATCCACGGTCACGAGATCGTGCTCACCACCTGCACCAACGGCCGCGACACCACCTGGGACACCGCGCTCGACCGCGGCTACACGCTCATGCCCAAGCCCTACACCACCTCAACGCCAGAACTGCTACGTCCGCCGCTGTTGGCCACGACCGCCCTACGGGCGTGGCGCTCACGTCACCACCACGACGGGTGGATCGCCGCCTTCCGCGCCATGCGAACCACGGCGATAGAACAAGCCAGGCGGGAGAACGAACGCCGCCAAGCCGACACCGACAGCGCTCAGCGGCAATGGCAGGAGCAACGCGACCGGGCCCGCGAAGCGTTCCGGATGAAACACTCATGATCGAGGCAGACCGATCATGACCACACGATCCGCCCAGACATGTCTCACCTGCGCGCGCCCTATCCGAGCGCGCGCCGCAGGTCTTCCTCGTTGATCCCCGCGACGCGGACGACCTTCTCGCGGGCGCTCGCTCCCCGTACGATCGAGACGCTGCGCACGCTCACCCCTGCACGCTTGGCGATCAGGCGGCACAGGGCCCCGTTCGCGCGACCGTCCACGGGCGGCGCGATGACCGGTCGAGGCTCGCTCGGCGAGACGGTGTCGGCGAGCTCAGTCAACTGGGTGCTCGCCTCCCATCCGCAGGTCCGTCGCCGCTTTCGCTATCGATGCAGCGGCGAAAGAAGCAGGACGACGAGGAGTAGGCGCGTCGTCCGGGGCCGTCCCGATCATCTACACGATGGCGACCGTTTTGGCGATGCTCTCTTCTACAGCCACGAGGACGGCTGGACATGGGGGCGATCCGCTCACATTTTACAGCGTGTCGGCGACCGTCATTCCAGTGCTTTTTATCACGCTCGTCTTCCAGGCGAAAGCGTTTCACCCACCGCACGAGGGGGTATTCGTGGTGTTCCCGATCGCCACCCTCATCATGGCGCTAACGATCATGGGCGAGGTCGAGGCGCTGAAGGTTCTTCACAACGGCCACGCAACGGAAACCGCAGGTACGTTCGTGTACCTCGCGCTGTCGTCGCTTGCACTCGGCATCGTTACAGCCCTCCAGCTCGACCTTGTGGCGCCCGACACACGGGTGATCGAAAACCGGGCACAGTCGATCGCGCTGCTCGTATCAGACGTTGTGATTTTCGCGGCGGGATTCGTCGCCTACCTTCTGCTTTGACTGAGCGGCGGAGCTTCGAGACTCGGCGATCTCGTGCGCTTCCGCTCGCGCGGCTTCCGCTCGGCTCGGGTTGTAGATTCTCACGGCATGACACGGAACCGGCTGTCGCGTTCGTAGCGGAGAGGGGTGCGAGGTGTTTGGTCGCAAGAAGGGCTTGATGTGGGCTCGTCGTTCGATGTCGGCGCTCTCGGCCGAGGACCGCGAGCGCGGCATGGATCTGCTGGGCGGCGCCGAGGATGTGTTCGTTACCCTCGGTGCTCCCTCTCGGCTGGGGACAGCGCTGATTTCGACACTGCTCACAATGAGCGATCTGGAGGACGAAAGCCAGCTGTTCGTGCAGGCCTCGGGAGTTGCGTTGATGGGCTACGCGACGCGTATGTCGCAGGGCTTGTTGCCCTCCATTCAAGCCATCGCGGTAGCCCAGCGCGAGATACCGAGGCTAGAGGACGACGAGATCGACTATGAGCGCCTCGGAGACGAGCCAGACCGGTTTACACCCCTGCTGGAGTACGTTGCCACTCTCGCCGACGAACGGGACGTGATCTGCTACCTGGCCAAGTGCTCGATGGAGGCATGGCAGGCGTTCAGCGTCGCAGCCACGATGCAGTTCCATCAAAATCTCGCCCGGAATGGAATGGCACGGCGCGACCTCTTACCACCTGGCGACGTCGAGAACCTCCTTGCCGTCGGCTACGCGTTGCGAGTGCTCGACGAGGCCGCAGGCCAAGAGCCCTTGATGAAGGCCGACATCGCTCGCGAGCGATGACGCTCGATGCCCATTGCCTACGGCGACTCGTCTAGCGCAACTATTGACGGGTCGTCGGCTTGCGCGAGCGCTTCGGCCATCCGGTACATGGCGGTCGCTTGTCCGAAGTCGAGGGGGATGCTCTCGCCATTTAGATCGCGGTGAATCTCGAAAAGGCGCTTGCAGACTGCTCCTACGTGCTGCGTGACCTCGCGGGGCCGTTCGTGAGCGATCTGCTCCATCATGCAAAGAACCCCGTCGGCAGCGATCATCGCGTTCCGTGAGTGAAGAGCCACAAAGGGCGCGCTGCCCTCATGAAGCACAGCGCGCAACCGCCGCTTTTTCCCCCTGCGTCGCTCGTCGCAAACCCGCGGAAACTTGATCGTCATCATCGTTTCGGTCGAGAGCTTTGTGCCGGTGATCTCCGCCATGCTCATTTCGTATTCGAGTAGCCCCACGACGTCTTCCGGTCGCACGCCTGCCGCGATGCTGAACTCCCCGAGGTCAGCGTCGGCTGGCGGTTCGGCAAGTTCTGCGCTAACGATCCAACCGTGCTTCGCGAACGGCTCGGTTATATCCGGCGTGTGGACCGCGTTTCGGAGCATCGCGACAACGCACATGCCTACAAACCGAGCTAGCTCCTTAGCGTCGTCAGGTGCGTCGATCGTAACTGTCGCGACCGGGTCAGCCTTCGTGATGTCGCGCACGTCGAAGCCTGAGAGGATCACCTGAGCGCGACAGCCGCCCTTCGACGCCCTACGCAACACGACAGTCGAGTCCTTCAGTAGCGCCGCACACATCGAGGTTGTCGCCGTGGTAGAGGACGTTGCCTGCCTCGGCCATCGGCAGAAGGCTATCCGCCCCTCCGGCTGCCCGCTATAGCCCGTCAAGTTCACCGTCGCGGAGCTTGCGCTGGTTGGCTCGATCTTCGTGCGCCATTTTCACGCTGAGCGCTTTACGGCGTAGCCGCTTCCGGCGACTGGGCTCGCCCTTCCACTTGACGTCTGGGATTTCGTAGAGGTAGCCGGTGCGCGATGGGGGTTCGAAGAGGACAACCTCCCGGCATGGCCCGCGCCAGCCGTAGGCCGTGTAGAGCCTCGGTGAGCCGTAGGCAGGGTCGGGACTCCAGTCGATGTGCCGAATGCGGTTGTAGGGAATGCGGCCGACGACGAACGCCTTGGTCGCCCCTGGCGTCTGCTCCCTTGTGAGGGTCGCCTTGCCACGCCTGATCAGCACGAACTCAATTGCGAGCACAACCTCAAGCCCACGGTCATGGACGCTCTTGACCTCGTACTTGAACCAGGGTGACGACCCGAACGGCAACCGGCGCATATCCGGCTTGGGGTAGGTCTTCTCGTGACGGAGCCTGACCACGATGACCTCGGGGTAGTCGCTGTCTTTGGACAGGCGCTGCCGCAGTTCGTCACGCCTAGCTTCCTTCTGCTTGAGCGCAGCGACAGGGTCCTTTCGACGCCGGGTTAGCCCCCCGACGATGCGAGCGACGAGCCCTACCTCGGCACCAGAAATAGGCAAGTCCACATCCTCCATGGAGGGAGTCTAGGCTCGAATGCGGTCTCGCCCTGCGTCGTGGGATCTCGTGGTGTTCGAGTTCGCCGCCTTGTGCGCGTTGAGACGGTCGATCTCCGTGTTCGCTGCGTCGGCGATCAGCGCGACCTCGCGGATATCGCGTCCGTCCGTGAGTGCGGCCCATGTTTGTAGGGCGTGCTCTGCGGCTTGGTCGCCGTGTGAAACATGGCGCCAGGATGGCAGCGTCGCTGCCGACCTCATTGCCCGTTTGTTTGCGTCTCGCGCCCACGGGTCGATGTGTCCCCCGCGAGCGGGATCGCGTACTCAGGTGCTGAGCGCATACCAGCAATAGACCGCCACCACCGGGTGTCGGGATTTAGCGGGGCCTGCAGGTGGCGGGTGGCTTCGCGCGCGCTGCGGGAAAGACCGTGCCGAGCAGGGATTAGGCGTAGCAATCGCCTAGACACACACACGTGCGCAGCTCGGAGGCCCAACCCGAAAGCAGCCGGGGTTCGTCGTCGTCGTGGAGCGGCGCTAAGCTCAGCGGCCCATGCCCCTGTTTCGGCGGATCGAGGACAAGCACGGGGTTGACGAGCCCGGGTACGAGCCGCGGCCCGACGACGAGCAGGATGCCCGCCCACCGCCCGAGACGTCACCGCCAAACCAGTCCGGAGAGAGCTACCTGTGCGGCGTTTGCGGCACGCCGCGAAGTGACCCGATCGGCAATTGCTCGGAGTGCGGCTCGGACGTGCTGCTCAAGGTGGTCGATGGCTACGTGCTCAGCTTCCCGGCTCATACTGTGCCCTGTCCGCGATGCGGCTCGACCGAACGGCCACTGGTCTTTCGAGGCTGGGTCCGCCAGATCGGTTTCGTGTGGACCGTACGCGAAAGTCGTGCCTCCGCGTACGTCTGCCGACCGTGCGCGGAACGGCTGACGAGCACGGCGCTCGCGCTCAACGCGCTACTCGGCTGGTGGTCGATCGGAAGCTTTTTCTTCTACGGGTGGAGGGCGTTGTTCCACAACTGGCGTGCCGTGTGGACGGTCCCGCTGAACCCCGGCGCGTGGGGCGCGCTCGACGCGGCCGAGTTCGCTGCGTCCGTTCGCGGCGAACGAGAAGCGGCGTTCGCGTCGGTAACCGAGGCGGTTATCAGGGAGTCGCCGCTCCGTTTCCTCACCCGCACGCAGCAGGAGCTTGTCCTCGGGGCGAACGGGCTCTACGAGCTACTCGGCGTCAGCACCAGTTCGAGCCTCGAAGAGCTGCGCGCCGCCTTCCGGTCACGTTGCAAGGAGATTCACCCCGACCTGCAGTCAGGCTCCGCGAGCGCAACTGAGGACATGATCCAGCTCAACAACGCGTGGGAAATACTTCGCTCCGAACAAATGCGAAGAGCCTACGACTGGCTTGAGGCGCAGCGAGCCGGGGTGCCGTCGTGAGGCGCGCGCTCCTCGTGCTCGCGATGCTGGTGTCGCTTTGGCCAGTAGCGGTCGTCGCCCTCGCTGCTACGGCTTCGTCCAACTCAGGCGGCGGAACACAGGACGTGGTGGTTACCACGCCCGAATCAACGAACGGGCCTCCGGTCCAACCGCAGACGGTGAAGATCAAAGTCGGAGGGAGAACGTACCGGTGCCCGATCGGCACGGAAGACCACCTGAAGCCTGACAAGCAGACGTTGGGTGACCTTGAGCTCAAGCGGAAAACGCTGAGCGCTTCACTCAGAGCCAAAGAAGCGCGGCTCCGCAAGCTGGACACGAGGTATCCGGGGAGGTCTGCTCCTGCGTCCGTCGCCGACGAATACAATACGCTGCTTCGGTCTACGCGGGCCGGTACAGCGCGCGAAGACCGGCTCGTGCGCGACTACAACGAAGTGGTACACCGCTACAACGACATCATCGAATCCGAATGCAACTGAGCGTGGCGGCGGAAAAGTGAAGACCGCAACCCTGCTCGGCGCGGTCATGACGCTGGCGACGGTGGCCGGCATCGTCTCGGTGATCGTGGTCATCGAAGAGCTGACGTACGTCTCACACCATCCGTATGCGTACGGCCCAGCGAAGGTGATCGCCTGGGGCGCGGGCGCCGGAGCTGTCCTCGCCGTGGCCGTGGGCTTGCTCGCCTACTCGCTCCGCGAACGCCCCTCGTAGTGCTCACCCAGGCGCGGCCCGCGTAACCTCACGCCCGTGGCACAGCAATGCTTCTGCGGCTGCGGCCGAAAGCTGAGGTTCACGAAGGCCCGCGCGTCGAGCTTCGGTCGCTCGGTGATGGACCGGACCGATGAGCTGGCCGACGCTAAGGATCGGGTGCCCGAGGAGTACGCGCCCGTCTTTGCCAACATGGTGCTGCTCGGCAAACTGCTTGCGCGTCGGTGGCAGCCGGTGGCGCACAGCGAACGGCCCATAACCCTCGCGGATCGCGACGACACCGATGCCTTCGTGCAGGACGCCAAGCGCCTGCTCGCTTTCGCGCGGCTCGATCTCGCGGTGCAGAGCGAGGCAGGTCTGCCAGTAGAGGCGGCCGAGGTGAAACGGCGTGTTGTCAGCGAGGCCCAGCGCTTCGGGTCGGACCAGTTCGAGCAGAAGGTGGACCTGTGGCGCGAGCGGGCAGCCAAGGCGCGCGAGAAGCTGCCGCCGGGCGCGTCTGGCGACGAAATCATGGCGAAGGCGCGGGCCGAAGCCGCCGAAGAAGGCTAGGGAGATGATTGCGATGCCGAGGGTGAGGCGGGCAAGGGCGATGAGGCTCCTCGTCCCTCGGTCGATCTGACGCGAGGACGCGGTTAAAGGCGGCGACGGTGTCGTCAGCATAGAACTGCCAAAAATGCTGACGACTACTTCCATTATGGGCTGGGTAGAGGGATGAGGGCCGCAGCGTCAAGTCCTTGTTGCTGCTGCCGACGCTTATGGTTCTACCTTGACCCCGCTAAATCGGTCGTCCGCACGCGCACAGCCTGTGGCGCCACAAACCGCAGCGGCATTGCGCGCCGCCTGAGGCCAAGAGTCCCCGAAGGCGCGCTTCGCAAACGCAATGGACAGGTTGCAACCACTGCTGTGCAACTACTTCACGCAGGGAGCCACCTGGAAAGAGCCGGGGGTTACCCAGGACCGGGTGATCGCGCGCAACGAGCTGATCGGCCTCTCCTCACCACAGCTCTGGGCTTACGCCGAGAGCCTCATCCAGGACGCGACACGCCAGGGCTTCCTACGCCCAGCGAACACCGACCCACCGTGACCTTTGATCGGGTCCGGCGTCTCCCACACCCCCACGGTATGAGGTAGACAAGAGAACGTCACCACACCAAGGTCCCTGGACCGCTTTGCTCCAAAACCACGGCTTCTGCTGAGCCTGGTCGATGACGCACCTTCGGAGCCGAACAACAACGTTACGGCCCTCCGGGCTAAACGGTAGCTGCATGGATGCAAAAGGGATTATGAAGGGAGTGCATCCATGCAGCTACCTCCTCAAAAGCGCAGACTATACGCACCTTGAGGAGCTAAATAGACGGATATAGCTGATGATAGCGATGTATTAATTCTCTATCTCATATTTCCTTGAAGTCTATTTTGGTGACAGCTACGTTCGGTGAATGCAGACGACTCACAAGATCGAGGGAAGCTCCGCTGTGAGGTTCGCCAGGTACCTCCTGGCGGAAGCGTCGCGGGGCGATTACTACACCCACGACGGTCAGGGCGGCAAGTCGGCGCCGACCCAGTGGCACGGTCCGCAGGAGCTGCTACATCGCTTCGGGATCGACCCGGACAAGGCCGTCGAGATGAAGCACTTGGGACCCCTGATGCAGGGCTTCGATCCTGTCACCGAGAAGCCGATCCGGCCAGCGGGATCGAACGGGACGAGGGTCGCCGGGATCGACCTGAGCTACGCGCCGCCGAAGGAAGTCTCAGCGTTGTGGGCGACCACCGATCCCTACCGCCGCGCGCAGATCGAGGTCGCTCACCGCAGGGCGGTCGCCAGTACCTTGAAGCGGATCGAGCGGGAGGTTGCCTTGGTGCGCCGCAAGACCGATGGGGTGCAGCGGTTTGAGAAGGCCAAAGGTCTGCTCGCTACGGAGGTCGTGCACACGACCAGCCGCTTGGGCAAGGACCAGGACGAGCACGGGATCCCCGACCCCCAATTGCACTCCCACATCGTGCTGCTCGCCGCCGAACGCAAGGACGGGGTGCTCGCGGCGATCGAATCCAAGCAGGTGATGCGGGCAGCCCGCGAGAACGGCGCCTGGTACAGATCGGAGTTGGCCGCCAACCTGCAGGAGCTGGGTGTCGGCATCGAACGACACCAGGGCAACGGCGAGCGCTACTTCGGCGTGAGGGGTGTCAGCAAGGACCTGTCCGAGCGGTGGTCGACGCGCACCCAGGACGTGCACCGTGCCGCGAACCTCTTCCGCCAGCGATACAGCCGTGAGCCCGGTCCCGGCGAGCTCGACTCGATCACTCTCTCCACCCGCGGGTCGAAGTCCGCGGCGCCGCCGGAGGAGGTCAACGCTGCGTGGCGCGCGCTCGGCGAGGAGCACAACCAGACCGCGAAACGCTCCGAGGAAGCGTTCCATGACTGGGGCTTGCACAAGGACCCCAACATCGATCTCGCGAAGGAGCTGCTCGCGAACGTCACCAGGGAATCGTCGATGATCAACACCCACGAACTCCACGCCAAGGCATACGAGCTCTCGGCCGGGGTGTGCCGCCCGGACGAGGCGGACCGGCTGGTCAATGACCTTGTCCGGTCCGGTGAGTTGCTCGAGCTGGAGGACGGCACGTGGACGACCCGTCAGTTGCGCGAGCTGGAGCAGAAGACAATCGAGATTGCCGAGAGCCGCGCCGGCGAGCACGCGGCGCCGGTAAGCGAGCAGTCCCTGAAGCAAGCCCGGAGTGAGATCGGCAAGCAGATCAAAGGCTCGCTCACTCAGGAGCAGCGCGACGCGCTCGAGACGATCACCGGCCCGGGCGGGATCGCGGTGCTGGTCGGACCGGCTGGCACCGGCAAGGGCGTAGTGATCTCAACCGCCGCGCGGGCGTGGCAGCTGGAGGGAACCGAGGTGATCGGCACCTCGGTCGCCGGGGCAACCGCGCAACGACTCCAGGCGGACGCGAGCCTCGACGGCTCCTACAGCGCCGACGACCTGAACTACGGCATCCAGCAGGGCCGCATCAGGATCGGGCCGAACACCGTGGTGATCTTCGACGAGGCCGCGATGGCCGACCACGAACGGATCGCCCCACTCGTGAAATTGACGGCCGAGCGCGGCGCCAAGCCACTGCTCGTCGGTGACGCC
>Ga0182024_10007878_pt1 | contig 22808 bp, 24 predicted proteins | sample P32metaG_FD_120480 | JGI IMG/M metagenome (GOLD analysis project Ga0182024, IMG submission 120480) | Permafrost microbial communities from Stordalen Mire, Sweden - P3-2 metaG (Illumina Assembly) | ecosystem: Environmental > Terrestrial > Soil > Wetlands > Permafrost | place: Sweden: Stordalen... | reverse complement strand
TCAAGAAGAAGGTGAACAGCTGAGACCGAGTTGCCGAGCCGATCGGCCTCGGAGCCAGAAACCGTCAGAGAAAGGTAGGTGACCGTGCCTCCGGCCAAGAGACGCACTACACGTAAGAGCACCGCGAAAAAGGCGGCCGCTCGTAAGCCCGCGAAGCGTCGTACCGCGAAGAAGTCCACCGCCCGCAAGCCGGCGGCGCGGAAGACGACTCGTCGTCGCAAGGCGAGCACCGCCAAAAAGGCTCCGGCCAAGCGGCGTCGCCGCAAGGCGAGCACCGCCAAAAAGGCGCCCGCGAAGCGGCGTCGGAAGGCAGCGAAGAAGGCTCCGGTCAAGCGGCGTCGCCGCAAGGCGAGCACTGCCAAGAAGGCGCCCGCGAAGCGGCGCCGGAAGGCAGCGAAGAAGGCTCCGGTCAAGCGGCGTCGCCGCAAGGCGAGCACTGCCAAGAAGGCTCCGGTCAAGCGGCGTCGCCGCAAGGCCACGGCCGCCAAGAAGGCTCCGGCCAAGCGTCGGCGTCGTCGGGTGGCTCGCTAGCCAGTCCCACCGCTTACTCGAGAAGGGGCCCTTCGGGGCCCCTTTCTCGCGTCTGGGCTCAGAGGGGCTCGAGGCGCTTGAAGGACTCGGCCCGGGGGAGGCCGAACGGCGCCCCCGCCTCGGCGGCATCGCGTCGGATCCGTTCGACGAAGGCGTCGTGCTGGGCCTCGGGGTCCGGGCCGGCCGCGTCGATGCCCAACGTCGAGCGCCACTGGCTCCGATGGCACAACAGGGCTGCCACCTTGGCGTCGAACCCGGACGAGGCGTCCTCGGCGTAGTCGGGCTGATCGGCTTCGAACAGCAAGAGCCGCTCGGGGCGATGTGGTGCGCCCCGCTCCGGGAAGAAGTGCGGATCGCGGGCCGCGACGACCCCGTCGACGACCAGCTCCCCGGCCCGACGGTGGTCGGGATGGAGCCGGTAGCGCTTCCAGGGATCGTGGCCCACGAGGGTGTCGGGTGCCACGCGCCGGATCACCGCGCACACCTCGGCCCGTTCGGCGCGCCCCGACTCGAGCTCGCCGTCGACGAGATCGAGGAACTCGACGCTGACCGCACCGAGCGCCCGCGCCGCGGCCTGCTGCTCGAGGCGGCGGCGGCCGACGAGCGCGGCGACGTCCTCGTGAGGGTCCCAGGTGCCCTTCGAGCCGTCCGTCAACACGAGCAGGTGCACCTCGGTTCCCGCCGCGGCCCACCGGGCCACGGTGGCGCCGCACCCGAACTCGATGTCGTCGGGGTGGGCGCCGACCACCAGCGCCCGGCGGGGCGTCAGCGGCGCCGGCACCTGCGGGGTCACGCGTGGCAGCCCGTGGCGAGCGTGGTCAGGTCGTCGGGGACGTCGACGTCGAACGCCAGGTCGGGATCACGCACCACGCGCAGCCCCATCCCGAGCCGACGAGTCTCGGCCGCGTGCCGGCGAAAGGAGCCGGGGCCGTAGGCGAACCGGAACGGCGCGTCCGCGGGGATCGCCAGAACGTTCGTGCCGTCGTCACGATGGCAGGGAACGAGCGCCACGATCGGACGGGGCCCGTCGTCGGCCAGGCGCGCGAGCGACCGGGCCCGTGCGAGGTCACCGTGGGCCACGACGACCCGCGCCAACCCCGCCTCGGCGAGATAGGTCTGCCCGTGCGCCGCGGCTCCGTCGAGCGATCCGGGGTCGGCGAGCACCGCGGCGCCGCGGCGCTCCGCCCAGTCGCGCACCTCCGGGGCGCTCGTGACGACCACGACCGGGTAGGGCTGCGCGGCGTCGACGACCCGGTCGGCGAGGCGCTGGCCGAGCTCGGCTCGTGCGTCGTCGTCGAGCTCGGTCGCGAGGCGAGCCTTGCCCAGGAGAAACGACCGGATCGGGAGCACGACCCCGGCGCGGGGCTCCCGGGTCCCGGATTCCCGGCGCATGAGGGTGCCTATGCTACCGGCCGTGGAGCCGGTCTACGGCGCCCTTCGGAACACGCTCGTCGTGCCTTTGCGCGAGGCGCTGCGCTGGACGATCGAAGGTGCGCACCACATCCCTGTGCGCGGTCCAGTGATTCTGGCGAGCAACCATGTCTCCTACCTCGACCCGCTCGTGTTGGGGTACCTCGCCGACCGCCGCCACCGCCGGCTCCGGTTCCTCGCCAAACGAGAGCTCTTCGAACGCCGAGCTACCGGTGTCGTGCTGCGCGCCGCACACCAGATCCCCGTCGCGCGGGACAGCGCGGCCGCCGCGGGCTCCCTCGACGCCGCCGTCGCCGCCCTCGCCGCCGGCGAGTGCGTCTGCGTGTTCCCGGAGGGAACGATCTCGGTCGACCTCGAGCCCATGACCGGCAAGACGGGCACCGCCCGCCTCGCCGCCGCCAGCGGTGTGCCGGTCACCCCGGTCGGACTCTGGGGGGCGCAGCGCATCCTCTTCAAGGGCCGCAAGCCGCGGTGGCGGTGGGGGATCGCGGAGTCCGTGGTGGTGGGGAGCCCCGTGCGGATCGACCCCACCGAGGAGGTGCACGCCGCCACCGACCGGATCATGGGCGCCGTGGCCCGCTGCGTGGCTCACGCCCGCGCCATCTACCCCCAGCAGCCCCGACCCGGGGAGGGGACGTGGTGGGTGCGCGCGCCAGAGACCGCCGTCGCCCGCGTCCAACCTGAGGCGACGACGTGACCGAGGCGCAGGCGCAGACTCGGGTGGCGGTGGTCGGGGCCGGCTCCTGGGGCACCGCGGTCGCCGCGCTGCTCGCGCCGAAGGCCGACGTCATGCTCTGGGCCCGCCAGCCCGAGCTGGCCGACCGCATCGACACCCAGCACGAGAACCCGCGCTACCTCCCCGGGATCGCGCTCCCCGAACGTCTCCACGCGACCGCGGACCTCGACCTGGCGTGCGGTGATGTGGACGTCATCGTGCTCGGCGTTCCGTCGCACGGCCTGCGCGGTGTCCTCGAAGCCACCCGCGGGATCGTCGAACCCGACGTGCCGGTCGTCAGCCTCGCCAAGGGCGTCGAGCAGGGCACGCACCTGCGCATGACCGAAGTCATCGCCGACGTGCTCGTCGGGCACCGCCGGGACCGCATCGCCGTCCTGACCGGACCCAACCTGGCCCGCGAGGTCGCCGAGGGTCAGCCCACCGCCTCCGTGGTGGCGATCCTCGACCCCGAAGCGGCCGCGTCGCTCCAGGCGCTGTTCATGACCACGACGTTTCGCGTCTACACGAACCCCGACGTGGTCGGCTGCGAGATTGCCGGTGCTCTCAAGAACGTCATCGCCATCGCGGCGGGCATCGCGGCCGGTCTCGGTTACGGCGACAACACGAAGGCGGCGCTCATCACCCGAGGCCTCGCCGAGCTCGCCCGCCTCGGCGTCGCGTTGGGTGGCGACCCGCTGACCTTCTCCGGTCTGGCCGGGATGGGCGACCTGGTGGCCACCTGCACGAGCGCCCAGAGCCGCAACCGCCACGTGGGCGTCGAGTTGGGCCAGGGCCGTCCCCTCGACGAGATCGTGACCGAGATGAACATGGTCGCCGAGGGCGTCAAGAGCACCCAGGCCGTCTTGGAGATCGCGGCGCACCATGGCGTCGAGATGCCGATCGCGGCCATGGTGGGTGCCGTGCTCTACGACGGCCGCCGCCCCGCCGATCTCGTCCCGACCCTCATGCTGCGCGAGGCGAAGGCCGAGCTGCACGGCATCCGGTGACCGCGGTCGGGAGCGTCGGCTCCGCCCACCAAGCCGACGTCGACGAGCGGGGCCTGGTCGCGCCGATCGACCGGCCGTGGTCGCTCGACTGGTGGATCGGCGCCGACGACCGCTGGCACATCCCGGCGCGCGAGCCGGCGGTGCGCCAGTCCCTCGTCGACTCGGTGCCCGTGGTGCGCACCGCGATGCGGGTTCCCGGCGGCGACGCCGTCCAGCACACCTACGGCGTCGGCAGCCCCGCCGGGACCGTCGTCGTCGAGTTCACCAACGAGTCGGCGCTGCCCTTCGTCGTCGCCCTGATCGTGCGCCACGCCCACCGAGTCAGCCTCGACGGGGCGCGCCTCGACATCGACGGCCACCCCGCGCTGCGCCTGGCCCGTCCACCGTCCCGCTGGGCCGCCACCACGGACGCCACCACCGAAGCCCGGGTGACGGGCGGCCAGGCCGGAACGGAGCCGTGGGCCGCGCCGCACGACCGCCGCGGCCGACTCGAGGTCGCCGGCCTGTACCCGCTGGCCCACCGAGCCCGACTCCGCGTCGCCCTGACCGTGCGGCGCACCCCGCCCGGGCGCGACGTCGATCTCGACGCGCTGCCCAGCCCCGGGGCGGCGGCCCGGGGCTGGCGGGCTCAGCTCGAACGGGGAATGCAGGTCGAGGTCCCCGAGCCGGGTCTCGCCGCCGCCCTCCCCGCGGCGCGAGCGGCCGTGCTGCTGGCCGGCGCCCGCCGAACCGTCGAGCCCGCGGTCGTCGCCGCGCTCGAAGACTGGGGCTTCGACGCCGAGGCGACCACCGCGTGGTCGCGGCTCGGATGGCAGGGCCGCCGGGCTGCGGCGCGGCGCCTGTCGAGCCCGGGCCGTTGGTCCGACGTCGCCGCCGCCGCGAGCGGCGGCCCCGACCTGCTCCTCGCCGTGCGGTCACTGCTCGCCCACGAAGCCGACGACGGCACCATCACGCTCCTCGGGGAGCTGCCGCCGCACTGGCGGGGTCAGAACCTCGCAGTGCACGGCGTGCCGACCCGCCACGGCCTCCTCTCCTACGCGGTGCGCTGGCACGGGGCGCGCCCGGCGCTGCTGTGGGACGCGCCGCCCGGCGTGCGCCTCCGGGCCCCCGGTCTCGACTCGACCTGGGGGACCGGCGAGCCGCGCGGCGACGCCCTGCTCGAGACGCGGGTCGCGTGATGGACCCCGACGAGCTCGAGGCCCTCGGCGTCTACGACCCGGACGCGCCGGGCGCGGCGGAGCGGCTGACGCTGGTCCAGCTCGCGCTCGAGCACGGCGCCCCCATCGACGACATCCGCGCCGCGATCGGCGAGACCCGCCTCCACGCCCTCGCTGCGGAGCGGCTCATGCTCGACCGCCCCTCGCACCTCACCCTGGCCGAGGCCGCGACGAAGGCGGAGGTGACCCCTGACTTCGCGACGCGGCTGTGGCGCGCGCTCGGGTTCGCGCTCGCCGCGGACGACGCGACCGTGTGCACCGACGGCGATGTGGACGTGCTCGCCTTCTACCGGGACGTCGCGATGACCGCCGGCCCGGACGCGGCAATCTCGCTGGCCCGTGCGGTCGGCGCCTCGCTGGCTCGGACCGCCGACGCCAGCGTCGAGGTCGTGCGCGCCGGCGTCGAAGCCCCGCTGCGAACCGCGGGTGGGAGCAACGTCGACGTCGCCCGCCAGCTCGTCGACGTCACCGCGACGATGGTGCCTCGGATCTACCCGATGTTCGAGGCCGTGCACCGCCGCCATCTCGTCGAGTCGGCCCGCCGCTACTCGCTGTGGGGAGCGAGCCCCACCGAGGCCAGCACGACCGAAGCAGTCGTCGGCTTCGCCGACCTGGTCGGCTACAGCTCGTTGAACGAGCAGCTCTCCACCGTCGAGCTCGACGCCCTCATCGACAGCTTCGAGCAGCGCACGCTCGACGCGGTCGCGCGCCCCGGGGTGCGGCTCGTGAAAGTCATCGGCGACGAAGTCATGTTCGCCGCCGGGTCGGCCCCCGACGCGGTCGCGGTGGTCGGCCAGCTCCTCGACGCGTCCGGGCTCCCGCCGCTGCGGATCGGACTGGCGACCGGGACCGTCCTGGCCCGCGAAGGCGACCTGTTCGGCACGGTGGTGAACCTGGCCGCCCGGCTCGAGGCGCTCGCCGAGCCCGGCCAGGCCCTCGTCGACGCCGAGACCGCCCGCCGACTCGATCCGTCGTCGGTCGAGCCCCGCGGCTGGCACCCGGTCGCGGGCTTCGCGGCTCCCGTCGAGGTCTTCGCGCTCAGACGCTGAGCCGCAACGTCGCGATTCCCCACGGTCGCAGCTGCGTCGCGCCCTCGAACGCCTCCCGGGGCCGCCCGAGCAGATCGACGACCCAGCCCCGGGCCGGCACCCCCCGATGCTCGACGCTCACGGTCGAGGCGGTCGGGGCGGCGTTGAACACCCGCACGGTCAGCGCGCCCGCCTCGCGTACGACCGCCGAGACCTGCGCGCCGTCCACCCGGAGCGTCTGGGCGGCCGGCGGCTCGGCGCCGGACGAGGCGCCGACCCGGGTCCGTTCCAGGGGGACCAAGAACGCGTCGGCGGCCTCGTAGAGGCCGGCGGAACGCCAGTCGCCCCGGTGGGGGAGCAGCGCGTAGTCGAGCGCGACCCGTCCCTGAACCTGGGGTCCCTCGAGCGGATCGATGGGCCCACACGGGTTCGGTCGCAGCGAGGGCTCCATGCGTGAGAGATAGCCCGTCGCGCGCAGCAGCGTCAGGGCCAGCTCACGGCCCTCCTCGACGACCTCGTACTCGAGGAGCCCGTCGTGCAGAACCGCGAGCCCGACGTCACCGTCTGAGGCGTCGACGAACCGCCGTGACACGAAGGTCGCCAGTGCCGCCTCGTGCGGTCCACCCTCGGCGACGAGGGAGCGTCGCACCACCGTGAACGCGCACTCGGCGTCGGAGCCGTTGACCGGCGCCGGGAGCGGGAAGTGCGCCCGCAGCCGATGGTCACGGACCTGGTTCTCGACGACGGTATGGACCCGCAGGAACCGCTCGCCGGTGCGCAGCTCGAGGCGAGTCCGGACCTCACACTCCCGGGTCGCCGCGTGCCGACGCGCGCAGGAGCGTGCGTCACCAACCGCGCCGACCGGCCAGGTGTACGTCGCCGTGATCTCGAGGACGGCGCGGACCGGGCCCGCCTCCTCGACCGTCGCCGTCACCCGTCGCGGCGCGTCGACGACCTGGTCCACCGTCGGTGGCGAATAGTTGTAGGTGTCCCCACCGTCGCCGCCGTCGACGAGCCGGTGCAAGCCCGACACCCGCACGCCGTCGGACGTCTCGAGGGTCAGCGTCGCGTCCTGCGGGTCGACGACGACCCGTAGCTGTTCGTTGGCGAGTTCGAACCCGTCCGCGCGCACCGCTGTGCTCGGACCCGACTCGTCGACGCTGCGATAGGTCCGCCAGCCGAACCCAGGCACGGCCGACGCGGCGAACTGCACCCCTCGGACCGGGGTCAAGGTCTGACGGAACCGGATCGTCGCGCCCGCCTCGCCGAGCGCGAGGAGCTCCTCGCGGGTCTCCTCGAGGTCGATCGCACCCTCACCGGCGGCCGCGGCTCGGAACGTGTACTCCCAGTCGTCGGGGGCGACGGCCTGGTGGTGGACCTCGGCGATGCGGGCTCCCGCGAACTCCACGCCGCGCAGCAGCTCGAGCACCCAGCGCACCTTCTGGCCGGTCACCACGGCGGCGAACCCGTCGCCGCCGCGCTCCCAGGCGACGTGGGTGGGACACGGCGTCCCGTCCTCGGCGAGGACGTGCACCGGCCCGGTGCCCGGCACGACGATCTCGACGAGGCCGCCCCGGTCGGCGGCGGTCGGGTTCACGACGAGCGTCGCGCCGGACGGGGCGCTGACCCGGCCGGCCAGCTCGTGGACCGCCTCGCGGGCGAGCGCGTCGCCGATCTGGCGGGCCTCCTGATAGCGGACGACCACCGCGGCGACCACCTCGTCGTGGCTGCACGCGCACGACGAGTCGTGCGCGCTGTTCAAGACGAGCTGGTGCCAGGCGACATCGAGCAGGGCGCCCGGGTAATCCTCGGGGGCTCGGAGCAGCGCCGACAGGGGCTCGGCGCGCCGCTCGACCGCCCGCTCCGCGGCGGCCGCGGCCCGGTGCACGTCGACCCGGTTCGACGCCACCCCCATGAGGACGTTGGCGCGCGCTCCGGAACGCAGCTCACCCGGCCAGGTGGCGAGACCGTCGGTCGGTTGGGTGGCGAGGTACTCGGGGAGCGACGTGACGACGAAGCGGTAGTCGTCCTGCACCGCATTCGCCTCCGCGACCACGCGGCCCAACCACGGCTGGGGCAGCTGATGGTCGGTGCCGTTCATCAACAGCACGTCCCCGCCCGCCAGCTGCGCCGGCCCCAACTCGAGCTCGTAGCCGTGGACCCGGGCGACGAGCGCCTTGGCGTCGTCGGGCAAGTCCCGGCCGTTCGAGTAGGACCCGTACAGGTACTCAGCGCGGACCCGCGACCCGTCGGGCGCCTCCCACCAAAAGGCGGTCTGGGTGATCGCCGCCGGCACCCCCCGCCACACCACGGCGTGCTTGAAGCCGGCCGACGCGAGCAGCTGCGGCATCTGGGTGACGTGGCCGAACATGTCGGGCAGGTAGCCGACCGCCATCGGGCCACCGAGCGCGGTCGCACGCGCCATGCCCAGCTGCAGGTTGCGCACCAGCGTCTCGCCCGAGACCATGAACTCGTCCATCAGGATCATCCACGGCCCCACCTGGAGACGCCCGCTCGCCGCCAGGCGCGCCAAGCGCGCCGCGGCTTCGGGCCGCACCGCGAGGTAGTCGTCGAGCACCGCGGTCTGGCCGTCGAGGAGAAACCGGGCGTATGACAGGTCGCGCTCGAGGAGGGGAATCAACGTGTCGAGCAGCGCGACGAGGCGGACCCGAAACGTCTGGAACGGCGCGTACCACTCGCGGTCCCAGTGCGTGTGCGGGACGATCGCAACCGTCGTTTGTGGCCTCTGACGTGGGAAAACGCCTAGTCGATCCACTGGCTCAAACCGTCCCGATCCTCAAAAAGTCCTCAGCAGATCCACCCAGGCTGTCGTCGACAATGCTGCGGACACGGTCCTCGTCCTTCCAGATCACATGAGCGTAGGTGGCGAGCAACGTCTTCACGTCGTGGCCCAGCCGCTCGGCGACTCGAGCCGGGCTCACACCCGCGGAGAGGAGCACGCTCGACCGGCCGACGCGCCGAATCGGCCCGGGCACGCTCAATCGGGCTCGAGGGGGAACTCTCGTACGCGCACGCGAGCGGCGTCGAATACGGCGATCGCTCCGTTGGTCAGCGACCCTTCGAGCTGGTCGAGATTCTCGAGGAGCAGCCGCGCAAGCTCCTCCGGTCGGCGACGCTGGTCCCGGAACAGCACGATGCTCGGAAGAGCTTCGCCACCGAGTACAAGCATGGTCGCGAAGTCGGCGTCGTAGGTGATCACGACGCGCTGGTCCCTTCGCGCTCGGGCCATGACTTCGTCATCGGGAGCGCCTTCGAGTCCGTATTCGGCGATGTGCTTGGCGTCGTGACCAGCCGTGCGCAACAAGTCCGCGAAGCGAACCGGGAGGTTCTCGTCGACGAGGAACCTCACGCGCTTTCGCGGTAGGGCAGTTCCCGCTCGCTGACAGCAGCAGCCGCGTACCGAAGCGCCTCCTGGAGGTCCTCAGCCGAGAGTCGCGGAAAATCGGCACGGATCTCGGCTTGGGTCATCCCGGCGGCCATGTAGCCGAGAATCGAAGCAACGGGGATGCGAGTCCCACGTATGCAGGGCACTCCGCCCATGATTCCAGGTTCAGCCGAGATCCGCTCGAACTTCATGGCACCAAGCGTAAACGCCCCACCGGATGGTCAGGGCGACATTCGTCGACAGAGCGAAGCGGTACTACGGCCTCTATCAGCTGTACGGCCGGCTCAGCGTCCGCGAGCCGGCGGTGCTTCCGGTCCTCAATCAGTCCTCAGCGGGTCCTCAGGACGGCGAAAAACGACCGATAACGATGCCGAACGTTGAGCGACGAATCCGCAGGTCGAGTGCCGTTTTTCGGCCCCGCGGCCGCAGGTCAGCAACACCCGGGAACACTCGCGGTCCCAGTGCGTGTGCGGGACGATCGCAACCGTTGTCGCGCCCACCGTCGGGTCCGAAGCACTCCGGGCAGCGTCCATCGGGCCAGCCTAAGGGGGACTCGCGAGTCGCCGGGCCCGCCCTAGCATCACCCGATGCCCACCGGCCTCGCGCTCAACCTGGCGCACACCTCGGTGTTCTGCGACTTCGACGGGACGATCACCACCGCCGACGTCGGCCAGCATCTCTTGGCGCGCTTCGCCACCGACGAGTGGCTGCGCTTCCACGACGAGTATGACGCGGGCGTGATCGGCAGCCGCGAGTGCCTGGTGAGCCAGTGGGACCTCGTGACACCCGACGAGGCGATATGGCGGGCCGTCGCGGCGGAGGTCCCGATCGACGCCGGGTTCGCGCCGCTCGCCGCGGCGCTGCGCGCGGCCGGCGCCCAGCTCCTCGTCGTGTCCGACGGTTTCGGCTTCTACGCCGAGCAGGTCTGCGCCGACCTCGACGTCCCCGTCCTCACCAACCGGATCGACTGGACGACCGGCCGCCTCGAGTTCCCCCACGAGGACCGATGTTGTGCCTGCGCGACGTGCGGGGTGTGCAAGCAGGCGCCGATCAAAGATGCCCACCGAGCCGGACGAACCACGATGCTCATCGGCGACGGCACCAGCGACCGCAAAGCGGCGCTGCTGGCCGACGTCGTGTTCGCCAAAGGGGACCTCGCCGCCTGGTGCTCGCACTACGACGTTCCCCATCACCGATTCGACACCCTCACCGACGTGCACACCGCGCTGTTCGCGTCACCTCGCGCCTGATGCGCGTCGCACTCGGGTCTGACGAACGCACGGTGCTCACCGACGCGGTCGTCGACGACCTGGTCGCCCGGGGCCACGACCTGGTCCTCGTCGGCCCGCCCGGGGGTGAGGACAAGCAGTGGGCCCAGGTCGGCCGCGAAGTCGGCGAGCTCGTCGCCACGGGCGCGTGCGACACTGCGGTGCTGTTCTGCTGGACCGGCACCGGCGCGTCGATCGCGGCGAACAAGGTCCCAGGGGTGCGGGCGGCGCTGTGCACCGACGCCGCCACGGCCGCCGGGGCGCGCCGCTGGAACGACGCCAACGTCGTCGTCATGGGCCTGCGACTCACCAGCCCCGAGCTGGCCCGCGAGATGCTCGACGCCTGGTTCACCACCAACGCCGACCCCTCCGAAGCCGAGAACGTGGCCCGCCTCGAGCAGTAGCCACGCCTGCATGCTCGGGCGCTTCGCGGTTGCGAACCCAGACCCGTAGGGTGCGGGAGTCCCAGCACTGACGGGAGGCGCGAGGCCTCCAACCGAGGAGTCACGACATGGCCGGCAGAGGCAACATCAGTTGGGAAGAACTTCACCCGGCGTTCGAACGACTCGCCCAGCGATTCGACGCGATCGAGGCGTAGCTGACGATCCTGTCCGAGAAGCTGGGAGTGCCGTTCGTCCCCCTGAACGCCGCAGTGCCCTCCGACGTGGTTGAGCTCGCCCGTGCCGGGAAGACGATCGAGGCGATGACGCAGTACCGGGCGTTGACCAACGCCAGCCCGGACGAGGCGCGAAGCGTCGTCATGGGTCTGGGCTGAGCGAGGCCCTGACGGGTCGCCGGACGGGTCGGGCCCCGAGCCGGGCGAACCGTGCTCGCTCGGCCTTACCAGCCGACGTGGCCGTCGACAAGCTCGCGGATGAGATCGGCGTGACCGTTGTGACGCGCGTACTCCTCGATCAGATGGACGTAGATCCATCGCAGGGAACACGGCTGCCCGTCTCGTAGGCCGGTGTCGTCGAGTTGATGCGCCGCGGCCGCGGTCCGACTGTGGTCGCACTCGGCGTGCCAGCCCACAAGATCCGTCGCCCAGTCCGCGTTGTCGAGGGGAGCGAGCTCGAGGTCCTCGCCGGCCGGATCCGCGAAGACCCAGGGAACGGAGTCGTCGCGGAGCAGGGTCCGACGAAACCAGTTCCGTTCCACTTCGGTCGCGTGGCGAACCAGGCCGTGCAACGACAGCTTCGAGGTCGGGATCGGCCGCCGCTTGCGTTCGTCGTCGTCGAGTCCCTCACACTTGAGCAGCAGCGTGGTGCGGTGAAACTCGAGCCAGGCCTCCAGCATCGTCCGCTCGTTCAGGACGCACGGCGGCTCGCTCCGCCGGGGATCAGACAGGTCCTCGATCACGACAGCCTCTCCCGTTCGGTCCCGACCGCTCGACGGTAGCGAGGCGAGCACAGCCCTCAGGGCCGAACCGGGCCGGTGCCCTCCCGCCTCGCCGCCAACTCTCTAGGCTGCATCCGCGTGGGAACCTACGTGATGTTGACCACGCTCGGGCCGGACGGCTGGGCGACCGTGCGCGAGAACCCGGAGCGCATCCGCCAGGTCACCAGCGAGGTCGAGTCGATGGGCCTCAAGGTTGTCGCCCAGTACGCCCTGCTGGGCCAGTGGGACTTCCTGAACATCATCGAGGCGCCCGACGAGGCGACGCTCGCCAAAGCGGCGATCTCGCTCGCCGCTCGGGGCACCATGCGCACGATGACGTTGCAGGCGGTGCCGATCGACGAGCTGGTGCGGCGCCTCCGCGACGATCTCTGAGGCTCAGACCCACCACATCGACCGGCCGCGCCGCTCCTCGCGGACCTCCTCGTCGACGAAGAGCGACGGCAGCACCGAGCCGTCGGAGCGACGCCGGACCTGATACTGGGCGGGGTTTCCTGCCACTTCGGCGACCACCGCGTCGACCTCGAAGCCCCGAGCCCAACGCCGGTCAAACCGGGACCGGACCTCGACGCGCGTGCCGGGAAGCATGCGCCGATCGTATCGACGCCAGGTCTCAGACCCGGCTCCCTAACGCTTCATGGATGAAGCGTTAGGTTCGACCTTGTGGCCTACCCCACCTTGCGTCTCGAGCGTCGGTGCTGGCAGGCCGGCGATCGGATCGTGGCCGGGATCGACGAGGTCGGACGCGGCGCCTGGGCCGGTCCCGTCACCGTCGCCGCCGTCGTTCCCGCGCCCGAGCACGCCCGCGGGATCCGCGATTCGAAGCTCCTCGGCCGCCCGGAGCGCCAACGAGCCGCGGCGACGGTGCGGGACTGGGCCCGCGCCATCGGCGTCGGACACGCGTCGCACGACGAATGCGACGCGCTCGGCATGACCGCCGCGTTGCGGACCGCCGGCCTACGGGCCCTCGCCGAACTCGCCGCGCAGGGCTACGAGCCCGACCGCATCATCCTCGACGGCAACCACAACTACCTCGGCCTCGGCGACCGGGTGACGACCGTCATCAAAGGTGACGTCTCGGTGTTGTCGGTCGCGGCGGCGTCGTGCGTCGCGAAGGTCACCCGGGACGGCATCATGGGCGACGAGGCCCAGCACTATCCGCCCTACGACTTCGAATCGAACGTCGGGTACCCGGCACCCGTCCACCAGTGCGCGCTGCGCGGCTACGGGCCCAGCGCTATCCACCGCCGCTCGTGGATCTTCATGGAGGGCCTGTGCTGGCGGGGCATGGCGCCCCCCGCCGGTCGACTGTTCGCGTAAGGAAACGAGCAGGGGGACGCCCCACACACCCGGCTCCGAATCGCGCACGTCTGCCGCCCACCGGCTCCAGTCGGCGGCTCCGCCCTGCAGTCGGGCGGTACGCGTCGCGCCCGACCCCGGCCGGCATCCCGACCGGCGCGGTTCGGGTCCTCGGCCGGCGCAGGTGAGCACGTAGGCTCGCCGCCGATGGGTCAGGAGATCACGGTGACCGGGCGTCACGGCGCGTCGCCGTCGGTGATGATCTTCGACTGCAACCGATCGATCACCGGGATGGCGCTCGAGCGGTACGCCTCCCCGGACGAGGCGCACGGCGCTCGCCCCCCCGACGTGCTGGCCCGGCGGCTCTTCGACCTGGGGGCGACCCGGGTGAGCGTCTATTCGAGTGCGGTCACCGTCGAGGCACCCCCGGAGCGTTGGGGCGAGCTCGAGGGTCAGGTCGAGCACGCGATCACGCACCTCTTCGGCTACTACGGCGACCAAGCCGGCTGGTCTCCCGATGCGCTGCGCGCGATCGGGGTCGAGCCGGTGCTGCCCCCGGAGCCCGCGGCGGAGTGACCGGCCCGATGCGCCAGGCCTGGGAGGACCAGGCCACGGCGTGGGCGGCCTGGGCCCGGGCGTCCGGCCACGACGCGTTCTGGCATCACACCCTGCCCCAGCTTCTGGAGATCCTGCCTGTCCCTGGCGCGCGCGGACCCTGGACCTGGGCGGTGGCGAGGGACGCCTGGCGCGCGAGCTCACCGCGCGAGGTCATGTCGTCGTGGCCTTCGACAGCTCCCCGACCCTGGTCAGTCTGGCCGCGACGCACGACGTGGCGACCGTGGCCGTGCTCGCCGACCTGTCCCAACTCCCGGTGCGAGACGCTGTCGCCGACCTCGCGGTGGCGTGTCTGTCGCTCCAAGACGTCGACGACCTCCCCGGCGCGGTGCGGGAGGCGGCGCGGGTGCTCGTCCCCGGCGGCCGGCTCTGCCTGGCGATCGTCCACCCGCTCAACTCGGCGGGCCGCTTCGCGGGCGACGCGCCCGATAGCGCGTTCGTCCTCACCGGGAGCTACCTCGACGAGTACCGCTACTCCGACGAGGTCGAGCGTGACGGCCTCGCCATGACCTTCCACTCCATGCACCGCCCCCTGGAGGCCTACGCCCGCGCGCTCGAGGACGCGGGACTGTTGATCGAGACGATCCGCGAACCCGCCTGGCCCGACGCCCATCACCTGACCCGAGGGACGGGCTGGGACCGGGTCCCGATGTTTTGCTTCGTGCGGGCGGTCCGCCCCCGCTGACCCTGCTGATCGGCGCCAGCCTTCCGGGCCGGATGTCGGGGCCCGGCCCGCTTGCGGCGGGACTCCGACGAGGCGGCTCGCTGGGGCTGGTTGCGATCTAGGGGAGGCATCGTGTCTGACCTACCTGAACTCGATCTCGTCAGCGAGTAGCCGCACGCACGCCATGAGCGCGCGAACCGCGGCGGTCAGGCCGACCAGCAGTTCCTCTCGCGGGATGGTGGAGACGTCGACGTGGCCTGCAGGACCGAGCCAGCCGAAAGCCGCCTCGGACAGTGCATCGTCGACCTGTTTGCGGACCTGACCCATGCTGAGCCCCCTTTCCCTTGACGGGCAAGTTTCCAGTTCAAGGGATGATTGCCCGCTTGCGCTGTCGAACATCTGTTCGGTATACCGGGGGGATGGCGCTCGCTGCCCTTCCCGCCCGCGACCCGGCCTCGCGGGCCCGTCTGGCCGAGGTGTCGGAGCGGGCTCGGCCGGTCGTGCTGGCCCGGGACCGAGCCCTGGTCCTGCCCGGCCCGCTCGGCGACGTCCTCGGAGGGTTGGTGCGGGGCTCGGTCGTCGCGCTGGATGGCCCACCCGGCGCCGGGGTCACCTCGGTCGCCCTGGCGCTCTGCGCGGCGGCGACCGCGGCCGGGGAGTGGGCCGCCGCCGTCGATCTCGACGGCACCCTGAGCGGCGAGGCCGCCGCGGCCGCCGGGGTGACCCTCGAGCGGTTCGCCGTGGTCCGGCGGGTCCCCCCTGCCCGCTGGGCCACGGCGACCGCGGTTCTCCTCGACGGGGTGAGCCTCGTGGTGGCCGACGTGCCCCCCCGAGCCCGCCCCGACGAGGCGCGCCGACTCGTCGCCCGGGCCCGCGAGCGGGGCGTGGTGCTGGTCCCCCTCGTCGGCCCCGGCGCGCGCTGGCCGGCGACCGCCACCCAGCGGGTGCACGTCGAGGGTGGCTCCTGGCCCGGCCTCGGGTCCGGTCACGGCCTCCTCACCCCCCGAGCCCCCCAGGTGCGGGTGGTCGGGCAGGGCGCGGCGGCCCGGGAGCGCCTCGGTGTCCTCGCCAGTTGAACGGACCCTGTGCGTCTGGTGCCCCGACTGGCCGGTGGTCGTGGCACGCCGCGCCGACCCCACGCTCGCCGACCGGCCGGTCGTGGTTCTCGAGCGCGGCGCGGGAGGGCTGGTGGTGCGCGCCGCGTCGAGCGAAGCGCGCGCCGACAGGGTGCGCCTCGGGCTGCGCCGCCGGGAGGCCGAAGCCCGCTGCCCGGGCCTGAGCGTCGTCGAGGCCGACCCGGCGGCCGAGGCGCGCGCCTTCGAGGCGGCGGCCGGCGTCACCGAGCCGATCACCCCCGGTGTCGTCCTCGAACGACCCGGCGTGCTCTCGTTCCCCACCCGCGGGCCCTCCCGCTACTTCGGCGGCGACGAGCCACTCGCCCGAACGGTCCTCGACGCCCTGGCCGAGATCGGACTCCTCGACGCGCGCGTCGGCGTGGCCGACGGCCCCTTCGCCGCCCGCCTCGCCGCCCGGCGGGCCGCGCCCGGGTCGGTGCACGTCGTCGCGCCCGGCGACACGCCGGCGTTCCTCGCCCCGTGGCCGGTGGCGGTGCTCGACGCCGCCGGGACCCTCCCCGCGCTGCTCGGCCGCCTCGGGCTCGCATACCTCGGCGACTTCGCGGCGCTGCCCGCCGCGTCGGTCCTCACCCGCTTCGGGCACCCCGGCGCCCGCCTGCACCGCCTCGCCCGCGGTCTCGACGAGCACAGCGCGCCCCCCGCGCCGCCACCACCCGAGCTGGTCGAGACCTGCGAGCTCGACCCGCCCGCGACCCGCGTCGACGAGGCCGCGTTCGCTGCGAAAGGGCTCGCCGACCGGCTCCTCGGTCGCCTCGAGGCTCTCGGCCTTGCCTGCACCCAGGTGGTGGTGGAAGCCGAGACCGAGCACGGCGAGCGCCTGACGCGCTCCTGGCGACACGAAGGTGCGCTCACCCCCGCCGCGCTCGTCACCCGGGTGCGCTGGCAGCTCGACGGATGGCTGGGCAACGCCGGTGACCGCGACGAGGACGACGCGACCGGCGGGCTCGTCCTGGTGCGACTCGCCCCCGAGCAGGTGGTGCCGGCCACCGGCCGCCAGCTCGGCTTCTGGGGCGGAGACGCGGCGGCCGGCGACCGGGCCGACCGGGCGCTGGCCCGCCTCCAGGCGATGGAAGGACCCGACACGGTCGTCACCCTCGTGCCGCGCGGCGGGCGCATCCCCACCGAGCGGGTTCGGGAGGTCCCCTGGGGCGAGCCGCGCGACGCCGCCGCAGGACCCGAAACCTCGAGCTGGCCGGGCGCGGTGCCCGGTCCACCTCCCGCCCGGATCTATGAGGCCCGGCTGCCCGCGTCGCTGCTCGACGCGGCCGGGGAGCCCGTCATCGTCTCGGGGCGGGGCGAAGCCTCCGCCGCGCCGGCGCGCCTCATCAGCGACGCGCTCGGCGACGTCGAGATCGTCGCGTGGGCCGGACCCTGGCCCCAAGACGTCCGCTGGTGGGACCGCGTCGGTCGTCGACGGCGGGCGCTGTGGCAGCTGGTGACCCGGGTCGGGGAGACCGACGTCGCCTGCCTCGTCGTGGTGGAGGCCCGCCGGGTCGGCATCGAGGCGCTCTACGACTGACCGCGCACGGACCGCCGACCGGACCTGGGACCCGGCCCCGACCTCGCCGCCGAGGACGCCCCCTCCTACCATCGACCACGGTCAACATTGGCGGTGGTGGCATGCACCTCGGACGGCCTGCCGCCGCCCCGGCTGAGGAGCAGTGTGGCCCCCGACGAAGCCCCCCGCGTCGCCAAGTTGACCCAGGACCGCGCCCACCGGACCCGGCGTTCCCTTGTCGAGGCGGCCTCGGCCCTGTGGTCCGAGCGGGGCTACGACGCGGTGGCGGCGTCGGACATCTGCGAGCGGGCCGGCGTCTCGAAGGGCACCTTCTTCTATTACTTCCCGACCAAGGAGCACCTGCTCCTCGAGCTGGTCGCGGCGGGCGGCGGCGACCGGCTGGGCACGGCGATCGACGAGCGGCTCGCCGTCGGGGCGCCGCTCCTCGACGTGCTCCAGACCGCGGTGTCGGTCATCGCCGACGGGCAGCGATACGCGCCCCGGGAGCTCGTCGGACGCGCCGCGTTAGAGGTTTTGCGGGGTGCACGCCGCGCCCGTCCCGACGACACCGCGCGACCCGAGCCCCGCGAGATCTACGCCCGGGCCTACGCGGCGGCCATCGCCCGCGGCGAGCTGCCCGCGACGTTCCAGCCCGGCGAGCTCGGCGCGATCACCAACTGGGTGCTGCTCCAGGGCACCCTGTTCTGGGCGGTCGGCGCGGTCGGGCCGCTCACCCTCGAGCAGGTCCTCTGGCGCCGGGTCCAGCTGGTCGTCCACGGCGCCGCCGCGCCAAGCCTGCAGCCCTGGCCGCTCACCGCTGACCCGACCCTGTCCGGGCCGGCGTCGTGAACGGATAGGCGAGCTGGCGGACGTACCCGACCGGCGGCACCGGCTCGGACGTCCCGAACCCGGACGGGTACTTGCCGTGCGGCATGTAGGCGGTCCCGAACAGCTTGTCGATAGCCGGGGTGCCGAAGTTCTTGTTGATCGGGTCGAGCGCGTGGTGCCAGTGATGCCACTCCGGCGTGTTGATCACCCAGCGCACCACCGGGAAGCGGATCCGCACGTTGGCGTGCTGGAACAGCGCCAGGAACGTGAAGAACACGACGACACCGCCGAACACGGCGGCGTTGAAGCCGAGCAGGTACAGCGGGATCACGACCGCGGCGTGGGTGAACACCTGGTCCAGCGGGTGGACCCGGGCCGAGGCGAGCCAGTCCATGTCCTCGATGCTGTGGTGCACCGAGTGGAACCGCCACAGGAACGGCACGGTGTGGGTGAGCCGGTGCGCCCAGTACTGCCCGAACAGCACGATGAGGAGCGCCACGACGACCGCGACCGCGGGGGGCATCGACGCGGCGATGTCCAGGTTGCGAAGCCAGAAGAACGGGATCAGCGCGACCACGATCGCGACCAGGAGGCCGACCGTGATCAGGATGTTGTTGACGAGCAGATGGGTCATGTCGGTCAGGAAGCCCCGACGGAACACCTTCTGGGGTCGGAACGCGAAGAGCTTCTCCATCGGCACGAAGATCAGGAACAGCACCGCGATGCCGACCACCCCCGCGCCCCGCGTCACCAGGGCGACGACGAGGAGTGCCACCGTGAGCAGCCCGATGGCCACCCCGCTGCGGGTGGGCCGGTCCCGATCGGCGGGGGTGGGGCGCCGGGTCGGGTCAGGGGGTTGGGGGGCGGGGTTCGTACTCATGGCGGCTCCTGTCGCTCAGGCCTGCCATCGGTGTATCCCCAGACTGTCAGAGAAGTTGACCACGGTCATTATCGTTCGATGAAGTGGACCGGGCCCACTGGCTCAGGCGGCGGTGGCGAGCGGCTCCCAGGCGAAGCGCCGCACCGCCACGGTGAGCCCGGCTGCCGCCCACAGGGCCAGCACGCCCACGTTCGTGGCGTTGAGCTGGGGCTGTGGAGGGATCAACGCCGTTTGGAGGCCTTGGGCGAGATGGGCCAGGGGGAAGATCCGTCCGACCTGACGCAGCCAGCCGGGAAGCTGGGAGACCGGCACGAACGTCCCCGAGATGAACCCGAGGATGACCGTCGGTTGGTGCGCCACCGTCGACCTATTGATCGGTCAGGGGCCAGCGGCCGAGTGCCTGTCCCCTCCGCTTGCAGCACGAACAGGTGTTCGATACCGTGCCCCTCCCGGTGTGGAGGTCTCGCCGTTGTCGTACGCCGAGCTGCATTGCCACACGAACTTCTCGTTCCTCGACGGGGCGAGCCATCCCGAGGAGCTCGTCGACGAGGCGGCGCGTCTCGGGTTAGGTGCCCTCGCCGTCACCGACCATGACGGCTTCTACGGCATCGTGCGCTTCGCGGAGGCGGCCCGCGCGGTGGGGCTGCCGGCCGTCTTTGGCGCCGAGCTCACCCTCGAGGCGGCCCGCCCGGCCAACGGGATGGCGGACCCCCCGGGTGAGCACCTCGTCGTCTTGGCCCAGGGACCGCTTGGCCATGCCCGGTTGGCTCGGGCGATCAGCCACGGTCAGCTGGCAGGCGAGAAGGGAGCCCCGCGCTTCACCGTCGAGACGCTGGCCGAGGCGGCTCGGGCTGGGGTGCGACTCACCGACGGCCGGGGCAGCGTCGCCAACGACGCCTGGCTGGTGCTCACCGGGTGTCGCAAAGGCGCGGTGCCGCGCGCGTTACTCGACGAGGGTCCGGCCGCGGCGCGTCGGGCCCTCGAACGCCTCACGGACGCGTTCGGGCCGGACCGGGTGCTCGTCGAGCTCTGGGATCACGGTGACCCGCTCGACCGCCACCGCAACGACGCCCTCGCCGAGATCGCGGCGCACGTCGGGGTCGAAGTCGTCGCCACGAACAACGTTCACTACGCCACCAGCGCCCAGCGTCCGCTCGCCACCGCGCTGGCCGCCATCCGGGCCCGGCGTTCCCTCGACGAGCTCGACGGCTGGCTGCCCGGCTCGCCCTTCGCTCAGCTCCGCCGCCCCGCCGAGCAAGCGCGCCGGTTCGCGCGATGGCCGGGTGCCGTCGAACGCACCCTCGAGGTCGCCGCCGCGTGCGCGTTCGATCTGCGACTCGCGGCCCCCAGCCTCCCCGACCTCGACGTGCCCCTCGGGCACACCGACATGTCCTGGCTGCGAGAGCTCACGGGTCGGGGGGCCGCGGTGCGCTACCCGTCGAGTCATCCCGACCATGAGCGGGCGATGCGTCAGCTGACCTACGAGCTCGGCGTGATCGACCAGCTCGGGTTTCCCGGCTACTTCCTGCTGCTCGTCGACATCGTCTCGTTCTGCGCCGAGCACGACATCTACTGCCAGGGTCGAGGAAGCGCCGCCAACAGCGCCGTGTGTTACGCGCTCGGCATCACCAAGGCCGACGCGGTCGCGTTGGGGCTGCTGTTCGAACGGTTCTTGTCACCCGAGCGGGACGGCCCACCCGACATCGACCTGGACATCGAGCATCAACGCCGCGAGGAGGTGATCCAGTACCTCTACGACAAGTACGGGCGGGACCGGGCCGCGCAGGTCGCCAACGTCATCACCTACCGGCCCCGCTCCGCGTTGCGCGAGATGGCGAAGGTGGTCGGGCTGTCCCCGGGCCACGCCGACGCCCTCACCAAGTGGATCGACCGGTGGCGGTCCCGGGACCAAGCGTTCGAGGACGTCACGAAGTCCGAGGGGGCACCCCCGGTCCCCGACCTCGTGCTCGACCTGGCCCGCCAGGTCCTCGACTACCCGCGTCACCTCGGCATCCATTCGGGCGGGATGGTGATGGCCGACCGTCCACTCGTGGAGTTCTGCCCGATCGAGTGGGCTCGCATGGAGAATCGCTCGGTGCTGCAGTGGGACAAGGACGACTGCGCCGCGGCGGGTCTCGTGAAATTCGACCTGTTAGGTCTCGGGATGCTCACCGCGCTGCACCTCGCGGTCGATCTGATCCGCGAGCACGAGGGCGTCGAGGTCGACCTCGCCACCATTCCCCAAGAGGACGAGGTGTACGACCTGCTCTGTGCCGCCGACACGGTGGGTGTGTTCCAGGTCGAGAGCCGCGCCCAGATGGCGACGCTGCCGCGCCTGCGCCCGCGCACGTTCTATGACCTCGTCGTCGAGGTGGCGCTGATCCGCCCCGGTCCGATCCAAGGGGGGTCTGTGCATCCCTACCTGCGCCGACGCAGCGGCGAAGAGCCGGTCACCTACCCGCACCCGATCCTCGAGCCGTGCCTACGCAAGACCCTGGGCGTCCCGCTCTTCCAGGAGCAGCTCATGCAGATCGCGATCGACGCGGCCGGGTTCAGCCCCGGGGAGGCCGACCGTCTGCGCCAGGCCATGGGCTCGAAGCGGTCCCGAACCCGGATGGCTGCCATGCGGGAGCGTCTCCTGGCGGGCATGGCGGAACGCGGGATCACCGGCGACGTCGCAGCGGAGATTGCTCACAAGCTCGAAGCCTTCGCGGACTTCGGGTTCCCCGAGAGCCACTCGGTGAGCTTCGCCTACCTGGTGTACGCCAGCGCGTGGCTGAAACGGCACTACCCGGCTTCGTTCACCGCGGCGCTGCTGAACTCCCAGCCCATGGGCTTCTACTCGCCCCACACGCTCGTGCGAGACGCCATCCGCCACGGCGTGCAGGTCCTCGGCCCCTGCGTCCACACGTCACGTCGCGACTGCACCCTCGAGCCCCGCACTCCCGACGCCGGACCGAGGGGATTTCCTCGTCCCGGCTGGCACGCCGACGTGTCGACGCACGCGGTGCGGGTCGGCCTGCGCTACGTCCGGGGGCTCTCCGACCGGCTGCTGGACCGCATCGACGAGGCGCGAGCCGAGCAGCCCTTCGCCGACCTCGAAGACTTCACCCGCCGCACCCGGGCCACCGTCGACGCGCTCGAGTCGCTGGCGACGGCGGGAGCGTTCGCGGGCTTCGGCATTGAACGCCGCGAGGGCCTCTGGGCGGCCGGGGCTCTCCGCGACGCGCGCCCCGACACCTTGCCGGGCATCGCCGTCGGGGTCGACGCCCCAGCGCTTCCGGGGATGACCGAGATGGAATCCACCGCCGCCGACCTGCACACGACCGGTCTCTCCGCGGCGCGACACCCGACCGAATTCGTGCGCGACGAGCTCATCGCGGCCGGGGTCGTCACCGCCGAGGAGCTACGGACCCGGGCCGACGGCGCGCCGGTCGAAGTCGCCGGGATCGTCACGCACCGCCAGCAGCCCGAGACGGCAAAGGGCGTGGTGTTCTTGAACCTCGAGGACGAGACCGGTCTCGTGAACGTCATCTGCACCCCCGACGTGTGGCAGCGCTTCCGACGAGTGGCGCGCACCGCGCCGGCACTGCGGGTCCGGGGACGCCTCGAGCGTCACCAGGGGGTGATCAACCTCCTGGCCGTCCACCTCGAAGCACTTCCGCTCACGCCCGCCGCGCTGCTCCGGTCTCGCGACTTCCACTGACCGGCCCGAACCCGCCCCGAGTGCTCGCCCGCGGCTGACGCGTGAAGGCCGGCGTCCCCGGGAGCTAGTGCCCTGACCGGCAACCCTTGAGGGGCCGCGTCCACCACTTGGGGGAGGTGGCCGCGCAGACTTGTGGGATGGCGGAACGAGTCAGGGTCAGGGAGATCACCGACGACGAGGGGAT
>Ga0182024_10007877_pt1 | contig 22809 bp, 25 predicted proteins | sample P32metaG_FD_120480 | JGI IMG/M metagenome (GOLD analysis project Ga0182024, IMG submission 120480) | Permafrost microbial communities from Stordalen Mire, Sweden - P3-2 metaG (Illumina Assembly) | ecosystem: Environmental > Terrestrial > Soil > Wetlands > Permafrost | place: Sweden: Stordalen... | reverse complement strand
CCATGCGTGCAGCGCCTCACGTCGATATCGGAGCCGCCGGTGTTGCCGCGACGATCGGGGAGCCTGCCCGCGCACGGATGCTTTATCGTCTTCTCGACGGCCACGCTCGCACCAGTACCGAATTGGCGGTTGTAGCCGAGGTCAGCGCCTCCACCGCGAGTGTGCATTTGGCCAAGATGACCCAGCAGCGGCTGGTCACGGTGTTGTCTCAAGGAAGGCACCGGTATTACAGTCTCGCCGGCCCGAGCGTGGCTCGCGCCCTCGAAGCGTTGACGGTGGTGGCCGGCGGCGCGCGCGGGATTTTCAGCCCGACAACTCCCAGGCAATTGTGTTCTGCTCGTACCTGCTACGACCATATGGCCGGTCATTGGGCGGTGAGGCTGCGCGAGCGGTTCGAGGAGCTCGCCTGGCTGTTGCCGCGGGGGCGCGGCGATGACGACTATGAGCTCACTGGAGCGGGATCCAAAGGGCTGGCGGCCATTGGTATCGACATCGAGGCGACATGCGCCCTCCGGAGGCGCTTTGCCTATGCCTGCGTCGATTGGAGCGAACGAAAGCCCCACCTCGGCGGTGCGCTCGGCCATGCTCTCTTGGAAACGGCGTTGCGACAGAAATGGTTTTTGCAGGACTTGGACAGCCGGGCTCTCACGCTGACGGCTGCCGGCCGGCGGCATCTGCAATCGCGTTTCGGGCTGCAAATGCCCGCCGAAGCGATGTCTGCCTGACATGTCGCGGCGAGGCGCCCTGCCCTCCCTGGCGGCAATCGCCATCGGCGTCTCGATAGTCGCCCCTGCGGCGCTCCCAACTCTGACCTTCGCAACTTCGCCTGCCGCCCCCACGCCGACGATCGCGGTGCGGGCGGCTTGGATTCGATGGCTGCCCGCGGGCCTGCCCGCCGCAGGTTATCTCACGCTCGCCAACACCGGCGACAAGCCCGTGGCGCTGGTCGGGGCGTCGAGTCCCTCCTACCGCGACGTCTCGATCCATCGCAGCATCCTGCACGGCACCACCGAGGAGATGACGCCGGTCAAGCAGCTCACGCTCGAGCCTCACCAGACCATCGAATTCGAGTCGACCGGCTATCACCTGATGCTCATGCAGCCGGCGGCGGAGGCCGATTCCGCATCTCGGATTCCAATCACCCTGCATTTTTCCGACGGCTCTTCGCTGATCGTGCCGTTCGAGGTGCGCAAGAACTCAGCCTCAGGCTCCGCCCCTGCTCCATGAGTCGGGAATCGCGTTGATCTGATCGAGCAACGCCCGCCTTCTCTTCCTCCTTGACGTGACGTTTGATCATTTCCGACAGGACTCGCTTCCAGGAATGCCGGATAGAAAATTTCCTCCTCGATGGTCGTGTGGACGAAGCGCCGGCATCTCGTATTGCACCCAATGCCGCGCTGTTGGACACTAGGCGCCCGCTTCGCAAGCGTCAGGATGCAAATGTCGTGACCCTCAGCCTACTTCGCTCGAGCGCCGCCCTATCGCTCTTGATCGCAGGCTCGGTTGGCGCGACCCCTCCGCTCGGTTACCCGGCAGCGGCGCGCGACGCTCAGGTCGATGTCTACCACGGCATCAAAGTCGCCGATCCATACCGGTGGCTGGAGAACATCGATTCGCCCGATGCCCGTGCATGGGTGTCGGCCGAGAATCGACTGAGCCGCGGCTTTCTCGATTCCATCGCGGGTCGCGAGTCGCTCACGGAACGGCTTCGCAGGATTTGGAATTTCGAGCGCTGGTCGCCGCCCGAGCGCTATGGCCGAACCTGGCTGTATACGCACAACGACGGGCTACAGAATCAATCGGTGGTATTCGTCACGCAGGACCCGGGCGCGCCCGGGCGCGTCCTCATCGATCCGAACAAGCTGTCTCAGGATGGAACCATCGCTTTGCGCGAAACGGCGATGAGTCCCGATGGCCGCCTGTTCGCCTACTCGCTGTCGGATGCGGGATCAGACTGGCAGATTTGGCATGTGCGGGAGGTTGCGACCGGACGTGACCTTCCGGACACGCTGCAGTGGTCGAAATTCGGCGGCGCGAGCTGGCGCAAGGATGGCTCGGGTTTCTACTACACAACCTACGATCCGCCCAAGCCCGGTGCCGGACTCAAATCGGCCAACGAATATCAAAAGCTCTTTTTTCACCGATTGGGTTCCCGCCAGTCGGACGATACGCTGGTCTACGCGCGCACCGACAACCCGGGCTGGCTCATCGGCGCCACCGTTTCCGACGATGGCCGCTATCTCCTGATCCAATCCTCGCTGGGAACGGATGCGCGCAACACCGTCGCGGTTCAGGACTTGACCCGGCCTGACGCCCCCATCGTTCCACTCATTCCGAACCCGACCGCAACCTACGACGTCATCGGCAACGTGGGAGCCTCGCTCCTGATCCGCACGGATGAATCCGCTCCGCGCTATCGAATCGTCAGCGTGAATCTTCAGCATCCCGATTCCAAAAGCTGGCGCGCCGTCATCGCCGAAGGCGCCGACACGCTGGATGCCGCGACGCTGGTCGGAGGCCAGCTCATCGTGCATCGATTGAAGGACGCGCACAGCGCGGTGGATCGCTATACCCCGGAAGGCCGGCTGATCGGCGCAGTCGATCTGCCCGGACTCGGAACGGCGGCAGGTTTCTTGGGCCATGGGGACGATGCTCGTGTCTTTTACTCCTACTCGAGCTTCAGCACGCCGCCATCAGTCTTCTCACTGGACCTCGCGACCGGCAAGGCCGAGCTTTGGCATGCGCCGCATCTCGAAGGCTTCGCGCCGTCCGAGTTCGAGACTCACCAGGTCTTCTATACCAGCAAAGACGGGACGCTCGTTCCGCTCTTCATCACGGCGCGCAAGGGAACGCCCTTGTCGGGTAATAACCCCACGATCCTCTACGGCTACGGCGGTTTCAACGTACCGGTAACCCCCGGATTTTCCCCGACGATCGCCGGATGGCTTCAGCTCGGCGGAGTCTATGCCGTGGCCAATTTAAGAGGCGGCGGCGAATATGGCCGGGACTGGCACGAAGCGGGCATGAAAACTCATAAGCAAAACGTGTTCGATGATTTCATCGCCGCCGCGGAATATTTGAGCAAGTCGCATTGGACGAGTCCGGCACGGCTCGCGCTCTCCGGCCGGTCGAACGGCGGACTGTTGATCGGCGCGGTCGAAGAGGAACGTCCCGATATCGCGGCAGCCGCCGTACCGCAGGTGGGCGTCATGGATATGCTGCGCTTTCGCGAGTTCACGATCGGCAAGGCGTGGGAAGCCGATTACGGGTCGGTCGACGAGGCTGAGGAGTTCGCCTCACTCTACGCGTATTCCCCCTATCACAACGTCAAGAGCGGGGTGAACTATCCGGCGACGCTGATCATGACGAGCGATCACGACGACCGCGTATTTCCAGCGCACAGCTTCAAGTTTGCCGCCGCCATGCAGCATGCCGATCCTCAGGGCAACCCCATCCTGTTGCGCGTGGAGACACGGGCTGGACACGGCCAGGGGATTCCCACCGCCAAGCTCATCGACGAGGTGGTCGATATCTACGCCTTCGTCTTGCATGCCTTCGGGATCAACGCAGCTTCCGGTTGAGCTCTGAGCGTACACTGTGCGGTAAAACACCATGAGGAACTCGTTTCATGCATGATCCCAAACTTCGTTCGATTCGATTTGCCGCGGCCATTCTGGCGCTGAGCGCCTGCGCCGCCGCCGTTGCGGCGCCGGATTCAGCGTTGAAGGCAGCCATTGCCGATCCTGGCCGGACCGCCAAATTCGTCGCACGCGACCCGGTACGTCATCCGCTCGAGGAGCTGACCTTCTTCGGACTCAAGCCGAGCATGACCGTCGTCGAGCTGTGGCCCGGCGGAGGCTACTGGACCGAAATCCTGGGGCCGTACCTCGCCAAGACCGGGGCATACTACGTGGCGCTCGAATCCACCGACGGTTCGGAGGGCAACAAATCGGTCAGCCAATGGCGTTCACGAATCGCCGCCGAGAAGGACCGTCTCGGTACCATCCACGAGACGACGCTTGCAGCCGGCCACTTCGACATCGCCCCGCCGGGCTCGGCCGACGCGGTGTTGACGTTCCGTAACTTGCACAACTGGATGGATGGCGGCTACGCCGATCAAGCGTTGGCTGCGTGCTTCACGGCACTCAAGCCGGGCGGAATTCTGGGCATCGAGGAGCACCGCGGCCGCACCGACAAGCCGCAGGATCCGAAGGCGACCGACGGTTACGTGCGCGAAGACTATACGATTGCGCTCGCCAAGAAGGCAGGCTTCGTGCTCGTCGCCAAATCCGAGATCAACGCCAATCCGAAGGACACGAAGAATTGGCCGGACGGCGTATGGACGTTGCCGCCCACGCTCTCGCAGGGCGATAAGGATCGCGCGAAGTACCTGGCCATCGGCGAAGCGGATAATTTCGTGCTGAAATTCCGCAAGCCTCAGTAGCCGCCAGACGTCCGCTCAGATGGCCGGCCCCAAAACGAGGGGCGATCCGTCACCGAAGCGCGAGAGGCGAAAAGGCGACGGGTCAACGGAAGGTGTTTGCCCGGTGGCAAGATCGGCGGCGAGCCGGCCGGCCCCCGGGCCTATTCCGAAACCATGCCCCGAGAATCCTGCGGCGACGGTCAATCCGGGAATCGTCCCAACCGGGCCGATGTACGGAATCACGTCCGGCGTGGCATCGATGTACCCCGCCCACTCCTGAATGACGGGTACATCGAGAAATTGCGGATAGAGGCGCGCCATCGCTTCGCGCGCCTTTCGATTCAGGGTCTTGTCGGGCGCGGGGTCCAATACGCGCGTGGTCTCGAACGGGCTCGGCCGATCGAGCCGCCAACGCCGGGGCGCGCGTAGCTCCCGAAAGGTCTGTGCATTCAACCGCGGCTTGATGGAAGAGGCCTCCTTGCGCACGGACTGCCAGAAGTCGCTCAGGTAGCGCACGGAATCCGGAACCAGAGGAACCACGAGGCCCGAGCCGGGAGCAATCGTATATCCCCCGTCCAACCGCTTGCGGTAGCCGACATCGTTCAAATAGGCACACGCCTCGGGACCGCCGGCAATGGGCGCCGTACGCAGTACCGAGGACAGGACCTTGAGCTGCGGCAGCCGCACACCCAGGCTCCCGCAAAACAGACTCGTCCATGCTCCCCCTGCGAGTATGACGGTATCGCAGGCGATGGATCCGCGCTCCGTCACCACCGCGCCGATTCTGCCGGCGGTCCGCTCGATCCCTCTCACGGCACAGTGGGCGAGGATGACCGCTCCCATGCGCTGCGCCGCGCGGGCGATCGCGGGCGCCGCCTTTTGCGGCTCGGCGCAGCCGTCGGAGGGTACGTGCAGACCGCAGCGAAAGCTGCCCGTTGCTCCCGGCATCAGCGCCTCGAGTTGTCCTCCGCGTACGATCCGGGCGCCGATGTCGTAGGGACGAGCCATCTCGAGCCAGGCGGCGAAAGCGTTCTCGTCGTCCTCCGATTCACCCACATACACGACGCCGCATTCCCGAAAGCCCGTCGCGCTGTCCGTAAGGCGGTCCATGTCGCGCCACAATTTGAGGCTCTCCACGGTCAGCGGCATTTCGCGCTCGTCCCGGCCGGTCTGACGGCACCAGCCCCAATTGCGGCTGGACTGCTCGCAAGCGATATAGGCCTTCTCGCAAAGCACAACCGGGATCCCGCGGGCGGCGAGCGCGAGCGCGGCGGAAGTACCGATGATTCCTCCGCCTATGACGACGACACTGGTCGCGTTAGGCAGCACCTCGTCGGGGGTTATCGAGTCGACGTAAGGGCCCATGGGCACCGCCGGTTGCAAAAGCGTGCGATTATACGGCCATCCCGGCTGGATGATGTGCACTGCGGAGCCTGCATGACGACGGATTCGACCCCCATCCCGCACGACGGTCGGCCCGCTTCGATTCCCTCGATCGACATAGCCCCGTTGTTTGACGATGCATCGCCGGCGCGCGACCGCGCCGACCGCGCCATCGTGGAGGCGGCCGCAGAGGTGGGATTCTTCGTGGCGTGCGGGTTTCCGACGGGTCTGCCCGTGAATCGGACCGCGCGCGCGGACCTCTTTCGCCTGTTCGGCCTGCGCGACGATGAGATCCGCCCGCTCTGGCGACAAAAATTCGATGCCTCGCACCCGAACGTGTATCGCGGTTGGTTTCCCCGGCAACGAGGCTTTCTCACCAGCAAGGAGGGCATCGATCTCGGCCCCGACGTGGCCTATGGCCCCTGCGTGACTTGCGAGGGCGATCCACTGCGCGAAGCGACTCCCCTGCCCCGGGAGTCGATATTGCCGGGCTGGCGAAAGGCAGCGGCAAATTATTATCTCGGCATGGTGCTCATCAGCCAAGCCTTGATGCGCTCGATCGCCCGGAGCCTCGACTTGCCGGAAGGCTTCTTCGATGCGGCGTTCGATCGCGGCTTATCTACATTGCGCCTGCTTCGGTATCCCCTTCGCACCGACACGGATGATGCGGCGGCGGTCGATCCGAGCGTGTGGGTTACCCACCGGGGACAGCGGTATTACGTGACGGGCGCTCCGCATGTCGACTCCGGGTTTCTCACATTGCTGGCGCAGGACGGGGTCCCCGGTCTGCAGGCGAGGCACCGCAACGGAAATTGGATCGATGTCTCCCCGGAAGAGGGCACGCTGGCTGTCAACTTCGGCAAGGTGCTGGAACGGTGGAGCGCTGGCCGCATCAAGGCCACCGAGCACCGCGTCATCGGCACGGGACAGGAGCGGCTGTCGATTCCGTTTTTCTATGAGGCGCGCGCGGATGCGCAAATCCGTCCGTTCCCGATGGATGCCGCCGCTTCCTTCGAACCTTTTCTGTACGGGGACTATCTGTGGGCCACGACCACGCAGTTCGTGGAATTCAAAGGCATGGAATCGCTGCGCAGGCCCATGGCGGTCGGGAACCGCGCGCCCGCCTCTTGAATAGAGACCACCGGCCCCCATCAGTACGGCAATGCCCTCGCGCCGCCGTCTGCTTCGACCCAGCTGGATCATCCTTGCTTTACTGATATATGTCGGCTGTCGATTGTTGCCGCCGCTCGGCTTGGGTCCGATGGGCACGGCGGCAGCCGCCGCGCTGCTCCTGGCCGCTGGAATCCTGGTCCCGCAATCCATCCGGCGCAAGGACGCCCTCGCCTGGGTCGGACTCACCGCGCTCGGTTTCTTTTCCACGCTGTTGGTGACGACTCTGCTGCGAGACGTGTTGCTGCTGGCCGCGCGCCTTTCGATGAGCAGCGCGAGCTATGAGGCGCTGCTGACACCCTCCGCGCTCGGCGCGATCGTGCTCACCATCGCCGTCACGGGCGTCGGATTTCTGGTTGCACGGCGCCCCCGCATCGTAAACATCGACATTCCGATCTTTCGGCTTCCCAAGCCCCTTCACGGTTTTTCCATCACGCAGATCAGCGACCTGCACGTCGGCCCCACCATCCGGCGAGAATTCGTCGAGCGGCTCGTCAGCCGCGTGAACGCCTTGCGCGCCGACCTCATCGCGGTGACGGGTGATCTGGTGGACGGTTCCGTGCAACAACTCGCCACGCATACCGCGCCGTTGTCGAAACTTTCCGCGCGGCACGGCGCCTACTTCGTTACCGGAAACCACGAGTACTACTCCGGCGAGGCCGCGTGGACCAAGGAGATCCGCAGGCTGGGTTTGACGGTGCTCAAGAATCAGCACGTCGTCCTCAATCATGACGGGGCCTCTCTCGTGCTGGCGGGCGTCGACGATATCGGTGCCCATCACTTCGATGCCGCTCAGCGAAGCGATCCCGCTGCCGCGCTCGAGGGCGCACCGCTGGACGCCGGAGCAAAGATACTGCTCGCCCATCAACCGGGTTCCGCGCACGCCGCGGCGCAGGCCGGTTACGACGTACAGATCTCGGGCCATACGCACGGAGGCCAGTTCTGGCCCTGGAATTTATTCGTGCGGTTCTTCCAGCCGTTCACGGCCGGATTGCACCGAATGAAAAGCCTCTGGGTCTACGTCAGCCGCGGCACCGGCTATTGGGGCCCGCCGAATCGGTTCGGCGTCCCCGCGGAAATCACCCGCATTCGATTGGTGCCGGCGGTGCAGGGGTAAAATCCCGCCAGGGCATCCGCTCGACGTTGCCAAATAGGCTATTGCGCGAGCCGCGGCGCCGGGCCTCGATACAACCAAGCGACGATCGCCCCGAGTATGACGATCAGGATGCCGTCGCCAATGATTTGCTTGATGACCACTTCTCCTGGCATCGGCTGCACCACGAAGTAGATCATGTCGGTAGGTACGATCGTGAGGAGCGCAACCGCGACGCCAAAGCGCACGCCTTGGGCCATCCACGGCTTGGCCTCCGCACCGCGGGCATAAATCCAAACGAATGCGCCCGAGAGGATCACGTGGGCCAGTATCATCAGGGGAAAATATTTCTGTGCGTCCCCCTCTGTCCGGAAAAGATTCGTGAGTTGCATGTAGTCGGGACGAAGCAGCACGCCATGTACGACAAAGCTGCCGAGAAACCAGGCAACGAAAAGCACGAACCAGGCGATGATGAACTTCTTGCTCATGGTCTCTCTCCCTACGGTGTGCAAGGCGTGGCGGGCATGGCGCAGGTTGCACATGCGGCTGAACGCGAGCATACGCCGGCGCCGCCGGGACGAAAACAGTCAGCCATGGCGGGACTAGCGTGAATCGCTCCCCCCATCGCCGGTTGGCTGTGCTCAAGCCGCCGTATCGCGGCCCCAGCACGAACAGCTGCTAACCCAACGCTGCGAATGCCTACCACAGCCCACCGAGAGCCACGGTGATCGCCTCGCCGTTCACGCCCCCCGCGGCATCGCTGCACAAAAACGCTATCACCTGCGCGACCTCCCGAGGCTCCAGCACCCGGTTCTGCGGGTACATGGCGGCGCGCTCGCGCCATACCTGCTCGACGCTGACCCCGCGCCGTTCGGCGTCCGTACTCGCGGAGCGCTCCGCCATCGCCGTTCGTACCCACCCAGGAAGCACCGCATTGGATGTGACTCCAAAAGGCCCGGCGTCCTGGGCAACGGCACGTGCAAGGCCGATGACGCCATGCTTGGATGCTGAGTACGCGCTGCCGGAACGTTCCGCTTTCTCGCCGGCGGTCGAACTGGTGAATACGAGCCGGCCGAAGCCGCGCTTGCACATGCCGCCCACCGTCAGCCGCGCGAGCTCGAACGGACCGTCGAGGTTAATGCGCATCGTCTCGCGCCAGACCTCGGGATCCTGCTCCCACACGAGCCGCTCGTGCGCAGAACCGATGCCATGGTTCACGACCAAGAGGTCGATCGGCCCGAGGCGTCGTTCGGTTTCCGCAACCGCAAGGGCGCAGCCCTCGGAGGTCCCCAGATCGGCCGCGACGTATTCGAGACCAACGGCCGCCAATTCCGTCGCGCTGCGCGACACGACCATCACGCGCACCCCCGCTGCCGACAGCAGCAGCGCCGCCTCCCGCCCGATCCCCCGGCCGCCGCCCGTCACCAGCGCCACTCGTTCGTTCATCGGCCAGCCCCCCTATTTGTGATCCGGAATCGTCGCACGCTTGAGCGCGAATATGCCTTTTGCGGCCTATTAGATCAACAAACCTGCATTGGGTGGCTGCCGGCGCGACCCGACGTTTCCGCGGAAACGCCTTCGCCTACAAGTACTGCGATTGGCAGACGGCGGGGAAGTCGTGCGAGGATCACGATATGGGCCATAAAAACTTTATGGCGCTGTTGGGCGAGAGGGATTCTTGAAGGGAGAGGTAGCAATGGACAGCTTGGGCGCCGCGCCGAGATTCTCAATTTCTCGATGGCTGGCCGCCATCATTTGGATCTGCGCAATATATATTGCGGGACCGGGCGCTCGGGTTGCAGAAGCCGAGGCGCCCATTGAAGTGTATGGACACCTTCCCACCCTCGAGGACCTGGCGTTGTCGCCAGACGGAACCAAGCTGGTCTTGGTTAGAACCAGTGAGGATGAGCGAAACCTCTACATCAAGCCATTGACTGAAAATAAGGTGCTGGGCGCGGCGCATGTCGGCGATGCGAAGCTGCGGAGCATCGAATGGATGGACAATGACAATCTCTTGTACGAGATTTCGAGCACAAGCCTGCCGCCGTTCGGCTTTTCGGGACCCCTACACGAATGGTTTCAGTTGGGTACTTTCAATGTGCCTAAGCAAAGATTACGCGGCATGTCGTTCGACCTACAGGGCGAGAGAACCTTCAACGTCATTTCCGGCTCACCCATGCTACGCGACGTGAGGGGCGCAACCACGCTTTTCGTGCCAGGCCTCTATGTGACAGACCGAACGTTGCCTGCGCTCTTCAAATACGACGTCGCGGACAGCTCCATGCGGTTGATTGCAAAGTCCGGCTATCCTCGGACCCAGTGGTTGATTGATGAATCCGGTGCTATCGCGGGCGAATTCATTTATCATGACGAGCAAAAGCAATGGGACTTGAGGCTCGGCGGAACCGGCCGCATGCGGACCGCGGCCTCCGGCGCTGCGCCCATCGATGTGCCAAGCGTTGTTGGGTTCAGCGCGGCCGGGGACTCGATTCTGCTGCGATTCGTCGAGAATGGTGAGCCGCTTTGGAAGCCGCTATTCCTCAAAGACGGTTCCTGGGGTGCGCCGCTCGCGAGGGGACAAGCGTTCAATCGGCCGATCGTCGACCGCAAAAGTGGACGCATCATCGGCGGAGTCCAAGGCATCGACGATTCCCGCTACATCTTTTTCGACAATGAGTTACAGGCTCACTGGGACGCCGTGCTTCGTTCTTACCCGAACGAACGAGTCGACTTGCTGTCGCATTCGGATGACTACTCGCGACTGCTCGTACGCGTTTTCGGCGCCAAGGATGGATATGTTTACGCGCTGTTCGATTGGTACAGTCACCAAACCGCGACCCTCGGAAAGGTCTATGAGGGGCTCGAGACGGTTGCAACGGTCAGGCACATTGCCTATCAGGCCGCGGATGGCCTCGAGATTCCAGCTTATTTGACCTTGCCGCGCGGGCGCCCGGAAGCGAATCTGCCCCTCGTCGTGCTCCCCCATGGCGGTCCTGCCGCTGCGGATTCGGACCACTTCGACTGGTGGGCTCAGGCGCTGGCCGACCAGGGCTATGCCGTCCTGCAGCCGAACTATCGCGGTTCGAACGTGAACGATCGTTTCATGGCTGCCGGCTCTGGTGAGTGGGGCCGCAAGATGCAGACGGACCTGTCCGACGGCGTTCGTTACTTGGCAAAGCAGGGAACGATCGATCCCAAGCGCGTCTGCATCGTCGGCGCGAGCTACGGCGGCTACGCGGCCTTGGCTGGAATTACGCTGGATTCCGCTGTGTACCGCTGCGCCGTGTCGGTGGCCGGCCTTTCTGACTTGAAGCGCATGCTGCAATGGATAAACCTAAATGTCGGGCGACACGACAACCATGCGCAGCGCTACTGGGATCGGTTCATGGGAGTTTCCGGCCCGAGCGACCCGACGCTTCGCGCAATCTCGCCGATCGAGCACATCGATGCTGTGACGGCGCCCGTGCTGTTGATTCACGGCCGCGACGATACCGTGGTGCCGTTTGAGCAGAGCGAAATCATGGCCGACGCCTTAAGGCATGCAGGTAAATCCGTTGAATTCGTGACCCTCAAGCGCGAGGATCACTGGCTGTCGCGCAGCGCCACGAGATTCCAAATGCTGCAGGCCACCGTCGCTTTTTTGAAGGCAAACAATCCACCCGACTAGGGGCTTCAGTCTTCGAACTCGTACCATCATTTTTGGCCGAATCCATAAAATCGCATTTTGGTAGAGAAATTCGGATGAACCCGAACGCTCGCCTTCCGACCTCCGAACGCTCTCTGATTGACACAGAAGGCATTTGTCGGTATAGTTCACCATATGGTGAACTATACCGAACGGCGGCTCGACCGTACTTTTGCGGCGCTGGTGGACGGGACTCGCCGGGCGATCCTTGCGCGCCTCGAGCGCGAAGACAGCGCAACTGTGAGCGAGCTCGCGCAGCCCTTCGCGATCAAGCTGCCCGCGGTGATGAAGCACTTGGACGTTCTGCATGATGCCGGCCTCATCACGCGATCGAAGGCGGGGCGAATAGTCACGGTGCGGCTCACGCCGGAACCCATGAGGATAGCGATGGATTGGTTGCAGCGCTACCAGCACTTCTGGTCGAGAAGTCTGGCTAGTCTCGCCGCCTATGCCGAAGGTAAGGATACCGAGGCTAGAAAGAAAGGACGATGACCAGTCTTACCCTTGTGCGCCGCTTGCCGAGACCGATGTGCGAATCGGGGGGCGATTTCGAGTGCGCTTCCGCAAGCTCGACGGCACCGAACATGAGAGTACCGGCGAGTATCTCGAACTCATTGAGTCCAAACGGCTCGTAATGAGCTGGCAGTGGACCAGCGGCGGCGAGCCGGAGGAGGACGGTGAAGTGTCGCGCATCGCTTCGCACGCCAAGGAAGCTCAATAAGATGAGATACCCGCCCGTAGTCGGTGTGGTATTGCTCTGCACATCCGTTGCGCAAGCAGCGGGTTACCCAACGATGGCACCTCAGGATCAATACATGATGGATCGTGCTGCCGAAATCGCCCTAGCGAAGAGCGCCGCGCCGCCCTCCATCGCAGATAAGGCGACGGTGCTGGTGCTGACGCGCCACGGCTACGAAACCGCGGTCAAGGGTAGCAACGGATTTGTTTGCGCGGTCGAGCGCGGATGGATGTCGCAATACAACTTCCCGCAATTCTGGAATCCGCATATGCGCGGGCCGATGTGCTATAACCCGCCTGCGGTGCGCTCGATCCTGCCGTACACGATAAAACGCACGGAGTTGATTCTGGCAGGGCGTTCGAAGCCAGAGATGATCGCCGCGATCAAGGATGCCATCACAAGTCATGCGTTGCCGCCTCTGGAATCGGGCGCGATGACCTATATGATGTCCAAGCAGGGATATCTGAACGACGAGGCGCACAACTGGGTGCCGCATCTCATGTTCTATTTTCCGCGCGCGCAAGGTTCAACATGGGGCGCCGATCTGCCCGGCGCGCCGCCGATGCTGAATCCACAGTTCCAAGATTCGCCGGAAGCTTTGAGCGTGATCATGGTGCCAGTGACACACTGGTCCGACGGGACATCCGCACCCAAAATGCAGTGAGCTAAGTTGCTCCTGCGGCCTGATTTACCCGGACTCCGCTCATATCTAGGGTTGGTGATCTTCCAAATCGGCGTGCAATCGCGCCTGAGCACGATCGATGTATGCGCGGAGGCGCTGCCGAAGGCCGCGAGGCAGCGCTGGCACAATGCGTCCTTCGATGAAATCCAACGCCCGCGAAAGGGCGCGTTCGTAGAGCGTCATGCGATGTGAATGGTTTTGCATCGAAGCCTCCTCCCACCTCGGTCGGTCAGGGTCCCGCGCCTCCAGGTGGGCGTATCACCCCAGCCGCGGCCTAAGGCTGCGTACGTCCCGAGAAGAGACAGCACCCAGCAACTGATCATTGTCGTCAGTGATCGGCAGGGCCCGAAAGTTATAGCGCTCGAAAAGAAGTGCAGCCTCGCGCAGCGTGGCGTCTTTCGGTAATGAAATCACGTGCTCCGTCATGATATCGCCCAGCGTCTGCCCCGGTTCCGCGGCAACCATTTCGCGAATATCCACGACACCCTTCAATGCGCCCTCCCCATCGGTGATGTAGACGTACATTACGACCTCCTTGTCCTTCGCGAGCTCGCGGTAACGGTCGAGCACTTCCGCGGCCGGAGTCGTCGGCGGTAACTTTATGATTTCGGGCGACCCATAGAGAAGAATTTGCTCATCGTGCTCATCAATGATGTGCTCGACCTTGGAGGACTTGTCCTGATCGATTAGCTTTAAGATTGCGCCGGCTTGGTCACGGGGCAGAATGGCGAGGATGTCGGCCGCCTGGGCCGGGGTCATTTCATTGATCAGAGCCGCCGCGCGCTCCTTCTCGATGGCGCGAATCAACTCCCTTTGTACCCGAGGCTCAACCTCCTCCAATGTGTCCGACGCCTGTTCGGCGTCCAGGGCATTGAACAACGCAACGCGTTGGCCCCCCTCGAGTTCTTCAAGGATATCGGCGAGATCCACCGGATGGATCTCGGTCAAGCCCGCTTTGGGGACTTTAAGCTTAATATTTCCGGCGAAGCTCCCCAACTGCTGCGGGAGCGGTTGCACGTACAGCCAGGACACCCGATCCTCTTGGTTGCGATTGGTAAGGAGTTTCGCGAGCTTGCGAAAGCCCAGCCGTCGCAGCGCCCGATAGTGGCTGAAATCGACCTCTGCTGCGTATAGCTTGTCGTTCTGAAAAGCGAGCTTGACATCGTAGACAATTTCGACCTCGTGGTCGTCTAAGTCCAGAATCTTCTTATCGAGGATGTGATCCTGGAGCAGGATCAGATTCTCCTGCGGCGCTCGCTCGAATTGCGCTAAGTCCTCGCCGATATCGAGCACGATCTCCTGATTGGATATGAGTCGCACTCGATCCCATGGAACCGTCAGAGATGCATAGCCAAAGGATCGCGAAACGATGACTTGCGTGACTTCAGGGAGCTTGCCGGTTTCGATGATCGCAAGATCACTCAATCGTCCGATCCGCTTTTTCTTCACGAACACACGACGACCGAGGATCTCGCTTAAGTAGAACTCCTGCTCAATGACGGTTGCCATGGCTAGCCTTGAGTCACGATGAGAACAAATTTGTAGATCATCAGCGCCACCAGAGCCAGAAGGTACACCCTGAGCACCAGGAGCGACCTGCGGACCGCCCCGGACATCTCAATGCGCGGCTCGCGATACCGGGAATTGATCTCGGAAAATTTGGCGAAAAGATTGCGCAGTTTGCTCATTTTGGCGTCCTCCCCTATTTAAAGAGGTTGGGGAACAACACAGAAAAGCCGTACAGGGTCGACAGGATAATGATCGAGACGACAATAAAGCCGCCGATGAGATTCTGGGTGAGGGTATTGCAGCGCTCACCCATGGTGGGTCGGTCGTTCAGAAGCAAGATCAAAAACACGAGCGCCGCCGGAAGCAACGTCACGGCGATCACCTGAACGAACAAGGTGATAAGGACCAGTGGCGCCTGCGGAATGAGAACAACCAAACCCGACGTGATGAGCATGAGAAAGTAGGTCGCGTAGAACCAGGGCGCCTGACGGATCTTCGTGTTAAGTGAGTGCGCCCAGCCGAAGATTTCTCCGAAGGCCCATGAACTGGCGAGAGAGATACAGATAGCGCCCAACAAGCCGGCATCAAACAGGCCAATGGCGAGAAAGGTTCCGATGTAGCGATCGGTCTTCATCAATTCGGAAGCCGCCTGAGCGGCGCTGTCGATGTCGATGCCCGGGAGCACGGTTCCGGTCACAATGACGATGAATACGGCCACGGCCACGGTAATGATCGAGCCGAGCAATGTGTCGAAGCGGCCCCACGGGATATCTTTCTCGAGCATCCCTTTATCGACTACGGCACTTTGTTGGAAAAACAACATCCACGGGGCGATCGTTGTCCCGATGTTGGCCATCAGGAAGAAGAACAACTGGCCGTCGAATCCCCCGGCGAAGTTTGGAATCAAGCCCTGATGCAGGATGTCCCGAACGGACGGATGTACGAGAAAAGCGCCTGGGATGTAAACTAGGTTAAGTGCGCAGAACAGTAGCGCAAGCTTCTCGAAGGTCCAGTATCTGCCATTCAGGACAATGACTGCCATCAGCATGATGACCCCGACGACAGTAATCCATGGCGGTACGCCAAAGATGGCGAGCGCGGCCGTCATACCGACAAACTCGGTGACCAGCGTCAGCCAGTCGACGATCAGCAGGTCAATGAGCGAAAACCATCCCCAGAACGCGCCAAAGCCGTCGAAGATCGCCTCGGCGTGACCCCGCTTCGTGACGGCGCCAAGCCGCACGGTCATCTCCTGAACGTAGTAGGCGACCGGGATCAGGATGAGCAGAAACCAAATAAGGTGGTAGCCGTACTTCGCCCCGGTGGCCGCATACGTGGTAATGCCACCCGCGTCGTTGTCCGCGACCATGACGACGATGCCCGGCCCGGCGATGACTAGGTAGAGTCCAACCGCCTTCCATGCCTTGCGGAGGGGATAGTAGAGTCTTGCAAAAAAATTCACGTCATCGTCCTTATCGCTACTACGGTGTTGTAGGTCATGGCACTATTCTGGATGATCATCATTGTCATGGACGATGTCAGCGTCAGGACTGCGCGTGGACACGCACCGCGAATATCGATACGGGTCCGCGGTCGCGGTTGTAGGCCGGGCTCTTGATGAATTGATAATCAAGAGTCAGGTGGAGCTGCGACAGCTTGGATGCAGGAAGCCCATGCACCACCTACGCGACCCAAAATCCCGCGGCGATAAGACCAAAAAACGCGAGCGATAGGCTGGCCCACAGAAACACCATGACCTCCGCGACGGCGCCACTGACTCGGGCGGCGAGCTCCGCCCACTCGATTTCCGGACGCCACTTCAGGCACCTCAGCGCGGATCCGCGGACGTGCGGTGCGAAATAAACATTCGACAATGCAGCCATGTTTCTCTTCCTCACATGCTTGAAGCGCCGTTGCTCAAGCCCGGGAGGAAATGGCTTTCGGGGAATTAGGCGATCAGCGCGAAATTCCTGCCGGCGATTCTCTTCCAGGCCTTTTGCTCCAGCCCGACCGACGGGATGCGCCGCTGCGCGCAGCTGCACCTCATCTGCGTCACGGGACGGGAGCTAGGGTGGGGGTCCATAAATGTGTAAACCTCCGGTACTATCTGGCGGTCGAAACATACCCTACCCTGGTATAGTTGCGCAAGAGGTTTTGTGCTATGAGTCATATTGCGAAAGAAAAAGCCAAATTACTGAATCGCCTAAAGCGTATGCGCGGCCAAATCGAGGCCATGGAACGGGCGGTCGATGCGGACAACGAATGTGCCACGGTGCTGCAACAGGCGACCGCCTGTCGCGGCGCGTTGGACGGTTTCATCGCAGAGGTCATCGAGGATCACATCCGCGAGCACATGGTCGATCCGAAAGGCGGGCGGGATTCGCCGCAGGCTCTCGCGGCCGAGGAGCTGATCGAGGTCGTCCATCAGTATCTGAAGAAGTAGGGTTTCAACGCGGCTCCGTCGCCACCTGCGCGGTTAGTTCGGGGCCTTTTCAAGCTTCAGGCGCAAGGTGACAATGGGTGCCTTCTCGTTGACCTGCTGGTTGGACCTGTCTTCTGGAATTGGCCGGTTCTTTTAGCGACGCGGATCGATCACATGGCCCAACAACACAATTCCGACGAACATCACGATCACGCGCACGCGGGACACGGTCATGCTGGGCATGATCATACAGGGACGGCGAGCGAACATCGCCTGCGCTCCGCGCTCGCGCTGCTCTTCGCGTTTACCCTTGTTGAAGCCGCCGGCGGTTTCTGGTCAAACTCTATCGCGCTGCTGGCTGAGGCCGCTCACATGCTGGCCGACTCGGCGTCGCTGCTGCTGGCCATTGTCGCGATCCGCGCTGGTCGAAGGCCCGCGAACGCGAATCGCACGTATGGTAATCGGCGATACCAGACTCTTGCGGCCTATACGAACGGTCTGACCCTGCTGTCTCTCACCGCCTGGATCGTCGTCGAGGCCTCACGCAGGCTGATCGCTCCACCACCAGTCAATGGCAAGATCATGCTGGGGATTGCGGTGATCGGAGGTATCGCGAACCTGGCAGCCTTTGTGGTGTTGTCCGGCGCCAAGTCGCTCAACGAACGAGGCGCACGCGCGCATATATTGAGCGACCTCTTGGGGTCGGGCGCGGCGACCGCGGCAGCAGGCGTCATTCTTCTATTTGGTTGGCTGCCGGCAGATCCATTATTGTCTATTGCGGTGTCCGCTCTGATCCTTCGCTCGGGTTGGCGGTTGACTCGCGAATCGGCGCATATTCTGCTCGAGGGAACACCCCCCGGTTGTAGCGTCGAGCAAGTGCAGATGGAGCTGACAGAGATATTGGGAGTGTCAAGCATCCATCACGTGCATGCGTGGTCTCTCACCGGAGAGAGTCCCATCGTCACTTTGCACGCCGAAATTTCTGATGGTACTGATCGGCAGCAGGTCTTAACGGCAATAGTGGCGCGCCTTCGTGAGCGCTTGGGAATTGAACACGCCACTGTGCAGATCGAGGAGGGCCACTGCGCGGCGCCCGGCACACCCGATGATTGTCATGACTCTTCAGCCTCGATTGAGCACTGGCATGAAGGGCAGAATCACTGACTCTGGGTCAATCAGTGTTGCCGAATTGCATCGGTGATGGACCTCGAACTGAAACGGTCTTTCGGTTGCTTATCGAGCTGTCGGCGTGGCTCGGCGAACTCCCGGAAAAGATTTGCGTTCCTGAGGCGTACAGAAGCCCGATGAGATCCCCCGCTCCGCCGCGCTATACAAGCTCCGACTCTAGCCGCTCGATGATTGGGCAGCTCATCCCGTGCGGTTGATCGCACGCTGCCACCAAGCCCCGCAGCACGTCGCGCAGCTGGACCAAGTCCAAAAGCTTTTGTTCGACGAGGGCCAATTTCTCTACTGCGAGCGATCGAGTTTCTTTGCAAGCCCCCTTGGCATCAAGCTTCAATAGCCGCTGCACTTCTTTGAGTGACACGCCCATTTGAAAAAATCAAAGAGTCGCGACTAGCATTCCGCATTTGGCACTGGATTTGGCACTCCAAAAGAAGTCGCGGAGAGGCTTCGCCCACTCGAGACGACCGTGACTGTCCGCAATCGGGAAGCCTGGAATTGGCATGAACTCTGGAAAACTCGACAAATCACCGCCGAAATGGCCATTGACGCCACCCGCGACCGGCGTATAGTTTCGTTGTTGAAGATTTCAACAATCGAGGTCGGAATGGCAACCGTCAATTTCAGTGTACCGGATGAAGTGAAGGCAGAATTCGACAAGACCTTCGGCGATCAGAACAAGAGCTCCATCATCGCGGAACTGATGCGGCGGGCCGTGCGCGAGCGGCATCTTCAAATTAGGCGGGAACGACTGTTCCGCCAATTGAGCAGCGCGCGTAGCAGTCGGCCGTCCTTCAGCAGTGACGAAGTACGCAGGGCACGAGCAGCTAATCGACCGTGATCGTCGTGATCGATGCGAGCGTGGTTCTAAAATGGCTGCTTGAGGACCCCGCTCGTGAACCTGACACCGAGAAGGCCCTAGCCCTCATCGAGTCGGTCGTAAGTGGGAGACTGGAGGTCCTGCAGCCCGTGCATTGGTTGGCCGAAGTGGCAGCGGTCGCTGTCCGCCTCGCCCCACAGACGGCAGTCCGCGACGTCGAAATGCTCGCCGCGCTGGAGTTTCCGACGACCGATGACCCGAACGTCATCCGGCGGGCAACCCACCTTGCCATCGAGACCAATCATCATCTGTTTGACACGCTGTATCACGCAGTCGCGCTTGAGCACGAAGACGCTGTGTTGCTTACCGCAGACGATCGGTACTACGGGAAAGCCGAGCGCTACGGGGCGATTGCCGCATTGCGCGACTGGGGAAGCGTACCTTAATCGTCCAACAGCAGCCTTGGCTGAAAGCGTCATCGCGCAACGTTTTTTTTATCTTTCGCAAACATTGAAAAGACCCAAGATCTGGCAGCCAACACGGCAGCCACACTCTGCTTCTCGCGCGCGGGTAGGGAGCGATCAAGATCCGCAAGGTCGCGGAATTCTGAGGCCAAACGCTCCAATTTTCGCAACAGGACTTTGTAGGAAGCCGTCGAGAGTTCGGCAGATAGAAACTGCAATGACTCGCCGTGGCGGTCGAAAGCCGCATCGAGGAATTCTCGTCGAATTCGGCTTTCATAAGTACGCCTCAATGGTCCATCTGTCCGCCATGCGACAACAGACGCTACCCGGGTCTTGGCGCGAAGTTTTGGACGCATCTCAATGAGGTGCAAATCATCGAGTCGGGCCATCCATCGTCGCACAGTCCTTTCATCGGTACCGACGTCGCGTGCCACGTCTCGCCCAGAGCGTCCGTTCGCCAGAAGGTAGAAGCAAGCAAAGAGATTTGGATCCTCAGCGAGCGCACGCTCCTGTTCGAGACTTAAAACATCCGGTGAGTCACCCATTTGTTCACCGGTGAGCCGCAAAATCTCGGGAAGCCCGATATCCAGCGCGCTGCAGATCTCATCCAACCGGACAATCGTTAGGGTACCTCTCGATAGGATGCGTTTCACAGACGGTTCGCTCAACTGAATGCGACGGCCCAATTCACCGTAGGTCACCCGCCGGGCCTTCATGGCGAGTTTGAGACCGTTAACGATACGCATCGACATCGTGTTTTTGATGCCAATCGCCATAGGGTCACCCATATTCGCCATTGGTATTGGAAAGTGATACGTTTCTGAATGGTATTGTAATATATCCTTGGGGCGATAACGATGCGTGCATGGAAGCACAAAAACGCGTGGTTGGCGCAAAATCCCATCCGGCTAAGCTCAACGACGTCCATTCCGGACTGAATCTTACTTGCGTATCGAGAAAGGTTGAGGCGTACACACTCGACGACGTTGTTCGGACCGTCCAACGAGTGCGCACGGAAGTGCGATCCATGGCGATTGCCGGCGGACGGCACGCGATGGGCGGACAGCAGTTCTTGAGCGGCGGGACGCTCCTGGATATGCGCGGGATGAACCGAGTCCGCCACTTTGACGAGGAGCGGGGGCTCTTGGAGGTGGAGGCGGGCATTCAGTGGCCAGGCGTCTTGCGTGCATACCTCGGACGTCCCGGCGGCATGCTCTGTTCCTGGGGCATACGTCAGAAGCAAACTGGGGCTGACCGGCTCACTATCGGCGGAGCGGTTGCGGCCAATATTCACGGTCGATGCCTAAGCGCACCACCATTTGTCGATGATCTCGAATCGCTCGAGGTCGTAACCGCCGAGGGAGACGTGATTCGTTGCAGCCGTAGCGAACACCAGGACCTATTTCGCCATGTAGTAGGCGGCTATGGTCTCTTTGGTGTCGTCACAGCAGCCACGCTCCGCCTCGTGCGGCGGCAACAGGTCGAGCGCGTCGTCGAGCTTTGCGAGATCGATGCCTTAATGGACAGGCTCAATACCCAGATTGCGGGCGGGGCACTCTATGGCGATTTCCAGTTCGCCATCGATCATGAGAATCCGAACTTCCTTCGTACAGGGATTCTATCGTGTTACGTCCCCAGCAGGGATGTGCGGCCGATACCGCCCCGGCAACGCCGGCTTTCGCAGGCCGAGTGGAATCACCTGATCGACTGGGCGCATTCGGACAAGACTCGGGCCTTTCAAGAGTTCACGAACTTCTACCTGTCCACCTCCGGCCAGCGCTACTGGAGCGACACGCATCAGCTGAATTTGTATCTCGAGAACTACCACGCTGCACTCGACGACCGGCGGGGCTGCGGGATGCGCGGCGGTGAAATGATCACCGAACTTTACGTGCCGCGCGATCGCCTGACCTCACTCATGGACGAGATTCGCCGTGACTTCCTTAAGAATCCGGCGAACCTCATCTACGGCACAATCCGTTTGATCGAGCCGGACACCGAGAGTGAGTTACCCTGGGCGAGAGATCGATACGCCTGCGTGATCTTCAATCTACATGTTGATCACCGGCCGGATGAGATCGAGAAGGCACGAACTGCCTTTGTTCGCCTGATCGACCATGCTATCGCCCAAAGCGGCAGCTACTACCTTACTTACCATCGATGGGCGGAGCCTCGCCAGCTTCAAACCTGCTACCCCGAGCTATCGGAATGGTTGCGCTATAAGAGGGCGATTGATCCTGGCGGTTTGTTCGCGAGCGATTGGTTTTCTTATCTGGTGCGGACGGCGGAAGGCGGCTCGCAATGATGCGCATGCGAGCTCTCGGAGAAGCCACCGCAAAAGCCATTCAGGCGTCTCTTATCTGCGGACTCATCTTGGGGGTCCTCGGCCTGGTCTGGCCTGCGGCGCTGAATCTCCCCCAGCTCTGGCTTGTCGTATTCGTAAGCGTACTTGCGAACGTGTTCCAGCCGTCCTACCAACCGTTCGAAAGTTCTAGAACCCCGGAGGACAGGGGAACTGGCCGCCAAATTCTATGGACTGTGTATGTCACTCAGATCCTCGCTGTTACCGAGCTCGTGTACCGCCGGCGAGTCTCGCTGCCGCTGAATTGGGTAACGATTATTACCGCAATCATGATCGCCTTCGGGCTCATCTTACGAATCTGGGCGGTGGTGAGTCTCGGTCGCTGGTTTACTTGGAACGTCACGGTACAGCCTGGGACAGGTTCTCGTCACAGAAGGGCCTTACCGGGTTATCCGGCATCCGAGTTACATGGGCGCCTGGTTGATGTTCGTCGGAAGCTGCGTGCTGTTACGATCATACGTGGCAGCGCTTGTGGCATCGATATTGCTACTCTTGGCCTTCTTGAGACGCATCCGGCATGAAGAGTCGCTCATGCTCGCGACATTCCCTGAGTACGAGGCATACAAAGAGACGACCGGCTCGTTGGTTCCCGGAGTTTGATCGCTTTCCCCTCAATCTCGGAAATGTCATGCGCGAAATCGGGAGACCACTTCCCGAGCGCTAAAATCCAACGCCGAAGTCGCCAGTTTTGCCAGTAGTTCTGCCAGTAGCCGCGCCGGTGAAAAATTACGTATTGAAAAATCTAAAGAAAGTGGCGGAGAGGGTGGGATTCGAACCCACGTGCCGGAATTACCCGACCATCCGATTTCGAGTCGGCGCCGTTATGACCACTTCGGTACCTCTCCGTTGACTTGGAACCCGCGCGTTAACTTATG
>Ga0182024_10007876_pt1 | contig 22812 bp, 20 predicted proteins | sample P32metaG_FD_120480 | JGI IMG/M metagenome (GOLD analysis project Ga0182024, IMG submission 120480) | Permafrost microbial communities from Stordalen Mire, Sweden - P3-2 metaG (Illumina Assembly) | ecosystem: Environmental > Terrestrial > Soil > Wetlands > Permafrost | place: Sweden: Stordalen... | reverse complement strand
TCCAAACCGCTACGCCCGGCTATTTCGATACCTTCGGAATTCGAATCGTAAAAGGGCGAGCGTTCACCGACGATGACAGCGCCTCGGGCATGAAGGTGGCGATGGTCAACGAGGCCTTTGCCAAAAGATTTCTGCCTGGCGTCGATCCGATTCAACAGCGTGTGGTGATGGAAAATACGGACACTGCCGGGCATTCGCCGGCGGTTGAATGGCAGATCGTGGGTGTGTTCCACAATGTCAAGAGCCGGGGCTCCCGCGAGGATAGTCCCGAGATTGATATACCCTTCTGGCAAGCCGGTTCCTCGATCGCAGGCATTGGCGTTCGCACTGTGAAAGATCCCGCGGCTATGATCCGGAGCATCTCGAAGGCCGTCACGGCTGTGGACCCGCAGGCGGCGGTTTACAAGCCTCGCACCATGGAGCAAGTACACGATGAGGTGCTGGCCAACGACCGGTTTACCGTGATTCTTTTCGCTGGATTTGCGGCGGTTGCGTTGTTGCTTGCGACGGTGGGCATCTATGGCGTGATGGCTTTCTCTGTGAACCAGCGCTCGCATGAGTTTGCTCTCCGCATGGCGCTCGGCGCTGCCAGAAATCGCGTTATTGCGCTCATCGTGAAAGAGGGTCTTGTGCTGGCTTGTGCCGGTTTGGGGGTCGGACTGGCCGGGGCAGTATTTGTGGGGCGCGCAATGCAAAGCATCCTGTTCGGCGTGGTTGCAGTCGATTTCTCAACGCTTGCCGCGGTGGGATCGCTACTCCTCCTTGCCGCCCTGTTGGCGTGTTACCTGCCGGCGCGACGAGTAACCCGCCAGGATCCAATGATCGCGCTGCGGCATGAATAGAACAACACCTAAGGAGTAACCGGCCATGATTCAAGCCATCTACAAAGGTATCGAAATCGAAATGGAGCTTCATCAACGGACGCACGGATTTTGGAAGTGCAATTACACGCTGATAAAGCATCCCGAAAGAACCGTAACGCTTCATCACGGTGACCAGGACTACCCGACGATGGACCTCGCCAGAGACGCCGCATTGCAGGAAGCTCGCGACGCGATCGACCAGGCCGGGTGAGGCAACGGTACGGGGTGCATATTTTCTGGCTAACGCTGTAACCTTCCGCTCGTACAACAGTTGTGAAGAGCGTGGGGGTAGACAAGCTACACCCTATGGATGTAGGGGCGACTATCTGCCTCTCCCCACCTCAGCCCACGATGACCCCGAAGCGCGAAGAGCGCTTCGTCCTGAAACTTGGGATCGTCTCGATTGACCAGTTACCAAATGGGTCCATAGGAGCGCCGGAAGGTAAACGCTACGCCGTCGATCGTGATCTATCCGCGAATCGCTGGGGAAGAGAGCACTTCAGCGGCTAGCGCGTTTTGCATCCCTGTGCTTCAAAGCGAGGCACCGTGCAATATCATCGGGAACTGCCCTGGTTCTCCCCACTTCCTCGGGTCGTCATTCAACGGATAAGTCGCCGTCGAGGGCTATCCGGGCGCACCCACGCTCGAATCGGGAGAGTGCACAACCGGAGCGGTGGGCGTATCCTTTTCCGTGTTACAGCTGAATACTATTTGGAGCCCAATGGCGAGCGACGATGAATTCATCCTTCTTGAACGTACTGCGACCGGTGAGACCGAGGCCTTCCGCATACTGTTTGAGGCCCATCATGAGGCAGTTTTTCGCGTAGCATTTCGCCTTACGAACGAGAGGGAAGTGGCTGAAGATATCACTCAGGATTGCTTCCTCCGTTTGGTGTCCAATCGAGGCAGGTTTGACCCCACCCGCGGATCACTCCGCCGGTATCTCTATGGAATGGTCCGGAATCTCGTTTTGCAGTACTGGGAAGCCCACGGCCAGGACATCTCGCTGGGCGATAATTGCGACGACGACCCGCCTGCAACAGATGTGTTACCTGTCGACGCGATCCTGACTCGCGAGACCGTATGGGCCGTTCAGGCCGCTCTGGCCACGCTGCCGGTTCTGCAACGCGAAGCGATCGTTCTCTTCGAATTCGAGGAACTGTCGCTTGAAGAAGTGGCCACTGCGGTCCGTTCGGATGTGGGTACGGTGAAATCGCGGTTGCATCGTGCCCGCAAACGTCTTCGCCTGGCGCTTAGTCCATATTGGGAGACCCAGACCACCGCCGGACAAAGGAGTATATTGTGAAGTCCCTGAACGATGATGACTTGAATTCGCTGCTCCGCGTGGCGAAGATCAGCCCGTTAACGCCCTCGCCGGGATTTACTTCTCGGGTGGAGCGGGCATACGCAAGGCAGTTTCGCGGGACATCCGTCTGGCGACACCTGCTTTTCGGCACAATTCGCGTCCCGATTCCGGCTGTCTTTGTTGCATCGGCTGTGTTGCTCCTGGCGGGCGCTGCTCTTGGTCTCCTGGTGGGCCAGGAGCACGGCATCAAACGACCTTCCGGCCAACAGAATGCCATAGCGAACGCTACAGACCACGATCGCCCTGTCCTGAATCTGTACGGCCTGCAACCCGTAACGGAATTGCATTTCAGAATCATCCGGAGAAAACATGAAGACAGGTAGCATTCTTTTGTTCGGAGTTATCGCCATTTCACTCCGCGTGGTGTATGCCGCGCAGTCTGGGGAGTTAGGCTCGGGCATGGCTGGTTTCGGCAATGGAGCCAGCGTCCACATTGTTACAAAAGCGGAGCCCCCCGAAAGGGCCCCAGCCCTGAAGCTCTCCAATCTTTATAGCGCCGGAAATGGGGTCTTGCACCGTTCCGTGATTGACGCAGCGAATCGAACGTATTTTGGCTACGATCTCTACGCAGAGCCTCTTGCCGGTGCGCGGCAGTGCCGGGTCGCGATCTTGCCGCTGACGACCGGGCGGGGCGACGATGCCCGGCAGCCGCCATCCCGCTCCACCAGCGCCACGGCGGGCGGCGGGAATCCCATTCAGATTGATGCCTCGTATCGCGCCGTGTTTCTCCCGAATTATCCAGGTCCACAAGTTGTCGGCAACGGAGATACCATTGCTCTTGACCTTCTGACAACCCCCGACGGACGACAGAAAGTTGTCGACTACATTGACGTGTCGTGCAAGGTCTCGGATGAAAGTCGAGCGCCCACGGCGGCGGCGCGAGATGCGTCGCTCGACGATTTGGAAATCGCAATTTCCGACCCGTCCACCTATGTAGACGGAACACTCTACTCCGGTGCGACGAGAGGAGTGCGTTTGAGCGGTAGCCTCGTGTGGTTTTATTTCCCGGGCAAGGGTCGATTCATTCTGTCTGTCGTGCCCCGTCAAGACACTGGTTTCACTTTGGCCGGAACAATCCATAACAATGTGATTTCGTTCAAGTTTGGGGCCAGCCAGTACGAAGTCAAGAGTGCCACCGCCATTTTAGGTCAGGGCAGGCAGTGGAACCTGTACCTGCTACTCGATCCATCTTATGTGCCGAAAGCCAGGTCACCCTTCGGTAGCGCAATGCGGCTGGAACAACTGTTGTCAAATCACTAAGGGCAGGAAAGGAAGACTATGAGGATTATGGGATATCTGACGATGCTTGCGGCCGTCGCGAGCGTCCACGGCCAGACATCGGTCGCAGCGCCGCTTTCCTTCGAAGTAGCGTCCGTGAACCCCGCAGGTTCCGGACCGGCGACGGTCTCGATGAGAACGGATCAGGATCGATTGCACTATTCCAATGTCACGCTCCGGGATATCGTTCTGAACGCCTACAGAGTCGAAGAGTACCAAGTCGCGGGTCCCGGCTTCATCGATACTGCCCGATTCGAAATCGCGGCCAAGATACCTGCCAATACTCCGAGGGAACAAGTTCCCCTTATGTTACAGACTCTCCTCGCGGACCGTTTCAAAATGGCGCTCCACCGGGAAGACAGGGAGATGCAGGCGTACGAACTGGTAGTCGCAAAAGGCGGGCCGAAGTTACAGCCTTCCGAGGAAGCCTTGCGCATCTCGAGGGGCATGGGCCATGTTGAGGCGAATGGAATAACGGTGGCGAACCTGGCCAGTGTCCTGGCGAGGATTGTCAATCGTCCGGTTTCGGACATGACCGCGATTGCCGGATCTTTCCGGTTCAAGCTCGATTGGGCACCGGAATCGAGTCAGCCGAACGGCGTGTCGCCCGAGCCGCAACTGCCCTCAGGGGCTGGTCCGGACCCCGCGATCGGCGCAACGATTTTCACCGCGGTTCAGGAGCAGCTTGGATTGAAACTGGAAGCGCGGAAGCAGCGGGTGCAATTCCTTGTAATCGATCACGTGGAAAAAATGCCGACCGAGAATTGAGCAAATTTGCCATGCGTTTGTTTACCAGAATGGGTAATTCTTCTTTTGCCGCCGGCGGATTCTCGCGTCAAGATCGAGCGCTTTCCCGCGCACTGAGCCACCGTAGTCCTGGCCCATAGAACGTGCGCTGGCCGTGACGAAATCAGGATTCTTTCGTCCGGCAACGTAAATCCTGCCTGGTCACGCAGCGTTTACCAATATGCTTTCCCCTGAAAGTTGGCCAACGGGGTACTCGGAAGCAATCCGCCCCCTCCTCAGCATGATATTCATGTGTTCGGCTTCCCTCGATTCTTAGGCATTGAATCCCCGCGCATCTCGATCCGATGAGCGTTGTGAACCAGCCGGTCGAGGATGCCATCAGCCACAGTCTGATCGCCGATTTGTTCGTGTCAGCGGGTCACCGGCAACTGCGACGTGAGAATTAGCGAACCCACCTGATAACGGTCCTCGCAAATCTCCCGGAAATCGCGACGCTCCGGTTCTAACAGCGGCGCGCCGAGGAACAAGGCATTAGCGAATTAAGCTGTAACCTTTTCCCAAAGCAACGGTAGAAGTGAGTATGACCGCGAACTCATGGGCCGCCCTCGCAGTTCTCTTTGCCGCTTCAATAGTGACGCACGCGCAGAACCAAAGCAAGCCGGCATTTGAAGTAGCTTCGGTAAAACCCGCCGACACCGCTGACCTGCGAGCCTCGATCTCGATTGAACCAGGCCGTTTCGTCGCCACTGCAACTTTAAAAGCGCTGATCGGCTTCGCTTACGATGTGGAGGATCACGATATCGCCGGGGGCCCGGGCTGGATGAACTCCAGCGCCTGGGCGATCGACGCCAGGATGGAAAACACCGCCATAAGTTCGCCAACACCGGAGCTTCAGCAAATGCTCGAGTCCCTGCTCGCCGATCGCTTCAAACTCTCCGCGCATCGGGAGACTCGCGAAGAATCCGTCTATCAGCTGCTGCCAGCCAAAACCGGCAGCAAACTGAAGGCCGTTGCTTCGCCCGGCCCTCCGCACCTGCACAACGGAAGAGGCCAGTTGGGTGGAGAGTCGGCCGATACAGGCATGCTGGCCAGAATGCTCTCAGGACGCCTTGGCCGCGTGGTCATCGACAAAACGGGCCTCACTGGCCACTACGATTTCGAGCTGACCTGGGTGCCTGCGCCGGGCGAGCGTGACGACGGCGCCATTGCCGGATCGCTCGCGGACCCCGAAGCGCCGGCGCTTTTCACGGCATTGCAGGAACAACTCGGCCTGCGCGTGCAGTCAGCGAAAGGGCCCGTGCCGTATCTGGTGATCGATCGGGCCGAGAAACCCGAACCGAACTGACCGCCGAACCCTCATAGAATCGCTACTCATCTCCTTCATCGCTGCACCTCGGGCTCGAGTGGCAAAGTTTTTGGCTAACGCTGTAACCTTCCGCTCGTACAACGGTTGTGAAGAGCGTGGGGGTAGACAAGCTACAGCCCCTGGGTGTAGGATATCTACAGCCTTATATGCCATCGAAAAAATCCAATCCGGACCGCGCTGAAATTCTTCAGGGAACGCTCGATCTCCTGATCCTTACCACTCTCAAGTGGGGGCCGCAGCATGGTTACGCCCTCAGCCTGGCGATTCGCGCGAATTCGGGCGATTATCTGCTCGTCGAAACCGGCTCTCTTTATCCCGCCCTCCATCGCCTGGAGCGGCAGGGCTGGGTAGCGTCGGAATGGAAGCTGACGGAAGCCAACCAGCGCGCGAAGTTCTATCGGCTGACTGCGACGGGCAAAAAACGCGTTATTGCGGAGCAGTCGCGATGGAAACAGCTGGTGGAGGCGATGGCGGGGGTGTTGAACCCTCAGGCGCGGGAGAGCTAAATCATGGATATCCAGCGAAAAGGCGTAAGCAAAAAGAAGACGATCCGCCGCGTCATTTTCATCGCGCTCGCGGCCGCGGTTCTCGGTCTCGCCGGGTGGCGGATCAACCAGCTCAAACCCGCCGCGCCAGGGGTGGAAATGGCGACGCTCTATCCGGGCACCGTACAGCGTGGTCCTATGGTGCGCGACGTGCGCGGCACAGGCACGCTTGTCCCGGAAGACATTCTCTGGATACAGGCTGCTTTCGATTCTCAGGTGAGCAGTATCCGCGCCCAATCGGGCGATGAAGTGAAGCCTGACACCATTCTGCTGGTTCTTTCCAATCCTCAGATGGAAGCCGATGCGGTCGACTACGAATGGCAGACCAAACAGGCGGAAGCGAACTATACCGATCTCAAAGTCAAACTCCAGAGCCAGACGTTCGATCAGGAATCGGTGGCCGCCGTCGCGCAGGGCGATGTCAAACAGACCGAACTCGCGAAGACCAAGGAACAACAGTTGTTTGCCGCGCACCTGGAGCCGCGTTACGACACCGATCTTGCGGTTGCGAAGTGGGAGCAGGCCCAAAGCAAGTACGAGATGGAGAAGAAGAAGCTCGACATCATGAACGATTCCGTGCAGGCTCAACTGGATGCTCAGAAGGTCGAAATCGAAAAGCTCCGCGCTACGTACCTCCTCAAGAAAAAACAGGTCGACGAACTCACGATCCGCGCCGGAATTCCAGGCCGCATGCAGGAGATGACGCTCCAGGCGGGACAGCGCGTGAAGGCCGGGGACATTCTGGCCAAGGTCGCGCAGCCGTGGAAGCTCATGGCGAGGCTACAGATCGCAGAGACTCAGGCGAAAGATATCCTGATCGGTCAGAAAGCGGAGGTCGATACCAGAAACGGCATCGTGCCCGGACACGTTACGCGAATCGATGCGTCCATTGTGAACGGAACCCGTACGGTGGATTGCAAACTGGATGGCGCGCTGCCGGCCGGCGCCGTGCCGGATCTTACCGTCGACGGCACCATCGAGTTAGAGCGGCTGGCCGATGTTCTGTTTGTCAGCCGGCCCGCGTCGTCGCAGCCGAACAGCCCGGCTACGCTGTTCCGCGTCGATCCCGATGGCAAAGAAGCTTCGCGTGTTCCGGTGAAGTTCGGGCGCGCCTCGGTGACTGCCATCGAAATAACAGAAGGTTTGAAAGAGGGCGACAAAGTCATCCTGTCCGATATGTCGGCGCAGGACCAGTACTCGCGCATTCGTTTGAATTGAGGGGAAGAAAAATTCAATGTCTGAAAGTCTGATTGATCTCAAAGGCGTGACCAGAGTATTCGTGACCGACGAAGTGGAGACGCACGCCCTTGCCGGAATCGAGCTGAGCATCGACCGCGGCGAATACGTCTCCATCTCGGGCCCGTCGGGCTGCGGGAAGTCGACCCTGCTGGCGATTCTGGGTTTGCTCGATTCGCCATCGGGCGGGACGTACCTGCTCAAGGGCGGTCCGGTGCAGGATCTGAAGATGAGCGAGCGAGCGCGGATTCGCAATCGCGAGATCGGGTTCATCTTCCAGGCGTTTAATCTTATCGGGGATCTGACCGTATATGAGAACGTCGAACTGCCGTTGACTTATCGCGGCATGCCTGGCTCGGAGCGAAAGAAGCGCGCGCAGGAAGCGCTCGATCGCGTCGGCATGTCGCACCGGATGAAGCATTATCCGGCGCAATTGTCCGGCGGCCAGCAGCAACGGGTTGCCGTGGCGCGGGCATTGGCCGGCGATCCGTCGATTCTGCTCGCCGACGAACCCACCGGGAATCTGGATTCCGCCAACGGCGAAGCGGTGATGGATCTGCTGGGCGAGTTGAATCGCGCGGGATCTACTATTTGTGTAGTGACGCACGATCCGCGCTACGCGGCGCATGCCGGCCGTGCTATTCATCTGCTGGACGGCCGCGTGATCAACAGCGAAGTGAATGCGGCATAGTGCAGGCCTCAAGGGCAGGCGGAACCGCCTGCCCCACATCCACAGCTACTGTGGAAGATAATGAATGATTGAATCCTGCCCGCTCCACAACATTCCAGGCAAGTTTTTGCGAACCGGAAGCCTGGATGAACCGTTAGGTAATATTTAGATGAAGAATCGAAGCTTTCCGCGCCAGATCCTGATCCTCGTCCTCTGCGCCGGCCTCGTGAACGCTCAGTCGGCCATCCGCATCGACGATGCTCCCACGGGCCGTTTCAGCTGGCTGACCCGCCCGTACCAGCCGCGTTCCGTGCCCCCGATCAATCTCGCCAACACGTCGCGAATCGGCTCTCTTACGCGTAACGGCAATCTCTACCTCACCTCCCGCGATGTGGTGGCGCTGGCTCTCGAAAACAATATCGATATCGAAGTGCAGCGCTACGGACCGCTGCTCGCCCGCGAAGTACTGCGGCGCGCACAGGGCGGCGGCGCTCTGCGCAGCGTTGGTTCGGGGGTAGCCGCGGGCCCCACCAGCGTGAGTCTGACGGGCGTCAGCATCAATACCAACGGTGCGCCCTCATCGGCAGGTGGCTCGGGCGTCAGTTCGGGCGGCGGCATCGTGACCCAGTTGGGACCGTCGATTCCATCTTTCGACCCCACCATATCGGGCCTCGTCGACTTCGCCCATTCCACATCACCGCAGAGCAATACGGTCCTGACCGGAACCACCGCTCTCGTGACCGGCACGAAGACCGTGCAGGCTTCTTATTCCCAGACCTGGGCGATCGGCCTGACGGCGCAGCTCACGTACGCCAGCACGGCGATCCATGTCAACAGCAATTTCTTCGCGCTGAATCCTTATACATCCGGCGACGTCGATTTCCAGCTGACACAGAATCTGCTCAACGGCTTCGGCAAGGCCGTCAATACGCGCAACATTCGCGTCCAGAAGAACAATCTGAAGGTAACCGATCTGCAATTCAAGCTGCAGGTGATCACCACCGTATCGGCAGTCCTCAATCTTTACTGGGATCTGGTCAGTTTCGATGAGGAAGTGAAATCCCGCCAGCAGGCGGTGGATACCGCCGATCAGTTGCTGAAGAACAATCAGGAGCAGGTGCGCATTGGCACGCTCGCGGAAATCGAAGTCACGCGCGCCCAATCCCAGCTCTATTCCGCGCGGCAGGATCTGCTGGTTGCCCAGACGAACCTGATGCAACAGGAAACGATCCTCAAGAACGCGCTCAGCCGATCCGGTGTCGCGAGTTCCGAACTGGCCGATGTTCACATTGTGCCGCTCGATACGATCGCGATTCCCGCGCAGGACGACACGCGCACCGTGAGCGAACTTTTTGGCGTCGCCATGGCGAATCGCGTGGAACTGGAGCAGGCGCACATCAACCTGGACAGCAATCATCTGAACCTGGCGGGCGTCAGAAGCTCTCTGAAACCGTCGCTTCAGGCGTTCGCGGAACTGACAAATAACGGGCTCAGCGGCCTCGCGTCCGCCGCCTCTCTCACACAGCCCGGTGTGGCGTATTTCGATGGCGGGTACGGCAATCTGCTGGAAGAAATCTTCCGCCGCAACTTCCCGAACTATTCGGCTGGAATTTCCCTCAATATTCCGTTGCGCAACCGCGCGGCCCAGTCCGATTACGTCACCAGCCAGCTCGAAATCCGCCAGAACGAATTGAATCTGCAGAAGCAGTTGAATCAGGTTCGCGTGGATGTGCAGAATGCGGTTATCGGGCTACAACAGGCGCGCGCGCGTTACGTGGCAGCGAAGGAAGCGCGGACTCTCTCGCAGGAGACATTCGACGGCGATAAGAAGAAGTACGATCTGGGCGCGGGAACTTCCTATCAGGTGGTTCAGGATCAGCGCGATCTCGCCAGCGCACAGAGCTCCGAAGTGCAGGCGATGGCCAACTATACTCACGCGCGCATCCAGTTCGATCAGGCGCTGGGCGTCACCATGGACGTCAATCAGGTTTCGATCGGTGAGGCGATGAGCGGCAAGGTTGCCGCGCCGCCCTCGCCGATTCCGGCGGTGCAGCGATGAGGCCTGCGCGTTCAGTCGTCGCGCTTGCCGTCTGTTTCACGCAGTTGACCTGGGCGCAGCAGACCGGCATCGATCCTATTCGTCCCGACGCGCGCGTGTTCGTTCGGCCCTATAAGCCCGCCGACATTCCGCCGGTTCGCCTGGGCAATTCGGACCGTTTGCGCAGTCTTATCCGCGCCGGCAGGCTGTATCTCTCGCCGCACGATGCGATCGCGCTGGCGCTCGAAAACAATATCGACGTCGAAGTGGCCCGCTACACGCCTTTGACGCTGGCCTGGCAGCTGGAACGCTCGCAGGCGGGGGGAGCGTTGCCGGGCGTGCCTAGTGGCGCTTCGCAGGCCGGGTCGGTCACGAACGGCCAGGGCGTACTCGGAAGCCAGGCGGCTGCCGGCGTGGGTGGAGGCGGCGGAAGCAGCAGTGGCGGAAATGCGGGTAACGCGACGGTTTCGCAGATTGGTCCCGTCACGCAGACTCTGGATCCGTCTATTCAGGAAGCATCGACCTTTGCTCATCGCACGGCGCTGCAGGCCAATGCGACACAGAGCGAGACACTGGTGCTGGTGGACGATTCGCGCAACCAATCGGGAACGTATCAACAGGGCTTTCTCACCGGCGGATCGGCGAGCGTCAGCTATAAAGACAGCTATCTGAAAGAGAACTCTCCCACCGATACGCTGAATCCGTCCACGGCGCAATCGCTTTCCCTCTCCATGCAGCAAAATCTGCTGCAGGGCTTTGGCATCGCCGTGAATGAGCGGAATATAACGGTAGCGAGAAATAATCTTGCCATGTCGGATCTGAGCTTCCGCACAACGGTTTTGCGAACCATCGCCACGGTGCTGAACAACTATTGGACGCTGGCGGGAGATTACGAAGACCTGAAATCCAAACAGGACGCTGTCGATACCGCGCGCCAGTTCGTGGGCGACAATCAGAAGCGCGTGGATCTGGGCGATATGGCGCCTATCGATCTGGTGACGTCGAAGAGCCAGCTCGCCACGGCCGCGCTGGATCTGGTGACATCGCAAACCTCTCTCGCGCAGGACGAATTGCAGCTGAAGAATCTGATTAGCCGAACCGGCACGGCCGACCCTCTTCTGGCCGGCGTTTCCATCGTCCCCACCGGAACCATTACGATTCCCGACACGGACGACACACCTGCGGTGAAGGTGCTGGTTGCGAAGGCGTTCGCCAATCGCAGCGATCTGCAATCGGATCAGGCGAGCCTGAAAAATACGGAAATCTCGAACCTCGGCACGCGGAACGGGCTGCTTCCCTCGGCGCAGGTGTTCGTGCAGCTCAGCAATGCGGGTCTGGCCGGGGCCAGTCACGCCGTCGCCGGGCAGGCTCCGACGAATCCGTTCGTCGTCGGTGGCACAGGGACTGCGCTGCGCCAGGTCTTCGGGCGCGACTATCCCAGCGACGCGATCGGCGTTTTTGCCAGTGCCGCTCTGAACAACCGCCAGGCGCAGGGCGATTTCGGGATCGACCAGTTGCAGTTGCGTCAAACGCAGCTGACGACGGCCGAAACGCGCAATCAGGTAGAGGTTGACGTGACAAATTCGGTGGTTGCGCTGCGCCAGGCGCGCGCACGCTACGATGCGGCGCACGCAAATCTGGCGCTACAGCAGCAGTTGCTCGATGGCGAGCAGAAGAAATTCGCGCTGGGCGAATCGACGTCTTACAACGTGATCCAGCAGCAGCGGGATCTTGCCGCGGCGAAAGCGTCGGAGCTGGACTCGCTGGTGACTTTCCAGAGTGCGCGCATCAATCTGGATGCGATCACGGGCACGATCATTGAGGCGAACGGCATTACGCTGGCGGACGCGAAGTCCGGCCGCGTTACGCAATAGGGTTGCGCCAGGCCCCGGGAAAGACGCGGCTGTCGCCGCGTGTCCAGAGTGTGCCTGCCGTCACACTCCTCCCGTATATTTCTACACATGGTGTTACCTTTCGGTTACTCCCGTCGTATTTATAACTGTCAAAATCAAACATTCCCAGTGGAGTGAGATTTCAGGACGGACCGTGCCCGCCCTATTTCGCGCCCGCCCAGGCGGAGCGCTGCGAAAGAGGCATCGTGAAGGAATTTTTGCATCTCCGTGTCCGGATTCACCGATGGGTTATGTGGTGGATGGTGTTTGGAATCGTGTGCGGCGTTGTCGCCCTGACGAATATTCTGGAGCGCAACCTGTCGCATGCACAGGAACGGATTCTCATCGGAATCGGCGTCTGGAACTGGATACTGGGAGGTCTTATCTGCTATGCCTATGAAGGCGTTCAGATTGAGAAGAGTGCAGAGATGCACCACCACGAGGTGGAGACGAAGGGTTTGCCTCGCCCGGATCAGGAGTGGCACTCGGCTTCCGATTTCCTGCTCCCCGGAACCCGAAAAAGTCTTCTTCCACCGAGAAACCGTTAAGCTGAATCGCGTTTCACCCGCGCAGGGCGGCGGCGAGCTTTTCGATTGAGAAATCGGAACGATTGCAGAGTTCTATCAGGCTGGCCTCGCGCGCAACGATTTTGGCCACTGCGGCGGGCAGATCTTCCGCAATCTCCATCGGCACCTTCTGAACGCCGTGACGATCGGCGTGCAGCAGGTCGCCCGGCTTAATTTTCAGGCAGCCGATCTCGACGGGTTCGCCAAATTCCACCAGGTGCCCGTAGGCATGTGACACGCTCACGCTGCCGGCGAAGCATTGGAAATTCAGGGCTTCGAGCGCCGGTAAGTCTCGTACCGCGCCGTTGCCGATATAGCCGACACAACCCAGCGCCTTTGAAATCTGCGCGTGGATCTCGCCGACAAAAGCGCCTGTGCCGCACGCTTTATCCATGTCGGCAAGGACCATAATCTTCGGCCCGGGAATGGTTGCCATGTACTCCCACCACTGGATGTTCTGGTAGTAGCAGACGTGGGAAACAGGCGGCGCACCGGTTCGAATGCGGCCGGTTACGGCGTAGCCTGCGATCGGCGGCATATCGGGAAACAGGCAGCGGGCAGCGTCCTGAATGTAGCCTTCGTTGCGCATTCTCACGTTGAAGGTCTCGATCGCGTTCGAGACGGTGCATGTGTCGGTTTTGCGGAGAAACTCGAGAATGTCCGGCGATACCTGTCCGATGTTTTTCATTAGCGCAAATCTCCGATTGTGTACTGCAACTGGGCGTATGCGGTCTGATAGTCGTACGTGGCCGACACGTTTTCAATCTGCGCTTCCGTCAGATTGAGCTGCGCCTGGGTGACATCCACGATGGACGCGAGCCCCAGATTGTAGCGGCCCTGTGCAAGTTCGAGCGCGAGGTTCGCCTGCTTCAGGAACTGGTCCGTCACCGGTATCCGCTGATACGCGGTTGACGCGGAAATCCAGGCGTTACGGACGTCGTTTTCCACCTGCTGGCGCAGATTCCGGGCGTTCTCGCTGACGGCCTGCGCCTGATAGTGAGCGGCCTGTTTGCGGGCGCTGAACAGGTGGCCGTTGAATATCGGAATGTCCATGTTCACGGCTGCGCCTTCATATCCGTAAGGCGCTACGCGTGGATCCTGGCTGAGATACGGGAGGCCGCCTCCAACTGCAATCGCGCTGACGGTCGGACGCGAAAGGCTTGCTTCGGCGCGCTCGAACGACTGCGCGCCCTGTAACTGGAGCTGGATGCCCTTGAGCTCAGGCCGGTTCTGAATGGCCTCGGCAATCAGAGGCTCCGGGCTGCCGGGTAACACGCCGGGCGACGGAACCGCAGCGAGGTTGTAATGAACCACCTGCTCCTGCCCGAGTGAGCGGGCCAAGTCGGAATAGGCGCGGTCCACGGCGTCCTGCGAACGAATCAGGAGCAGTTTCGCTTCGGAGAGATTGACACCGGCGAAACTGACGTCCAGTTGGGATTTAAGACTGGCTTTGGCGAGGGCGGTCACCTGGTCTGTCAGCGTCTGGCGCGCCTTAATGGTTTCGTTAGCTACATTGACATAGGCGAGAGCCTGGAGCACTCCGAAATAGCCGCGGTTGACTCCGAGCACTACATCGAAGACGGTGGCCTGGGTGTTCTGATCGGCAGCCTGTGCCTGGAACTGCGATTGCGCGACCAGGTTTTTCGTGCGCCCAAAATCGGTCAACAGCTGTGTCACCTGAAGGCCCTGTCCGAAGCGATTGAAGAGCTGGGATGCGGAGAGCGCGCCCGCGCCCAGACGGGCGTCGCCGAGACCCTGGGCCGCGGTAACTTCGCCATCGACCATGGGGTAATAGGGGGCTTTGGCTTCGACGATATGCTGGCCGAGGTTCGCGGCGGTATCGCGTGCGGCGGCAATCTGCGGATGGCTCTGGATCGCCATCGCGGTCGCCTGGGGTAGCGACAGTGGGGGCGGTGTCGCCTGCTGGGCGAAGGCAAGGCAGCCTGTGTAGAGAATCGCGAGCGGAACACAAGCCCGCAGGAACCTGAGCTTCGCTCGACAAAAGGCAGGCGGAACCGCCTGCCTCACAAAGACGGGGGACGAAGTCGGGGGATTCATGTACTTATGCATGGGAAGTAACGGCCTCCTTGTCGCGATAGATGAGAACGTAGGCGGCGGGAACGATGAAGATGGTCAGGAGAACAGAGGCGCTCAGACCGCCGATGATTGCCTGCGCCATGGGCGCATACTGTTCGGATCCAGTGCCGAGCTTGAGCGCCATCGGAATCATACCGATGATGGTGGCGAGCGACGTCATCAGAATGGGCCGCAGGCGAACCCGGCACGACGTGATGACGGCGTCCGTCACCGTCAGGCCGTCCTGACGCAACCTGTGAGCGAAGTCCACAATCAGAATGCTGTTCGAGGCCGCTATACCCACCAGCATCAGCACCCCCATCAGCGACATCACATTGAGGGTAGTGCCGGTGACGACCAGGATGACGAGCACGCCAATGATGCCCATGGGAATCGCGAGCATGATCAGTACCGGATCGATGAACGACCGGAACTGGGCGACAAGAATGAGATACAGGAGAACGAACGACAGGCCGAGGCCGATCGCGAAGCTGCGGAACGACTGCTGCATGCCGAGAACCATGCCCCGCAGGTTGACGCGCATACTTGCCGCATGAGGGACGGTGGCCACAAGATTCTGAATCGCGGTAGTCACGCGGCCCAGATCCTCGGTCTTCGTGGTTACATAGACGTCCGCGGTGCGCTGAATCTGATAGTGATCCACCTCGGTTGGACTCTGCAGGTTCACGAGTTTCACAACCGTGTCCAGCGTCGTCGGCTCTTTGAGGTTGGGGGCGCGCAGCGGAATGTTCTTCAGGTCCAGGGGGGTATGGATCGCGGCACTGCCGTTTTCGTAATACTGGACCGTCAGAAAATAGTTGTTGCCCGTTTTCTTGTCCGACCAGTAGTTGGGAGCGATCATCGCGTTGGAGTTCAACGCCGTGATCACGTTGTCCACAATCTCTTTCTGAGTGAGGCCGAGTTCCGCGGCATGTACCCGGTCCACTTCCATGCGGAGACCGGGATAATCCATATCCTGGGGAATATAGACCTGGGCTACGTTATCGATTTTCGAGATCTTAGCCGCCAGTTGCTGCGCGAGCTGAAAGTCTCCCGGCAGGTCGGAACTGGTCACCTGAACGTCGATGGGGGCGGGCATGCCGGTGTTCAGGACGGCATCGACCATAGATCCGCTTTGCACAAATGTCCTGAGTTCGGGGAACTGCTGACGGATGGCGCTCTGGATACGATCCATATACGCGAAGCTGCTCGTCTTGTGGTCGTCCGTCAACTGTGTCTGAATTGTCGCGGTATAGGCGCCCGAGTTGGTGGTGTAAAGGGAAGACAGATCGTTCACCACGCCGATGTTGGATACAGTGATGCGGAAATCTCCGGGCGAAACTTCGTGTTTGATAAGAGCTTCCACTTTGGCCACGTATTCGTTGGTGAGTTCGAGGCGCGAACCGGTGGGGGCCTTCAAGTTGATGGTGAATTGCCCGGCATCGGAGCGGGGAAAGAACGAAAGCCCCAGAAGAGGGAACAGGAGAAGACTTAGTGCGAACGCACCCAGCAGTGCGCCCACGGTCAGGAGCGGGACGCGGGTCGCGCGACGCACCAGGCTTTCATAGATATTCAACAGGCCGTTGAAACCCCGGTTGAAACCGGCGTTGAAGCGGTCGCCCAATGATCGTTTGGCAGCCGGACTCCCGGGCTCGCCGTGCTCATGAGTGTGTGCCTTCAGGAACCGGGCACAAAACAGCGGAATCACAGTGACCGCAACGATAAACGACAATACCAGCGCGATGCAGAACGACAGCGCAAGAGCGGAAAAAAGAAACTTACTGACGCCAAAGAGCAGCGTGACAGGGAAAAAATCGACCACTGCCACCAGCGTCGCGGCCAGCACGGCCAGCGTGACTTCCGAGGCACCGGTCTCGGCGGCGATGGCGGGCAATTCGCCCATTTCGATATGCCGGTAGATGTTCTCGATGGAAATCACCGAGTTATCGATGACGCGCGAAAAAGCCAGCGCGAGGCCTCCGAGGATCATTGTGTTGATGGTCGCGTCACCCATTTTCAGAATGATGAAGGTGGCCAGCGCGGAGATCGGAACCGAGAGCAGAACCGCGGTGGTGGCGCGAAAATTCCCCAGGAACAGCAGAATCAGGATGCTGGTGAGAGCCAGCCCGATCAGAGTTTCGTGGAATACCGTATTGATGGCTTCCTTTACGAAGACCGATTGGTCGAAAAGAAGGTCGGCCGACATCTCCTTGGGGATATCGAACAGATGCCCGATGACGTTTCGCACACCGTTGACCACCTGAATCGTGTTGGTGTCTCCACCCTGTTTCAGAATCGGGATGTAGGACGATTTCTGGCCATCGACGCGGACAATGTTGTATTGGGTGGCGCTCGAATCCTCGGCGTTGCCGATGTCGCTCACCCTGACCCAGGATCCGCCTACCGTCTTCAGCGGCACATCATTCAACTGGGCCATATTGTCGACCAGGCTGTTCGAATAAATGTAGTAATCGTAGGGCCCCATCTTCACGTCGCCGGCCGGAAGAATGAGGTTCTGGTTATTCACCGCATCCACGACATCCATCAGGCTCAGGCCGCGGGACAGGAGCTTGAACGGATCGACGTGAATCATGATCTGCCGGTACTTGCCGCCGAAAGTGGCCGGAATGGAAACGCCAGGCACTGTGACAATCTGATTGCGGATAGCAAACTGAGCGAAGTCGTGAAGCTGAGTTTCCGAGAGTCCCGCGCCTTTCACCGCTACCAGACAAACCGGCAGGCTCGATGCGTCGGATTTCAGGACGACCGGCGGCAGGGTTCCTGGCGGCAGGCGTTTCAGATCGGCCAGCGCGAGGTTGGAAAGCTGTGTGACGTCGGCATCCGCGCTGGTGTTCGATTGGAAATAGACCCGGATCATGCTGACGCCCAGGATGGAATGCGACTCCATGTGATCGATGCCGCTTGCCAGGGTGAAGAAACGCTCCAGGGGCGCGGTGATATTGGCTTCAATATCCTGCGGCGGCATGCCGGTGTAGAAGGTGGCGACGACAACCTGCGGCAGATTGATCGTCGGGAAAAGATCCACGGGCATGCCGAGGGCGGCGACGACGCCGAGTACGATGACGACAAGGCAGAGAACGACGATGAAATACGGATTACGAATCGAAAATGCCGACATAAGTTGTTGTTACTGCGTACCTATATGTATTAGTCGAGCTTCGCTCGACAGAGGGCAGGCGGAACCGCCTGCCCCACAACTACCCACTTACTGCTGTTCGCTGGCTCCATACGCCAGCGGCTGGAGCGCCTTCGCCGTTACCGTTTCTCCCGCTTTCAGCCCGCTCCGATCGCTCACAACCACCTGTTCACCCGCCGACAGACCGCTGGTGATCTCGACGACATCCGGCATCTGAATTCCCGGCGTGACCTGCCTTATCTCGATACGGCGGTCGGCACCGATGACCATGACGGACGACTTGTCGCCGGACCGATCCAGTGCCTGTAGCGGCACTACCATCGCTGCGCCATTGTGATTCAGCGTCACGTCGGCTTCCGCATAAGTGCCCGGCACTAACTGACCGGTCGGATTGGGAACGTCAACCTCCGTATGCATCGTTCGGGTCGCGCCGTTCACGTCGACGGAGAAGCGCGCCACTTTGCCGCGGACCGTCTTGCCTGCATCGGGGACGCGCACGTCCACGGGATCGCCGACGTGAATGTATTTGACATCCGACTCGGGCACGGGAATTACGAGCCTTAGGGTGCTCTCATCGGAAAGGCGGACCAGCGGAGTCGCCTGGGTGGACGAGGTGCCGGCCTGCATCAGCGCGCCTAAATTGGCGTAGCGCTGCGTGACCACGCCATCGAACTGCGCGGTGATTTTCGAATAGTCGTAGAGCGCCTGATCGTGGCTGAGCCTGGCTTTGGCGACCGCTAACTCACTTTGCGCCGCCTGATTGGCTCCCTCGGCCGCTGCGATGACGGATTCGGCAGAAAGGTCTTTGCCCTGGGCGTCGTCCACTTCCTGCTGGGCAATCATGCCAGGCTGTGCTTTCTTGACTCCGGCCAGCCGCTGATACTGCAAATGCACCATGGTGTGCTGCGCTTTCGCGCGGTCCACGTCGCTGAGAGTGCGGGAAACCTGATCCTGCTGCGCCTTGATGGCGGCGTTGTCTTCATCGAGTTGCGCCTGAAGTTCCGGCACTTCGAGGGTCGCCATGACCTGATCTTTGCGGACGTGCGAGCCGTAGTCCACGTTGAGCGTTTTGACGTAGCCGGCGACCTTGGCGTAGACGTCGATCTCCTGGTAAGGCACGAGTTCGGAACTCAGGGTCAGAGACTGGGCTACGGGTTGGATTTTGACGGTCTCTGTGCCGACTGTGACGTCAGGCTGACTGGCGTTTGCGGCGTCACCTTTCGGAGCGTTATCCGACCGGTTGCAGGACGAGGTCAGGGCAAGAAGCAGAATCAGAATTCCGGCTTGCGGGGTGGTCAGGCGTTGACTGCTGAAGGCGTAGCGCAAGTTCACAAGTGGAATCCCCTGCATTTGAGGGTCCGACCGGCGGTCTTCGCGCCGAGTTCAGACTCGTATCTAAGTGCTTGAATTGAAATAAAATGACGGGGAGATGCGGGCGCTGCGCGCGATACTGACGGGCTGATGGCGGACATACCGGACTCCACGATAACCGAAATCACGTACGGACGGCATCCCGCAGCGGGGGTAATTGTCGGTTTTTTCGCCGGTATCGGGCGGGACGCGGGCGGAAGCCGGGATTGTTCTCAGAAATTCACAAATTGTTCTATGATCGTTACGAAGCCCGCTCCCATGTCCACGGACAAATCCTCGGCCGCGACCCTCCGCGAAGGCTTGTCCCACCGGCAGACCCGTTTTGTGTTCTTCGTCGGTTTCGGCGGCCTGCTCCTTTTGCTGGTCGCTCTCGGCGTCAGCGCCATATCCTTCCTGTCGCAAATCAAGGTGCGCGAGGAAAGTATCCGCCAGGAATACGTTGCCCGCGACCGCGTCCTGCAGGCGCTTCGCGCGGAAATCTACACCTCCGGCACCCACATACGCGACTTTCTTCTCGATACCGACGACGCTCTTGCCAACGAACATCGCGAACAGTTTCTGGATACGCGGCATCAGATCGAAGAGGGAATTGCGCACTACCGGACGCTCGTTCAAAATGGCGATGAAGAGCCATTCCGCCAGTTTTCGCAGGAACTCGCCTCCTATATGAGCGCGATCTCGCCCGTGATCGGCTGGACCGCCTCCGAACGCCACGCGCGAGCCTCCGCCTTCGTTCAGGACGAGCTTTTGCCGCGCCGCATGAGCGCTCTCAGCCTGGCCGACCGCATCCAGCAGATTAGCGAGGGACAACTGGACGCCAGCAGCGAGGCCGTCAGCGTGATGCTCTCTTCGTTTCGCGTGAAGCTGCTCGTCCTTCTGGTTCTCGCGATACTGACGGGCATCGCCCTGGCTGGTGTCGCGCTGTGGCGTCTCTTACGTCTGGAACATGAATCGCAGCTGCGTTTCGGCGAGGTGGTGAGTACTCGCGAGGAACTCAAGCGCCTTTCCGCGGAACTGGTGTCGGCACAGGAGAGCGAGCGGCGGCGCATCTCCCGCGAACTTCACGATGAAGTAGGCCAGGTTCTCACCGCCATCATGCTGGGCCTGGGGAATCTGCGATCTGCGTTGAAAGACAGCAATTCTGATGAGGCGCTTCGCCAACTTCAGCTTGTGGAAGACATGACGCAGCGCAACGCCAGCGTGGTGCGCAATATTTCACTGCTGCTGCGGCCCACGATGCTCGACGATCTGGGCCTGGTTCCCGCGCTGAAATGGTACGCGCGGGAGGTGTCGCGAACCGGCGGCATGGCGGTCGACGTGATGGCCGAGCCGTTTGTCGACGACCTGCCGGACCCGCACCGCACCTGCGTATTCCGCACCGTTCAGGAAGCCGTGCGCAACGCCTCGCGGCACTCCGGCGCGCACCGGGTTCGGATTTATATCCGCGAGATCCGCACAGAGCGAGCTGCGGGAGCGCTGTCGCTTTCGGTGCAGGACGACGGCAAAGGTTTCGATCCGTCGCAGGAAGCCGGCCTCGGCATCTTAGGCATGCGGGAGAGAGTCGCCAATCTGGCGGGGAAGCTGGATGTGAATTCGCGGCTCGGCAAAGGCACCATCATCTCTTTCGAGCTTCCCCTGCCGCCCGGTCATCAGTCCACCGATCCCGATTCGGCGGGTCAGCATGGCAACGATGGCGGCGACGAATATCAGGAAATCAGGCCTTTTCGCACCGCGTAGAGAATCAATTCCGCCAGATTGTGCAGATGCAGCTTCTGGAAAACGTTGTTGCGGTGCGTTTCCACCGTTGAGATGGAAATGTGGAGCAGGTCGGCAATCTCGCGGTTACTCTTGCCCGCGGCCAGCACCTGCAGGATCTCTTTCTCGCGGACGCTCAGCAGATCGTAGCTGTCCTCCACGCCGCGCCTGCGAACTTCCACCACGTACTCTTCCACCAGCAGCTTCGTGATACTTGGACTGAACCAGGCGTTGCCCGCGGCCACCGCCCGGACGGCCGCCAGCACATCCGCTTCGGGCGACGCTTTTAAGAGGTAGCCCCGGGCTCCGGCCTTCAAAGCCCGCAGAACGTAGGCTTCATCCGAGTGCATGCTGACCATCGATGCGGGCATTCGGCACTTTTTGCGAGATGCTGAGCGCGGCGTCCGGACCGTTGAGCCGGGGCATGCCGACGTCCAGCAGAATGACGTCAGGCTTGTGGAGCGCCGCCAGATCGATGGCTTCATAACCATCGGCGGCTTCGGCCACCACCTCGAATTCGCCTTCGCGTTCGAGCAGGACGCGCAGGCCGCTGCGAACCAGCGGATGATCGTCGGCAATCATGATGCGGACACGAGCGGCCATATGTACAATTTCAGAATACATTCCGAGGGTCGCGTGCGCCTCCATTCGCGACGGTAGCTTTCGCACGTATTCCGCGCGTCGCGGCGCGCGGCGGGGCCGAAATACATGTGAAATACAGTGGCGACGGTATTCTCGATGCTGCCCGAATTCCGTACATTGAATGAGGGAGACTTCGCCGGATGGGACTCCGGATGACCATGCGGTTTCCAGGTTTTGATCCTAAGCCAGATGCCCCGCGGGGACCTGTGCGGTCAGCGGACGACGATCGCATCCTTCGCTTTCTCGTCATCACGGCCGATGAGGAGTTCTATCTGAAGCTCCGCCAGATCGCGTTGAGTTGCCAGTGGAAAATAGCACGCGCCGTGTCGATCGGCGAGGCGGAAATCCTGATCCGAAACGAGCCTGTCCCTCTCGTCGTATATGAAAGCGACTCAGGTACCGGCGACTGGCAAAGCGGGCTCAGGCGGCTGAACGAACTGTCGCGGCATCCCTGCGTGCTCCTGGCATCGGCCGTTTCTGACGATAATCTGCTTCGGGAGGTGGTTCGGAACCACGGCTACGACATTCTACCGAAGTCCGCCCCGCCGGAAAACGTGATTCGCTGCCTGAACTTCGCCTGGTTTTGGGCCCTGGCATGGGGGCGGGGAAGGCCGTAGGCGTCTCCGCTACGCCATGCGCGCTTTCAATTCAGCCGCTAGGCGGACGCGCGCAGGAGTTCCCGGATCGCTCCATCCGACCTTGCCGAGGCGCAGCACAGCCAGCCGCCCGGTAGAGGCCGACAGAATCTGGTGAGAGAAATCCAGCTCGGGAATTGTCTGGTGCACGTCGGCAACACGAACAGATGGAAGTCGAGCTATGGAGGAACGATCTGCCCCCTTCGCGGAAACCGGCGGTAGCCTGCCATGCTCTACTCGTCTTTACCAAATGTGACACTGGTGCCAGCCTCGAAGTGACGGTGATTCTTATAGTCGACGCTCACCCTTCCGGCGCTTCCGTCCGACCGTCGGGCCACGAACTCGAACGAAACCGGAAGCAGATAGGTTGCATCCCCGATTTTCACGTAATCCCACGATTGTTTCTCGGTAACACGCTCAAACCCGAAATTCTCTGGAAAACCGGCTGCTTCTTCCTCAAATCGAACCACGTTTCCGCGAGCGGCGTCGACCAGAATACGGCCGGTCCGGGCGGGGTCGTACACCCTGCTGCCCCCGGTGTATGTACCGAAGCATCCTTCCGCCGGTGAGCGAAACAGATATACCAGCAGTTCGCTGCCGCCGGCCATG
>Ga0182024_10007875_pt1 | contig 22812 bp, 20 predicted proteins | sample P32metaG_FD_120480 | JGI IMG/M metagenome (GOLD analysis project Ga0182024, IMG submission 120480) | Permafrost microbial communities from Stordalen Mire, Sweden - P3-2 metaG (Illumina Assembly) | ecosystem: Environmental > Terrestrial > Soil > Wetlands > Permafrost | place: Sweden: Stordalen... | reverse complement strand
CTGCAATGGCCCCACGAGATGCAGCACCACATCGGGCCATTCGGCTTTCAGGAGGGGCCACTTTGCTTTCGCTTCCTGCATGCGGTTCTCGCCGAAAACGCGGTGACCGAAAGCGAGCACGGGACGTATCTGTTCGGGCGCGAAAGTCTTTGAAATTGCGACCAGCGCGGTCGAAGGCGCAGGAGCGAGGGCAGCCTTTCGCGCCAAGTCGATGCGCGCAAGAATGTCCGCCACATTTCGCGCGGCTGGTGAATCGGTCGAAGCAGGCGGCGAGGGCATGGCGTGGTGGATAGGCTCGCACGGTTGCAATTGGCAAGGGCGGCACGCGAGTTCGCGGCGCGGTCGAATTCTTCGCTGTCCGGGCTCGTTCTGCTGACCGATGACGAGCGCATGACGGATCCGCTGGCCTCGATCTCCGCTCTGCCGCGCGGAAGCCTCGTAGTCCTTCGCGCGCGCGACCCCGCACGGCGCACTGCACTGGCCCGTTCAATCTCGCGCATCGCCCGGACTCGCAGTCTGCGCTGGGTCATCGCCGACGACCCGGCGCTCGCCGCGAAGCTGGGCGCACACGGCGCGCATTTTCCCGCGCGGAAGCTCGCACTTGCGGCCCGCTGGCGCGTCCGGCGGCCGGACTGGATGCTCACCTGCGCCGCGCATTCTCTCTCCGCGTGCGCACGCGCCGCTCGCATCGGAGCGGACGCGGTCTTCCTAGCGCCCATATTCGCAACCATGAGCCATCCAAGCCGCAGCTACATCGGGCCGCTGCGCGTGCGTCTGATCGCAACGCGGCTGTCTGTACCGATCTATGCGCTCGGGGGCGTTGACGCACGCAACGCAAAACGCCTCGCCGGATCGCGACTCGCCGGCGTTGCCGCGATCGGCGCCCTTGCGTGTGTCGAATTCTACGGCGCTGTTCGATCAAATTGAATCACCGCCGAGGCGGTGTATGCCGCTGTCCTGGTTGTCCACGTAGCCGGCCCCCGAAGCGATACCGCCGAGCAGAGCCGTCCATTCGCCTATCCCGGTTGTCACGGGCGACAGGCTCCAGTCGGTCAGCATGTCCGCGCACGCCGGACTGCAGGCGATCGCGCCGGCGCGGGCCAACAACAGGAACCGCCGCATGCCTCTCCTCCGGTTTCGGCCGCATCGTAGCACGGGCATTTCCCGCCTCGTCCGGCCGCGAGCCGTTGCGGACTTCCGGGCGGGACCGTATAAGCCGCCTCGCGGGGGATATCCGGGCGGCTTGGCCGTCGGCAACAACGAGCGGGCGATTTCATGCGGGTTTTGGCCGTAGCACTCTGCACGCTGCTTCTGGCAGCCTGCGGCTCCTCCGAAGACACCTCGGATACGACGACAGGGACCACGGCCATTTCGGGCGACAGCGGCCGCATCACGCTCGGCGTCAATTCCTATCTATGGCATGCCACGCTCGATACGCTGGCCTTCATGCCACTCCAGTCGGCTGACCCCTACGGCGGCGTCATCATCACCGAGTGGTATTCCGCGCCACAGGATCCCAACGAGCGGATGAAGGTTACGATCTACATCCTCGACCGCCGCCTGCGGGCGGACGGCATCAAGATTGCCGTGTTCCGCCAGACCCGCACCGCCAACAGCTGGATCGACGCCCAGGTCAATCCCGAGACCGCGACCAAGCTGGAAGACGCGATCTTGACGCGCGCCCGCGAGCTTCGACTCGCGAGCGAAGGCGCCGGCGGCTAGGGGGCGAATCCGACACTTCGTACCCCCAAGAGTTGTCATGGCCGGCGCAAGCTGACCACCCAGTCGGGACCGCTTAGAGAGTAGATTCAGCGCGCGGACGCGCGCTGACAGGGTGGGCAGCTTGCGCGGGCCATGACAATTTTTTCGGGATTCAATTGTCCGATCTGAACCACTAGGTTAAGCGCGCGCAGTAGTCCATTTTCGCGGCTGCGGCGTAGCCGCAGAACCGGGGCAAGACATGGCGCGCTACAACGCCAGACAATCCGAGACACGCTGGCAGGCCGCCTGGGCCGCGCGCAACGCGTTCGCCGTTCGCGAAGATTCGGCCTGCCCCAAATGTTACGTGCTCGAAATGTTTCCCTACCCTTCGGGACGCATCCATATGGGTCACGTCCGCAACTACACGATGGGCGACGTGCTGGCACGCTTTCGCCGCGCACAGGGCTACAATGTGCTGCACCCGATGGGCTGGGACGCATTCGGTCTGCCGGCGGAGAATGCCGCCCGCGATGAAGGCGTCAATCCGCTCGACTGGACTCACGCCAACATCGCGGCGATGCGCACCCAGTTGAAGGCGATGGGGCTGGCGATCGATTGGAGCCGCGAATTTGCGACCTGCGATCCCGGCTATTACCGGCACCAGCAGAAACTGTTCATCGACTTTCATCGCGTCGGTCTCGTCTATCGCGCGGAAGCGGATGTGAACTGGGATCCGGTCGACCAGACCGTTCTGGCGAACGAACAGGTCATCGAAGGCAAAGGCTGGCGCTCCGGCGCTCCGGTCGAGCGACGCAAGCTCGCCCAATGGTTTTTCAGGATCACCGATTTTTCCGACGACCTTCTCGCCGCGCTCGATCGCCTCGAGCGATGGCCGGAGAAAGTCCGGCTGATGCAGAAAAACTGGATCGGCCGCTCCCAAGGTTTGCGTTTCGGATTCGAATTGTCGAACGGCGAAATTCTCGACGTCTTCTCGACACGTCCCGATACGCTTTTCGGAGCGAGCTTTATCGCCCTCTCCCCGGATCATCCGCTGACGGAACAATTGTCCCTTCACGATGCCCACCTGACGCGCTTCGTGGCCGAATGCCGGCAGCTCGGAACGGCGGAGGAGACGATCGAGACCGCGGAGAAGCTCGGCTTCGATACCGGACTTACCGCCGCCCATCCCTTCGACAGCTCGTGGCGGCTACCCGTCTACGTCGCGAATTTCGTGCTGATGGCGTACGGAACCGGGGCAATCTTCGGCTGCCCGGCGCACGACCAGCGCGATCTCGACTTCGCGCGCAAATACGGGTTGCCGGTATTGCCCGTCGTGATCCCCGGCGGCGTTGATCCGGCAAGCTTCACGATCGCAGATGCGGCGTATCTCGGACCGGGCCGGGTCGCCAATTCGCGCTTTCTGGAAGGGCTGGACGTCGCCTCGGCGAGCGCGGAAGTTGCAAGGCGCCTCGAGCAGGCCGGTCGCGGGCGGTCCGTGGTTCACTATCGGCTTCGCGACTGGCTGGTGTCGCGCCAACGCTATTGGGGCTGTCCTATTCCCATGGTCCACTGCGCCGGTTGCGGCGTGGTGCCGGTGAAAGAAAGCGACCTGCCTGTGCTGTTGCCCGAAGATGTCCGCTTCGACGTTCCCGGCAATCCGCTCGATCATCATCCGACGTGGAAAATGGTGCGCTGTCCGCGCTGCGGGTCGGAGGCCCGGCGCGACACCGACACGCTCGATACGTTCGTCGATTCATCGTGGTACTTCGCGCGGTTCTGCAACACCGCCGCCGCCGCGCCGGTCGACCGTGACGCGGTTCGCAAATGGCTTCCCGTCGATCAGTACATCGGCGGTATCGAGCACGCGATTTTGCATCTGCTCTACGCGCGGTTCTTCACCCGCGGACTGAAGCAGCTTGGACTCGCAGACGTCGACGAGCCATTTGCGGGCCTCTTTACGCAAGGCATGGTCTGCCACGAGACCTATCGCGACCGCGCGGGGCATTGGGTTTCGCCGGCAGAGGTGGAGAAGCGGGACGGCTCCGTTCGGCGCAAGGACAATGGCGAGACGGTCGCGGTAGGGCCGTCGGAAAAAATGTCGAAGTCGAAGAAAAACGTCGTCGCGCCGGAAACGATTATCGATATTTACGGCGCAGACACGATCCGCTGGTTCATGCTGTCCGACACGCCTCCCGAGCGCGATATCGAATGGACGGAAATGGGCGCCGAAGGCTGCTGGCGCTTCGTTCAGCGCGTGTATCGGCTAGTCACCGAAACGGGCGGCCTTCCCGCAATCGGAGCGGGGATCCCGGCAGCCCTTGCAGAGCCGTCAATGCAACTGCGCCGGGCCGCGCATCGCGCCGTTGCGTGGGTCACCGACGATCTCGATGCGCTTCGATTCAACCGCGCGGTCGCACGCATCTATGAGCTTGCCAATGCGATAAGCGACGCTCCCGCGGACGTGCCCGGCTCAGTGAAACGGGAAGCTCTCGAAATACTGGTGCGCCTGACCGGTCCCATGATGCCCCATCTGGCCGAGTCCTGCTGGGAAGCGCTCGGGCACTCCTCGACGCTGATCGACGAAGCATGGCCGAAGGCCGATCCGGCGCTTGTGCGGGCGGATACGATCGTCATCGCCGTACAGGTGGATGGAAAGCGGCGGGGCGAGATCGCGATCGACCGGGGCGCGAACGACGAGACCGTCAAGGCCGCGGCGCTGGCTCTGGATGGCGTCGAACGGGCATTGGCCGGAAAATCCCCGCGCCGGATCATCCATGTGCCCGAGCGCATCGTGAACATCGTCACATGAGCGGACGCGTCTTCGAGACTTTGTTCGTCGCGGCGCTGGCGTGCTGCACGGCGGGATGCGGCTTTCATCCGCTTTATGGGCGCACCGGATCGAGCGCGGGCGGACAACAGGTGTTCAATTCGATCTATGTCGAGCCGATCGATGGGGAACGCGCCGGATACGAACTCAGAAACTCGCTGATCGATCTGCTGGAAGGCACGGAACGTCCGCAGGTTGCGCTGTATCGCCTGAAAGTGACCGTGAAGCAGACCATCGAAGGCACGGCCGTGCAGACCAACGGCTCGATCACCCGCTACAGCTACACCATGGTCGCCAACTACGAACTCAGCGACATTCATTCGGGCAAGGACGTGACCAAAGGAACCGAATCGACCGTTTCGGGCTACGATGTGGTGGCTTCGCCCTACGCCACACTCGTCGCGCAGCAGGACGCGCAGAAGCTGGGGGCGCGAGACATCGCGGACCGCATCCGCATCGATCTCGGTGTTTATTTTTCCAAACGCTCCAGCAGTTGAATGCTCATCAAGGCCGCCGAAAGCGAACGCATCATTGCCCGCTTTCCCGCGGATCTCGGAGCGGCATTGCTGTTTGGCCCCGATCAGGGGTTGGTGCGCGAGCGTGCAGAGCGGCTGGCGAAGACGATCGTGCCGGACCTTCGCGATCCCTTCCGGATTGCGGAAATCGACGGCGCGCGGCTCCTCGAGGATCCGGCCTTGCTGGAAGCAGAGGCGTCCGCAATTTCAATGACGGGGGGGCGTCGCGTGGTGCGAATCCGCGCTGCCGGCAATGCGCTCGCGCCCGTGTTCGATTCATTTCTGGCCGGCTCGGCGTCGGACGCGCTCGTTGTGGTCGAAGGGGGCGACCTCGCCAGGAATTCCAGCCTGCGCGCAACATTCGAGGAAGCCTCCAACGCCGCAGCGATACCCTGCTATCTCGATTCCACCGAGACGATTGCGGATCTTCTGCGGGCCTCGCTAAAGGCGGAGTCGATCGTCATCGCGCTCGATGCTCTCGACGAGGCCGTTTCGCTCCTCGGCGCCGATCGCGGCACCACGCGCCGGGAGGTCGAGAAGCTTATCCTTTACGCGCACGGCCGAGCGCGCGTGACGCTGGAAGACATCCGCGCGATCCTGGGCGACGATGCGGAGGCCCGTATCGAAGCGGCATGCGACGCAGCGGGAGACGGAGATGCGCGCCGCCTTGATCTGGCGCTCGAGAGGCTGTCGAGCGCCGGTGTCACGCCGATCGCCATTCTGCGTGTGGCGCTCGGACATTTTCAGCGGCTCGCGCTGGCTAAGGCGCAAATGGAAAAAGGCGAGAGTGCGGAAGCTGTTGCGCGCCGCGCCAGACCGCCGGTGCATTTCTCGAGGCTCGGTTCCTTCCGCGCGCAGCTGCGAAGCTGGAGTAATGAGAAATTGGGGGAAGTCCTCGATCTGCTCCTGGAGACCGAGGCTCTTTGCAAGACCACGGCCGTGCCAGACGAAGCGGCCTGCGGGCGGTCCCTGTTCACGGTTGCCGCCTGGGCGCGGCTGCGTCACTGACCCGCTCCGGACGCGCACCAACCGGACACGATTGCCGCCGGGGTCCCGGCTGGAGTTTACGCTCCGGGCGCGCTTCGCGCGGACCGGTGGCGCGGGGATCTCGGCCATTGATGACAGTTTGGAATCATGGATGATGCGTACGGCTGCGGGGGCAGCCAGACGCCGGCGCCCGCGCCATTCACGCTCCGACAGGCAATGACCCAGCAATACGAGCTCGAATTGCACGCGCCGGCACTCACAGGCATCGCCGGCACGGACTCGCGCCTTGCGCGCAACGTTCCCGCACTTATTCCGAAAGAGCCCGGCTCGGCGCAGCGTCTCCTGAAGCCGCGCGCTCAAAAGGCGCAACCTTCGCTGCTCCCGCCGGAGGCGATCGCCTTCGACGCCTTCCGTCTCACCCTGGTGCAGTGCCGCTGGCACATCACGGCCAATGTTGCGGCGGCGGTGGAAACGCGCGAGGTGGAAGCGCTCCATCAGCTGCGCGTCGCCCTTCGCCGTCTTCGCGTTGCGCTTGCCTCCTTCGGAGGCGAATTCCGCACCCCAGAACTCGAAGCCATCAAGCTTCGGGCAAAGTCTTTGACGAACCTCCTCGCGCCGGCGCGCGATCTCGATGTGTTCACCGGCGAGCTTCTCGAGCCGGCGGCGAACGCGAACGGCGCGCATGATGCATTCGCCGTGCTTCGCGCGCGGGCCGAGGCCGCGCGCGCAAAGGCGTGGAACGATGCCGTCGTCGTGATCGCCGGACCGCGGTTTCGCATGTTCATGGCCGATCTCGCCGATATCGTCGATCGTGGCGCATGGCCGCACGCCCTCGTCCATGGCCGGGGAGCGAGCAAGAGCGTCAGCGCATTCGAAGCACCCGCTCAGCGCGTCGCCGAGCGCATGCTGGCGCATCGGCAATGCCAGGCGTGCAAAAAGGCGCGCCGTCTCGAGGCGCTTTCGGTCGCCGACCGCCACGAATTGCGGATTCGTCTCAAGAAGCTTCGCTACACGTCCGAGTTTTTCGCGCCTTTTTTCGAGCGCGCGCGCGTGGAGAAATTCGTCACAAGATTGAGCCGCATGCAGGACATCCTCGGCGCCCTGAACGACGTGGCCGTCGCCAAGAAGACGCTGGACACGCTGATTTCCGAAAGCACGCCCGGCGAGGGGCGCGCGGAATCGGACATCTCATTCGCTGCGGGAATTGTTTACGGCTGGCATCTCGAGCGCGCGGCACACACCTGGCGCGACGCAGTCAAGCGCTGGAAGAAATTTGCGAGCACCCGGGAATTCTGGACCCCGGGGGCCGCGCAATAAGGGACTACTGAACCGTGACCGACACGGCGTTCCGGCGATGGGGAAGGCCGATGTCAAGCGCGAAATACAACGGACAGATGCACCACTTCCGATGCAGTTTGGTTCTGACTGCAGTCTGGGCGGAGTCAACGGTCTATCGCAACGTTTGCTCCGTAGACGGAATGTCCCTCCCTGTTGAGGAGCGTAGTTCGGGGATCGCGGTAGGGACGCGCATTACTGCGCGCCCCCCGCACAGATCCGTACAAGCGGCATTCCCGCATACGGCTCCCACCTTGGGTGTTTGACGGCGAAGCGTTGACACGGCCACGGGTGAAGGATGGTCGGCTTTGGAGTCCAGCGATCCAGCAGACGATTGATCGAGGCCCATGTGGTTTTGTCGCGCTGACCGCGGCGCCGAAGCGCACGAAGCCAGTGCCACGCGACGATCCCGGAACGGCGTGGTACGCGAAGTAACCGCGCACCACCGATCCCAGCCAGGAGCCTTGCTCGTTCAATGGTGCGTGCCGGTGCTGCCAGAGCACATCTCTGATCTCGTGCAGCTTGGCACGCATGCGGTCGCGTCTGCTGCGCCGGCGCAGTTGGAAGCGTCCAGCCCGTGAGCGCGCGCAGATATGCGTGAAGCCCAGGAAGTTGAACGTTTCCGGTTTGCCAAGTCCGCGTCTCCTTCGATCGTCCGCCGCGCGGCGGCCGAACTCGATGAGGCGTGTCTTGTCCGGATGCAGTGACAACGCAAACGCCGCCAACCGCTGTGCCATCTCCGTTTGGAACCGCTCCGCATCGTGCCTGTGCTGGAAGCCGACCACGATATCGTCCGCATAGCGCACGAGGATCATGTCGCCCTGAGCATGGCGTTGCCGCCATTGTTGCGCCCACAGGTCAATGACGTAGTGCAGATAGATGTTGGCGAGCAGCGGAGAGATCACCGCTCCTTGCGGTGTGCCGCTTGTTGTTGCAATCACCTGCCCGTTCTCCATCACGCCAGCCTTAAGCCATTTGCGGATCAGACGGATGACACGGCGGTCGCCGACCCGGTGCTCGACGAAGCGGAGCAGCCATTCATGGCTGGCCGCATCGAAGAATCCGGCAATGTCGGCGTCCAAAATCCAGTTCACTCTTTGCGTCTCGATCCCGACTGCGAGCGCATCCAGCGCATCATGCCGGCTGCGCCCCGGCCGGAACCCGTAGCTGAACCCGAGGAAGTCTTCCTCGTAGATCGCGTTCAGCACCTCGCATAACGCACGCTGGACGATCTTGTTTTCCAGCGCAGCGATGCCGAGCGGACGCTGCCGTCCGTCCGGCTTCGGGATGTACCGTCACTGCGAGGGTTGCGTGCGATAGCTCCCGCGATGAACACGGGCATGCAGATCGGCAAGCTTCCGGTCCAGATCGTTCCCGTATTCCTCCCATGTCACGCCATCCACTCCGGCCGCCGCATCCCGCTTGAGCTAGGAGTAGGCGAACCGGAGAAGGGCGACGTCCACATGGTGCAGGAGCGCAGTGAACCGCTCCTTCTTCTTCAGCCTTGCTCTTTGCCGTACGCGTTCAAGACCAGCGGTCACGCTATCCCGGCTCGGAGTCCGGAGCATGCTTGGCTCGAACACGTTTCCCTCGGCCCCTTCCCTTGGCTCCACAGGCTCCGCAGCAGATTGCTCTGCGTTGTTCCCCGCTTCGTCGCTACTATGGAAGGGCCTGACTTCTCGCGACCGTGCATCATCGGCTACGGCTCTCGCCTTCCCGCTGCGGACCGGTGCTGTAGCAAGCGGCCAATCGCGAGACCTTCCGGTTCCCGCGCAAGGAACGTCTCGGCATGCTGGGATCTTCGACCGCGCCGGATCGATGCTCAGCTCGCGCTTGCGCCAAACCTCGTATTGCCTTCCGCACTCTGAACAGCGTCGGCATCCGGAATGTCATTTCGTGGCTCGATACCCAGCCTGTCGAATCCCCTGTCAACGCTTCGCGGCCGCCGTCACCGACGGAAACTCGCGCATGACTCGGGCGCCAGTGTGGTTCGCTACGCCTTCACTGCGCGGGACCCCACCCGCTATTCCTTGCCGGTCTCCCGGCGCACTCAGAGTCGAAACTTATGGAGCGGTCGGCTATTGAGGTCATCGCAAAGTTCGGGCGATGGCCGTGGCGCGGCACAGGAGATATTTTCTCAAAAATTAGCCCTTGCATGTCATCCAGCGCAGCAACAACCGCCAGGCGATCTTCTTTGCTCCTGAGGACTACGCCCAGTATCGCCGATGGCTGGATGATGCCGCCTCCGCGTATGGGTTGGCGATTCATGCCTATGTGCTGATGACGAACCACGTCCATCTCCTGGTCACGCCACAAGAGGAGGAGAGTCTTCCGCACACGCTGCAATCGCTCGGCCGGCGCGATGTGCGCCATATCAACCGGGTCCAGCGGTGGACCGACACCTTGTGGGAGGGCCGCTACCGCGCCACGCCGATCGACGGCGATGGCTATTTCCTCGATTGTTGCCGTTACATCGAACTCAATCCCGTCCGCGCGACCCGAAGAGGCCGTCAGAGCTTCAGGCGTCCTTCGAGGATGTCGTCGTATATCGTCGCGTCGAGTGGTTTGTAGACGAGCGTTTTGGGATCGAGTGCATAGATGGGGTTGGCGATCCTGCGCGGGTCGAAACCGTCCTTCATCAAATCGATCTTGCGCTGCTTGAACGTGCCGGTGATCTCCATCTCCGGCATCAGCCGCAGGAAAACCGGACGGGCGTAGGCGGGCAGGCTGCCTTCCAGCCGTTGCGCAAGGCGGGATGGATCGAAATCTGTTCTGGTGACAAGGGCCGCCATGCCGGCGCGGCCGTCATTGCCGGGCACGCGTACGCCGTAGACGTTGGCTTCGACGATGCCATCGACCACCGACAGGGCTTCTGCAACTTCGCTCGTCGCCACGTTCTCACCCTTCCAGCGAAACGTGTCGCCGATCCGGTCGACGAAATAGAAATAGTCGAGCGCGTCCCTCCTCATCAGGTCGCCCGTACGAAACCACGAATCATCCGCCGCAAAGACATGCCGCAGAATCTTCTTTTCGGTATCCGCTGCATGCGTGTAGCCTTCGAAGCCGTTGCCCGGCTCGTCGACGATCCGGCCGATGGCCTCGCCCGTTTCGCCGCTCGGGCATTCGATGCAAAACCCTTCCGGATTGCGGACGGGAATTTCAGTCTCGATGTCGAAGCGGATGATTCGTATCGCGAAGTATCCGCGCATGTAGTCCGGAATGCGCCCCACCGCGCCAACCTTGCCGTCGTAGTTCAACATCGACACGTTGCCTTCGGTGGCGCCGTAGAACTCGATGATTTTCGGTATTGCAAACCGCGTCTGAAACGGCCTCCAGATTTCGGGCCTCAATCCGTTGCCGATGATGGCGCGAAGACGATGGTCGCGTTCGCGCGGCGACGCGGGAGCATTGAGAAGATAGCGGCAGAGTTCGCCGATATACTGGAAGAAGGTGGGCCGGTAGCGCACGCAATCGTCCCAGAATTCATGCACCGAGAATTTCCGGCGCAGCACGACGGAGCCGCCGCAGGTGAGCGCCACGCCCACCGCGCAGATGCCGCCCGCCGAATGGTAGAGCGGCAGAACATCGTACATGCGGTCCGACGCGCGGGCGCCCAGGGCACCGGCGAATCCGTGCATCATGAAGAGCGTGCGAAGATGGCTGACATTCGCCGCCTTGGGCAGGCCGGTCGTCCCCGAGGTGAAAATGTAGAAGGCCTTGTCGGCGCAAATGAGACCTGCTCGCCATTCGGGATTTGCAGGGGCGAGACCGGCAGCGTCGAGCGCCGCATCCAGATTCTCCAGTCCGGCCTGCATGCCGCCGGTGATCCATCCAACTGGCGGCGCCGCGAGCGCCGAGCGGGCGTCGAGATATTCAGCGGCCAATTCGACGCCGATGACGATGTGCCGCGTGCCGCTGATCGCAATCGAGTGGGCGAGCGCGCCGCCGCGCAGATTGGTGTTGATCAGCGCGGCGATCGCTCCAAGCTTGAAGAGACCGAGCCAGGCGAACAGATATTCCGGGCGGTTCTCCATCAGGAGCGCGACGCAGTCTCCGCGGCCGATTCCCTGGGCGTGTGCCCAACAGGCGTAGCGGTCCGCCGCGGCGTTGAGCGCATGGTAGGTGACCGTGGCATCTCCGCAGAGAACGGCCGGATTGGCGGGAGTTCTCCGCGCCCAGCCTTCGACGATGTCGACGATAGTGACGGGCGATTGGGGCCTGACGCCGCGCAGGCGCCAGAATGTCCGCGCAAGGCTTGTGATATACGTGGATTCGCGCGAAACCGCAGAGAGTACGTCCATCGGCAAATCGCGCCCCTCTTCCGCGTTTCGTGGCAAGATAGGTCGCGAAGCGTGCCTCCGTCCACGAAAGATGCATACGTCCACGCTCGACCTCAGAGGGTTGAAATGTCCGCTGCCCGCGCTTTTGGCGCGCCGCGCGCTGATGCGCGCAGAGGCCGGCACGACACTCGGGGTTCTGGCCGACGATCCTCTCGCCGCCATCGACATACCCCACATGTGCCGCCAGGAAGGCTACGAAGTGCTCGACTTCGAAAAGCACGCCGCGCACACGCGATTCGTGGTGCGCCGTCCGCCGCCCGAAAGCCACGCATGCTGATGCCGATGTTCTGGATCATGCTCGCGGCATCGCCGTTCATCGGCAGTTTTCTGGGCGTTCTGGCGTTGCGTCTTCCGGAAGGTCGCTCCTTCGCGGTGTCGCGTTCCGCCTGCGACCATTGCGGACACGTGCTTGCGGCGCGCGACCTCGTTCCCATCGCAAGCTTTCTGGCGCTTCGCGGGCGCTGCCGGTATTGCCACGCCCCCATCGGCGGCTTCGTTCTTGTCATCGAGCTCGCCGCAATGCTCGTCGCCGGATCGGCCGGGATGCAGGTTTCCGGCTGGATTCTCGTCGCGAGTTGCCTGCTTGGCTGGATGCTGCTCCTGCTCGCGGCGATCGACTGGCGCGTGCAACTCCTGCCCGATGTGCTGACGCTGCCCTTGCTGATGGCGGGCCTCGCGGTTGCTTATTTCGTGTTGCGCGAAACCTGGTCCGATCATCTGATCGGCGCCGTGGCGGGTTTCGCCGTGCTGGGCGCGATCGCGTTGCTTTACCGACGCTTGAGACACCGGGAAGGTCTTGGACTGGGTGACGCCAAATTGCTGGCGGCGCTTGGCGCCTGGGTCGCATGGCAGGGGCTGCCGACGGTGGTTCTCTGGGGGTCGATGCTCGGCCTTGTCTTTGCCCTTGTTCGGTCGATGACGGGCAGGGGAGTGCAATGGTCCGACCGCATTCCGTTTGGCGTGTTTCTCGCCGCCGGAGGCTGGCTGGTCTGGCTCTATGGTCCGCTGATGCCGGCGCTGCGGTGAAAAATATTGCTCCGTTTACGCAGGGGCATCGATTGAATCATGGACGGGGAAATCCGCCCATGATTGTTTGTATTGGGCGGTGCACGGATCGCTGCCTCAAAGAACCTTGATCGGCGCTACATTCTGCTCGGCGTGCGCTGCTCGTCTCGATCGAGGACCTGGTCCAGCCAGGTGAGGGTTCCTGCGGTGATTTTCTCCCAGCCGGGCTCGCCGAGGAGCCAATGACTGTGACCGGGAAGCTCCTCGAAACGTGCACGTCCGTGGTAGCGGCGTGCGAGGCGACGTACCGTAGAGGGTGCCGTCACCCGATCCTGCGCTCCCACCAGGCACAGGATCGGACAGACGACCGCGCGCGCGTCGACATGGCTCGCCCGTCCGGCATCCAGCATCCAGTGCATCGCCTCGAAGGTGGCACGACCCGACTCGGGCACGAGCCGCGCCAGAATGGTCGCGCGCTCCGATTCCGGAACGAGATCAAGCATGTTCGCCTCTGCAATCCAGCGGTGGGGCGCGAGAGGTCTGCTCCAGAAGGGTCCATCGAGATAAAGCGCCTGTGCGGAAAAAAACTCGAATGGCGTCGACGGCAGCATGCCCCAGGGTGCCGACGGCGCCAGAAGCACGAGGGCCCGGACCGGCTTGAGCGCCGCCAGCATCTGGGCGAGCAGCGCGCCAAGAGAGTGCCCGACGAGAACGGGCGCGGTCTCGAACGTGTCGAGGAGGTCTGCGAGATCCGACGCATAGTGGCGCAGGCTCGTCTTGCCGAGCATATCTGCGCTGCTGCTCGAGGGCTCATGATGCCGCAGGGTGGGCGTATGCACCTCGAAACCGCGAGACTCGTAAGCAGCGCGCCACCCCTCGAACGCCCAGCCGCCGCAGAAGGCGCCGTGAATCATGACGACGGGAGAACGTGTCATGACGAACGACTCATTCCGCAGGCCTGGCCAGATCGCGGAACGCTTCGATGACCGTCGTGTAGATGTTGCGCTTGAAGGGGACGACGATGCGCGGCAAAGTTTCGAGATCGATCCAATTCCAGCGCGCAAATTCGGGCTCCGCGGTGTTGATGTTGATGTCCGAATCCTCGCCCAGAAATCGCAAGGCCAGCCATCGCTGCCGCTGTCCGCGATAGCGCCCGCGCAAAGCGACGCCGAGAAGGTGCGGGGGCAGATCGTAAGAAAGCCATGCGTCGAGTTCGCGCAGCAAAACGGCATTGCGCGTTCCGATCTCCTCCTCCATTTCCCGGAAGCCGGCATCGACGACGCTTTCGCCCTCGTCGATTCCGCCCTGCGGCAATTGCCAGCCCTCCGCCCTCTGATCGATGCGCTTGCCGACGAACACCAGCCCGCTGCGATTGAGCAGCATCATGCCGACACTGGGGCGATAGGGGAGATCGTCGTGACTAAGGGGGCGGGCGCGCAAAGCCATGCGGGAAATCAGCCAATCTGCGGATGCCGCCACTATGGACGAACCTGGACCGGGAACAAAGCCCAGACCGATTCAGCGGGCGCTGGTGCGCTTTCCCGCTTCTGGGATTTTTCCGTCCATCAGCTTCACCGCATAGGTGAGCTGGAAGTCGTCGATCTTCTTTCCGGCGGGAGGGCGCACCACGTTCACTTTCGGCTGGGGCGGGGGTTGTTCTGCGGTCAGATGGTGAGGCAGATCGGCTTCGCTCGGCCTCTCGATCTTGGGAACGTCCGCCGCTTCGTCTCCTTGCGCGACCGCGATGTCGGGGACGATGCCCGACGCCTGTATCGATCGTCCTGAAGGCGTGTAATAGCGCGCCGTCGTCAGGTGCAACGCTCCATCCTCGCCGCCACGCAGCGGAATGATGGTTTGCACCGAACCCTTGCCGAACGACGTCATGCCGACGATCGTTGCGCGCTTGTGATCCTGCAGCGCGCCGGCCACGATTTCGGACGCCGAAGCCGTGCCGACGTCGATCAGCACGGTGAGCGGCTTGCCGTCGGCAATATCGCCTGGCTTGGCGTCGTAACGCTGCGTGTCTTCCGGCTTGCGCCCGCGCGTCGAAACGATCTCGCCCGCATCCAGAAAATCATCGGAAACGGCAATCGCCTGGTCGAGAACGCCGCCGCCATCGTCTCGCAAATCGATGATGAAGCCTTTGAGACGCGGGCCAATCTGACTCTTGAGACTCCTGACCGCCGCCTGAACTCCGTCGCTCGTTTCCTCGTTGAAGGCCGGAATGCGGATGTATCCTACGTCCCCTTCGCGGTGAAACTTCACCGCTTCGACCTGGATGGCGGCGCGCGTCAGCCCGACCTCGAAGGATTTTTGGTTTCCCGCGCGAAGCAGCGTGAGGCCGACTTTGGTGCCCGCCGCGCCTCTCAGCATGTCCTGGACCTTGTCGAGGGTCTGGCCTTGGAGGCCGCGCCCGTCGATCGCGAGGATCGTGTCGCCTGCCTTGATTCCCGCGTGCGAGGCCGGCGTGTCATCGATGGGCGAAACAACCTTGATGATGCCTTCCTCAGCGGAGATCACCAGACCCACGCCACCATAGGTCCCCGAAGTCTTGACCTGCATGTCGGCAAAAGTTTTCGGGTCGAAGTAGCTCGAATGCGGATCGAGATCGGAAATCATGCCGTTCAACGCGCTCTCGATCATCTTCCGATCGTCGGGCGTCTCGACATAATCCGCACGCACGGTCGCGAACGCCGCGCCGAAACGATCCAGCGCCTTGTATGCCGATTGCGCGTCGCCGTCCGTCGCACTTCTGGCGAGAGGCAACGCAATCATGCCAGCGGCGAATCCCGCCGCCGCACCCAGAGCCGTGAGAGCCATTCGCCGCATGCAGACTTATCCTTTGCCCGTCAGTCCTTGTCCGCGAACGGTCATTCTGCTGGCGGTGCGCTCAATTTGCCGCGGCGCTCTTGTTGGAAGCGCTCATCGCCAGCTTGCCGCGCAAGAGGTCCAACGCATAAGAGAGCTGGAAGTCTTCAATCTTCTTGCCGGCCGGCGGATGAATGATCTGGGGGGCCGTTTTCTTGGCGCCGCCTTCCCCGTTGAGATGTCCCGGCAGATTGGCTTCACTCAAATGCTCGAGCCTGGCGGCGGTTTCGTCCTCGTCGCCTTCCGCGACGGCCACGTCGGGAACGATGCCGGTCGCCTGAATGGAATGACCAGATGGCGTATAATAACGCGCTGTCGTGAGGCGCAGAGCGCCACCTCCCTCGCCCAGCGGGATGATCGTCTGCACAGAGCCCTTGCCGAACGACGTCATGCCTTCGATCGTCGCGCGCTTGTGATCCTGAAGCGCGCCAGCCACGATCTCCGATGCCGAAGCGGTGCCGGCGTTGACGAGGACGATGATCGGCTTCCCGTCGCCGATGTCGCCGGCTTTTGCGTCATAGCGCGCCGTGTCGTCGGAGTGGCGGCCCCTTGTTGAAACGATTTCGCCGGAGTTGAGGAAGTCGTCCGAGACCTGGATCGCCTGATCGAGCAGACCGCCGGGATTGTTCCTGAGATCGAGCACATAGCCTTTGAGGCCGGGTCCGATCTGCCGCTTCAGGTCGCGCACCGCACGCTCCAGCCCCGGCGCCGTCGCTTCGTTGAAGGAGCTGAGGCGGATGTAGCCGATATCGCCCTCGCGATGGAATTTCACACTGTCCACCTGCACGATCGCGCGCGTCAGCGCCACGTCGAAGGGCTTCTTGGCGCCGCTACGCAGTATGGTCAGTGAAATCTTTGAGCCTTCCGGCCCACGCATCTTCTCGATGGCGTCGTTCAGCGACATGCCCTGGATGGGCGTACTGTCGATTGCGGCGATGTAGTCACCCGGCTTGATGCCGGCGCGAGCGGCCGGCGTGTCGTCGATCGGGGAGATCACCTTGACGAGTCCGTCCTCCATCGTGACCTCGATGCCGAGGCCGCCGAACTGGCCTTTGGTCTGAATCTTCATGTCGGCGAACGCTTTTGCATCCATATAGCTCGAATGCGGATCAAGTCCGGACACCATGCCTTCTATGGCCGAGGTGACGAGCTGGCCGTCTTCCACAGGGTGGACGTAGTCCGCGCGCACGCGCTCGAACGCGTCGCTGAACAGATCGAGCTGCTTGTAGGCGGAATCGTTTGCGCCATGAGCTGCCGGGAAAAGCATCAGCGCGGCAGAAAAGCCTGCCACCATCCCGACGCCCACAAACGCGAAACGCTTCATGATCTTGTCGCCTTTCTCAGTTCGACTTCCAGCCACGGCGCCGGATTGACGCCTTTTCCGTTTTCCCGCAATTCAAAGTAGAGCCGGTTTTCCGCACCATTTCGCGGCATTCTGCCGACCGGTTCGCCTGCCAGCAACTGATCGCCTGTCCGTACTTCGACACGATCGAGGCCCGCAAGCACAAGATCGTATCTGTCCGTCATCTGCAAGATCAAGACTTGACCTGTTTTATGGTAAGGGCCGGCAAAAAGCACCTTCGAATCGGCAGGCGCGACGACTTGGGCGGAAACTGGGGCAAGAAAGCTCACGCCCGGCGCGCGTGGCGCGCCGGCGGGTTCGCCGTCGCCCTCGACCATGCTGCCCATGACTGGCCTGAGAAAAGCGCCACGCCGTAGTTTTTGATTGGCCGCAGCCGCCGGTGCAGTAACGATCATCAGGCTCTGTGTGGAAGGCGCGGACCGCAATAGCGCTACCTTCCTGAGAAGAGATTCGAGGCTCACAGCCTGGTCGGCAACCGCCTCCAGCTTCGAAGCGAGCTCGGCGTATTGCGCGCCGGCGTTGCCGGCCTGCCGGGATTTCGTCGCGAGAAGTTGATCGAGATCGTCGCGCGCGCCGGCGAGCGCGGTGGTGTTGCGCGCCGCGTCTTCGCGGCGGCGCACGAGATCGGAGCGCGTGCGCCGGAGCAGATCTAGTCTGTGCGACAGTTCCGCCGCGGCGCTATAGAGGCGTGGCAGCCCCGCGCCCAGCAGCATGGAAACATGAGCGCCCGCCATCGCATCGTCGGCGCGAATTACCATCACCGGCGGCATGTCGTGCTGCACGCGCTCGAGAACTGCGAGCAGGGCAGCCACCTGCGCTCGCTGGCGCCGGAAGCTCGCAGTGAGCACCTCGTCGTCCTTCGACAATCTTGCGACATCGGCGCCGAGCCGGAGATTTTCCTCTTCCAGTTCCTGCACCCGCGCGGCGGTTGCGATCAGGCGGCGCTTGAGATCGGCGGCCTGGGCATTGAGAACATCGCTGCGGTTCCTGGCTTCCTCCACCGCGGGCCGCGATTTCGCGATTTCCTGCTGCAAGGCCCGATACTGCTCCGATGTGCTGGGAAGCCGCCCCGCCGACGACGCCGGCACCGCGCCCGGGAGAGAATCCGTTCCCGCATTCGCCGGCGCAACCGGCAACGAGCCCATGACTGCGAACACGAAGATCGTGGAGAAGAAAGGCTTTAGCGCAGAGGATGCAGAGGATGCGCGGAGGACACGGTGGAAGAAGAGGCGCGCGCCAAGAGCGCGCAACCATTTCATCTGCGCCCACTGCGTATCCTCTGCATCCTCTGCGCTAAAAAATCCTTTCATTTCGGCCGCGATCTCCACATGGAATTTCTTTCATGAAGCGAGAGCACCCTCATGGGCCTCCATCCGCGCGAGCGAGTGGCCCGCCATCTCGACCGGCTTGTCGATTCCCATCAGGTCGAGAAGGGTGGGCGCCACGTCGGCAAGCCGGCCTGCAGTCAGCTTCAGCGGCCGCTTCGCATTCACGACGATGATCGGCACATCGAAAGTCGTGTGCGCCGTGTGCGGCTCGCCCGTTTCCGGATCGCGCATCATTTCCGCATTGCCGTGATCCGCAGTCACGAGAAGGACGCCGCCGGCCTTCTCCACCGCTGTGCGCAGCCGGCCGAGACAGGTATCGATCACCCGCACGGCCTCTTCCGCTGCGCCTTGATCGCCCGTGTGTCCGACGATGTCGGGGTTGGCGTAGTTGACGACGATCAGATCGTATTTGTCCGACGCGATCGCCGTCTCGAGCCTGTCGGTGACTTCGAAGGCCGACATCTCGGGCTGTTTGTCGTAGGTGGCGACATGCGGACTCGGCACCATAATCCGGTCCTCGCCCGCGAAGGACTCCTCGCGTCCGCCATTCAGGAAGAAGGTGACATGGGCGTATTTCTCGGTCTCGGCGATCCTAAGTTGCTTCAGCCCGAGCCCGGATACGACTTCGCCTATCGTCGCGGAGACGTCGTCGGGCGGGAACAGCGCGCTCATAAATCTGGTCAGCGGCCCGGAATACTCGGTCATGCCGGCGGCGGCGGAGAATTTGACGATTCGTTCGCGCCTGAAGCCGTCGAATTCTGGATCGATCAGAGCGGTGGAGATTTCCCGCGCCCGGTCGGCGCGAAAATTTGAGAACACCAATGCGTCGCCGTCTTTCATTCCGGCATAGTCGCCGATCGCGGCGGGCACAACGAACTCGTCGCCGATATTCTCGCGGTACGACTCTGCAATCGCTTCATCGGCCGTGCGGCTCTTGCGGCCCTGGCCCGCAGCGATCGCGTTGTACGCCTTCTCCACGCGGTCCCATCTTTTGTCGCGGTCCATCGCGTAGTAGCGGCCCGACACGGTGGCGCTGCGCGCGTCGCCAAGGCCTGCAATGGCGCTCTCGAACAGGTGCATGAAACCCTTCGCGCTCCTGGGTGGCGTGTCGCGCCCGTCAAGAAAGGCGTGAATGCTCACCCGCAAGCCGGCGCCGGCAAGCGCCCGCACCAGCGCCACGATGTGGTCCTGATGCGAATGCACACCGCCCGGCGAAACGAGCCCCATGAGGTGCACCGTCCCCTTGGCCTTTTTTGCCTTCACGATGAGGTCGAGCAGCGCGGGGCGCCTGGCGAGACTGTGGTCGGCGATCGCATCGTCGATGCGCGGCAGATCCTGCACCACGATGCGGCCGGCGCCGATGTTCATGTGGCCAACTTCAGAATTCCCCATCTGCGCCGCGGGCAGGCCTACGGCACGGCCCGACGTGGCGAGAAGCGCATGCGGGCAGTCGGCGAGCATGCGCTGATAGTTCTCGGGTTCGGCGCGCGTGATCGCATTGTCTTCTGCGTCGGGCCTCGAGCCCCAGCCGTCGAGGATGCAAAGCACGGCCGGGCGGGGACGCCCGGAGTTGCCGGATTTGCTCATGCGGGAATCAGGCGCGCGCGCATGGCTCCAAGATAGGAAGAGCAGGCTCTACTGTCTACGAATATGGCCGCCCTTGTTCAACGTTGAACAGACGCAAAGCCGGACCAATCGAGTCCCGGCGCTCGCGGCAGGGCCGCGGGATCGTCGAGGTGATATGGAGTCCAGCGTGCCATGGGCGCGGGTTCGACGACGGCCGTGACGTGGCCATGCGGCGCGAGCACGATGCTGAGCGGTTCGACGCTCCAGGATTCGAGAAGCTCGCGGCGAAAGCGCGCGCCGTTGGCGTCGAGTGCGTGCATCGCGTCCGTGTGAGTGACGGTTCCGTGCCGCGAGCTCACGACTCCGCGAAGGTCGTGCACATACGCGTTCCAATTCTCGGTCATGATCGCCTGCGCGAGCGGTTGGAATACGGAGAGGCCGAGAAGGACCGCAAGAAGGGGCAGATTGGCAAATTGCGCCGGGGAGACCCCGCGCCGCTTCATCAGGAGAAAGACGAACGCAATCAGAGTCGTGAGCGCGACAGGCAGGCCGCGCGCGGCAAAGAAGCGGCTTGGCGCTATCGTGTCCCCGGGCATTGCAACGAGAAACAGGAGCAAAAGCACCAACACCGCAAGGCAGAGACCGGCCGCTGCCGCGCGAAACCGCCTGTTTTGCGACAACAGGATTGCGGCGGCTACGGCAACGCTCGCGAGCGCGCAAAGATTGGGCGCGCGAGTCGTTCCCAGGAATCCGCCGAGAAGACTGACGAGGAAGTCGCTGCGCTCGGTGGCGCTGCGCGGAAAGACGATCCAGCGCAGCATATAAAAGGCGCCGGCTGCCGTGACGACTGCGGCGACGATTGCGGCGGCGCGCACAAACCCCCTCGCGTTGCGGACCCGCGACGCCGCAAGCGCAGCGATCAGGACGAGACAGAGCATTGCGGATTCGTGCGAGAACGCGCAAGCGATCGCTGCGACGATTGTGGCGAGGGCGCCCCAACTCCGATCCATGCGAAACCAGGCGAGCAGGAAGGCAAGCCACAACAGACAGGACGCGATCACGCCCTCACCGATGCCGATGAAGCTCGTCGCGGGAATGGCGAATACGAGGTTGACAAGCGGTCCGACGATCCAGCTCTTTTCCGCGCGCGGCAGGACGAACCAGCAAAGCGCGGTCAGCACGATCGGCCAGCCCGATGCGCCGAGCGAGAAGAGCCGGCCGAGCGTCCACAAATCGTGAATGCCGAGCCGCGTGCCGATGACTGCAAAACCTTGCTGCAGAAGCTGCACCGATACGCGGCCGGGCTCGAAGAGCTGAAACGCGCCGTGCGAGGCGATGCCGAGCAGATAGAAGGAGCCGTCGTAGACGAGGTCGCGCGCGCCACTGACGGCATAGGCGGCGCTTGTTCCGGCGAGCGCGATCGCGATCCAGAAAGTGCGCGTGATGCCGTCGGTCGAAATCGATGCTGCAGGCAGTCGCTTGCTCGCTTGTGGCTCGCTCATATGGTGAAGATCAGGCAGGAGTTTGCGCGCAAGTAAAGCGTGTGCCGTGCTCGACAACGTGCCCTGCTCGACAATGAGAAAAGAATTCAGCGCCCAATTCGATGAATCGCCATCGCCGCGTTGCCTTCCCACTACCCTGTGTGCCGCTGAAATTCCAATGGGTTAGACAGAAAGCCTATCGGGAGCGTCCTAAAACCCTTGGAGGATACTTGCGCAAACGCCGCTGCCGAAGCGGACTCCTGCAGAGAGAAGTCGCAGCCAGGTTTGCTCCGAACGCAGTAATGGTGTAAGGTTGCCCGACCAGCGTTCTCTTGCTGCACGCGGTGTTCCAGATGAAACGTCTTTCCGTCAATCGGATTGCGATTGGCTTCGCGGCTCTTGCCGCATTGGCGCTGCCTGCCGCAGCGGCAACTGAAACCGTGCTCTACAGCTTTCCGAATTCCGGGACGGGCTATCCCAGCGGAACATTATACTTCAAGAGCGGATCGCTTAACGGAACCGGCGCGGGCGACGGGAAAGCGGGCGACGGACAGGTCTTCAAACTGACAAACAAAGGCGGTTCCTGGAAAGAAAAGACGCTCGTTACATTCGACGGCAGCAATGGTTCCACGCCTTTTACGGGACCGATCCGCGGTCCGGACGGAGTTTTCTACGGCACGACTTGGACCGGCGATGCCTACGACGGCGGAAACGTGTTCGCGCTCCACAAGAGCGGGGGAAAGTGGGTCAGTTCCACGATCTGGGCTTTCGGCGGGACATCGGGCGACGGCACGCAGCCGGAGTGCGATCTCGTCATGGACAAATCCGGCAACCTGTATGGGACGACCTATTCCGGCGGCACCTATAATGTGGGCACCGTGTTCGAATTGAGCAAAGTCAACGGGGTGTGGAGCGAGACCGTGATCCACTCATTCGGGGCTAACGGCGACGGGTGGGACCCTTACGCCGGGCTGCTCATGGACGGATCGGGGACGTTCTACGGGACCACAATCTACGGCCGCGAAGGCCGTGGCGGGGACGGCACGATCTTCAAGCTGTTTCAGTCCCGCGGCGTGTGGAAGGAGAAGGTTCTCTACACCTTCACGGGCGGAGCCGATGGCGGCGAGCCTTGGGGCACGCTGATCATGGATAAAAACGGCGCCCTCTATGGCACGACTTATGCGGGCGGCGCGTGGGATGTGGGTACAGCATTCATGCTTCGCCGGTCCGGCGGCAAATGGACCGAAACCGTTCTGCACACCTTCCAGTTTGATAATGGCAGCAATGATGGCTTTAATCCGCTTGCGGGGCTCAGCTGGAATCCGTCCGGCAGCCTTTACGGGACGACCCCCCAGGGCGGCTCTCCCGGTGGTGGAACCGTGTTTGAACTGACACCGGGCGGGCCCGGCGGCGTGTGGACGGAGACGATTCTCCACGGCTTCGGCGGCACAGGCGACGGAGTCTATCCACAGGGCGGCATTACCCTCGACAAGAAT
>Ga0182024_10007874_pt1 | contig 22813 bp, 14 predicted proteins | sample P32metaG_FD_120480 | JGI IMG/M metagenome (GOLD analysis project Ga0182024, IMG submission 120480) | Permafrost microbial communities from Stordalen Mire, Sweden - P3-2 metaG (Illumina Assembly) | ecosystem: Environmental > Terrestrial > Soil > Wetlands > Permafrost | place: Sweden: Stordalen... | reverse complement strand
GAAGCCATCAACCGCGCGTTCGAGACGCCGCTGTCGGAAGGCATCAGCGTCGAGCGCAATCTGTTTCACTCGACCTTTGCGCTGGAAGATCGATCCGAAGGCATGACGGCCTTCATCGAGAAACGCAAACCGGTCAACAAGAACCGGTAAATGCGGTCGCCAGAGGACAGGCGCGGCGCAACAATACAAGCTGTCATTCCGGGATGCGCCACTTGGCGCAGGCCCGGAATCCATACTCCCAGGTCGTGGCTATGGATTCCGGGCTCGCGCTGATGCGCGCCCCGGAATGACGCTGGATCGCGTTTTCGCCAGCGCCGCGGCTACCAATGCGCGGTAGGCGCGTTCGGTGAGCGTCGCCGGCTTGTCGAGCCCAAGCCGTGCCAGGCATTCCTGGTCAGCGGCATCCGGCCGGCGGCTCACGCCCTGCCACAGCAGTCCGGGCAGCCGCAGCGGCGCACGCTGGGAGTCCTGCAGGAATTGCAGCGCCGGAATCAGCCGCTGTTCGACCGCGGTGAAATCGCTGCCAAACGGAAACAGCGGCAGCAGTCCCGCCTCCCTCGCGGGCTTCAGCGCGCGTGCGATCCGCTCCGGGTGATTGTCGCGCCGCGCTGCCGGAATCTCGAAGTTCTGCGGCAGCTTGCCGGCGTCCTTGGCCTGCCGCATCAGCTCGCCCTGAAAGCGGGAATCCGCAACCCCCAGCATCGCCGCAATCACTTCGGCGTCGGATTTTCCCCTGATATCGGCGATGCCATACTCGGTGACGATGACATCGCGCAGATGCCGTGGAATGGTCTCGTGGCCGTAGCTCCAGCGGATATTGGATACGCCGCCCGATCTGTCCTGCCGTGTCGCCTCCAGCGCGAGGATCGAGCGGCCGCCGGCCAGCGCGAACGCCTGCGCCACGAAATTGTACTGGCCGCCCACGCCGCTGACGACCTGCCCGTTCTCGAGGCCATCGGAAATTGCAGCCCCCAGCAGCGTCGCCATCATCGTATTGTTGATGAAGCAGGCGTCGACGCGGGCGCGCCGCTTGGCATCCTCCTCGCCATAGAGCTCGTTGGTGAACGACACCGGCATCATCCGGATCCGCGCGATCTGGTCCGCCGTCATCTCGCGCAGCCGGCGATAGAATGATTTCGGCCCGAGAAAAAACGCGCCATGCAGCACCACGCCGTCGACCTCGCGCTTGAGAATGCCGGCGTCGATCAGGCCGAGAAAAGCCTCGAACAGCATTTCGCTGACGCCGTAAAGGCCCGCTTCGAACGGTCCGGCCAGCACGGCCGGACGCGGCTCCGCCAGCGGTGCAAGCTGGTTCATGATCGCCCGAAATTGCGCATTGTCGCGATGACGGACGATCAAACCCTGCGCCAGCGCATCGCCAACCTGCCCGATCCCGATCTGAAGCGTGCCACCGTCACGCACCAGACCCGCGGCGTGGAGGCCGATGGCGTATTTGCTGTCGGTGATCGGCTCGGATGGCGGCGCGAACAGCGGAAATTCGGTCGCAGGACCCTCGAGGATGGCGCTGAAGGCGTCCTCCGGCAGATCGCCGGGGCCGGGCATGAATGGCAGCTCGGAATTGACCTGGCCGATCAGCCTGAACGACGCCCGGCCCTCGGCGCGGGCGCGCAGGATGTCGAGCGTCGTATCGGTGTTGCAGCTCAGACTGTAGCGCGCGGTGCCGTCGACCACGCGCTTTGCCACCAATTGGGTGACGACGTTGAGCCCGCGCGCCAGCAGGTATGATGACGCATGGGTATAGTTTGCGGAAATGTAATGCTGCTGCGCGAACTGCACCTGCAGCCACCGTCCCGCCAGAAAGAAAAATTCGAAGACGCGGATATTGGGCGGCAGCCGGCCCGCATGCAGCGCATCGGCATAGGCGAGATCGGGATAGCCGCCGAACAGGCGGTCGATCACCGGCGCGATGAAGCGGCGTTCCAGCAGGTTCGACGGCTTCGGCTTTTCCAGCGTCAGGGCGGTAAAGAAGGTCAAGTTGATGCTGCGCTCGGCGCAGGCGCGCGCGTAGAGCGCGTTGGCGATGTGGTTGGCCTTGCCGAGCCCGAGCGGCAGCCCGACGACGAGGCTGGTTCCGACATCGCGGATGATGTTCTCCGCAATCGCCTCGGGGTCGGAGAACAGTTTCGGCATCAAGGGCTGCTCTGAAACAACGGGAAACCAACGTCGGGAATCGGACGTCGACCACCGGCAGCTATAGCTTATTTGGACCCGAGATTCGTCTGTGACGAACCGGCAACAGCAGGGCGGGGAATTGCACCGATTTCTGCGCCCACTGGTTTGCCTGTGGCGGCGCCGCCCCTTAAACAGGTAAACATGCCGCAGGCATAGGCGGGGCGGACGGCCGGGTTTGCTGTGGGATCACATGATTGGGCGTGCCGTCAGGGTTGGCCACGAGGCAAGGCGTGTGCTCCGGGCGGGCATCCGCCTTGGCATCGTAGCCTTGGTCGGCATTGCGGCGACCGCGGCGCGGGGCGAAAGCCTGCCCGAGGCGCTCGCCAAGGCCTATCAGACCAACCCGCAGCTCAATGCCGAACGGGCGCGGCAGCGTGGTACCGACGAGAACGTCCCGCAGGCCCTGGCCGGCTATCGGCCGCAGATCGTCGCCAGCCTGAGCGGCGGGCTGCAGGCGGTACGCAATTTGCTGCCCGATAACACCGTGCAATCGGCCAACCTGAAACCCTGGATCATCGGCGTGACGGTGACGCAGACGCTGTTCAACGGCTTCAAGACTGCCAACAGCGTCCGCGTCGCCGAACTGCAGGTGCGGTCCGGCCGCGAGGCGCTGCGCAATGTCGGCCAGGGCGTGCTGCTCGACGCGGTCACCGCCTATACCAACGTGCTGGCCAATCAGTCGCTGGTCGAAGCGCAGCGCTCCAATGTCTCGTTCCTGCGCGAAACCCTCGCGATCACCCAAAGACGTCTCAAGGCCGGCGACGTCACGCCGACCGATACCTCGCAGGCCGAGGCGCGCCTCAGCCGCGGCCTTGCCGATCTGAACGCCGCCGAAGTCAACCTGGCCGTCAGCCAGGCGACCTACACCCAGGTGATCGGCAACCCGCCGGGGCCATTGAAATCGGCCGACGCCGTGGATCGCTATCTGCCGCACAGCCGCGACGACGCGACCGCGCTCGCCATCAAGGAGAATCCCGCGGTGGTCGCCGCAAGCTTCGACGTCGATGTCGCGTCGACCACCATCCGAGTCGCCGAAAGCAGCCTGATGCCCACCGTCACCCTGCAGGGCAACGCCAGCCACAGCATGGACGACGACCCGACGCTCGGCACCTTCAGGACCGATCAGGCCTCGATCATCGGCCAGGTTACGGCGCCGATCTACGATGGCGGCGCCGCAGCCTCGCAAACCCGCCAGGCCAAGGAGTTGGCCGCGCAAAGCCGGCTCGTGCTCGATCAGGTCCGCAACCAGGCGCGCACCGCGGCGACCGGCGCGTGGGTCGCCAATGAAGGCGCCAAGGTCGCCGTGACGGCCTCCGAATCCGAAGTGCGCGCGGCGACCGTTGCCCTGCAGGGCGTGCAGAAGGAAGCCCAGGGCGGACAGCGCACCACGGTCGACGTTCTGAACTCGGAGGCGGACCTGATTTCGGCAAAGGCGCGGCTGATCGGCGCGCAGCGCGATCGCGTGATCGCGTCCTATACGCTGCTCAGCGCCATCGGGCGGCTCGACGTCAAGACGCTCGCGCTCAACACGCCTGACTATCTGCCCGAGGTGCACTATCACCAGGTGCGCGATGCCTGGGAGGGGCTGCGCACCCGCACGCCGTCGGGCCAATGACGTCGCCAATCTCCGGTCCGCCAAACAAAACGCAGCCGGCAACGCCGGTGAATTTCGCGGTTCCGGCCCACGCCTGCGATTGCCATACCCACATCCATGGCGACCCGGAGAAATTTCCGTTCTTCGCGGGGCGCGTCTATACGCAAGCGAATCCTGGTCGACAATCCGGCCAGGCTTTATGGATTTTGAGTGTCGGTCGCCGCCGCCGCATGCGGCGGCCGCAACATTCCGGCGTTGTAGCTGCGAAGCCAGCTCGCCGCCTTGCGCAGCCCGCCGAACGGAAACACATGGAAGCCTTTTATTGGCGCCGTCACCGCCGTCGGCGCCGACTGCAAGCCGTGCATGACATCATCCGGCCCGGTATCGGTCAAAAGCCGGCTGTGGCGGCCGATCTGGCCGCGCAGCGAGCGCATCGAATTGCCGATACCGCAGCGGAGTGCAAACTTCATCAGCGTCGCGGCCGTCGCGGGTCCGGCCAGACCGACGATCACCTGGAGGCCGAGCCGGCGCGCCTGCAGCTCGCCGATCCAGGCCAGGATCGGCGCGCTTTCGAAACAGAATTGCGTCATGACGTCGACCTCAATCCCGGTCGCTTGGTTCCAGTCCCGCCACGCCTCGAGCACCCTGAAAGCGTCGGCGGCTTGCAGATAGGGGTGGCCCTCGGGATGGCCGGCGACGCTGACGGAGGCGATGCCGCACGCCTCGATCGATCCGCTGGTGCAGATATCGCGGCTTGATCCGAACGGGCCCTTCTGGCGCGCCACGTCGCCGGCGATCACCAGAATGCGCCTCACCTCCGCTTCGCCGCGCGCCCGCCGCAGGAAATCGTCGAGTGCCTCGCGCGACGGCAATTCGCGCGCGGCGATATGTGGCACCGGATTGAATCCGGCCCGGCGCAGCGCGGATGCGGTGTCGACATTGCGGCGATAATTGTCGCCGGGCAGAAAGGTGATGGTGACATCGGTACCCGCCGCGAAATGATCGCGCAGCTCCGGCACTTGATGGCCGCGCGAGGAGATCTCGACCGAGGCGGACGCCAGCCGCGCGGCAAGCTCGCTTGACAAGGCGGGGTCGGCTGCAGTCACGGCTCCCTCCGGGAATCGCCAGGCTTCGGTTCTGCCTCACGCGCGGCGGCGCGAGATCACATAGGTCTCGTCGTTGAACCAGAGACCGCCATGCTGCTTCAGCACCCGATCGGTGGCTTCGAGGTAGCGGCCGTCGCGAACCACCTCCGACAGCCTGACGTCCTCGATCTGCGCGACATAGATCGCGGCATTCCAGGCGGCGAACAGCGTCGAGGTCCCGATCGGGCCACTCACCTCGTCCGGCAAGGTGTGCATGCGATAGCGGAAGATCGAGCGGGCATCGGAGGAGGCGTTGAAATTGTAATGCCGCCCCGCCGCGCCGAGCTCGCGCTTGACCTCGCGCAGGATCGCATAGCGATCGGTCTTGAACGGATCGTCGTCGGGCCAGACCTGGTCGATGATCTCGATTCCCGGATCCTTGCCATGGGAATGGATGCCGATCAGCCGCCCGCCGGGCCGCAGCGATTTGACCAGCGGCGTCACCACCTTCGAGGCCTTGAATTCGACGCTGGCACGCGCCCGGTAAGGCTGCGAGGCAATCACCAGATCGTAGTCGGCCATCACGCGGCCCGGCCGCGGCATGATCGGGTCGAGCAGGAAGGAATGATCTTCGCGCCGCAACGTCAGGATGATGGGCCTGGTGTAGACCGGGTTGCCGGTGGTCGGACTGATTCCGGCACGCCAGTTCTCGGCCAGAAACCCTTCGAGCTCGCCGATCTGCTCGGCGAAACCGTGCGCCGTATTGCCGGACAGCGCGACGTCCTTCCAGAGCAGGCTTTGCGCCGACGTCGCCGAGCGCGGCGTCAGCCACGGCGCCTCGGCATAATACAGATTGGTGACGACGATAACGGTGGCGGGATGCTCGAACAGCCGATCGGCCATCTTCTCGAGCATCAGCCGCACGTCCTCATAGCTGATTTCCTTGGCGACCACGTAGAGCGGCATGGTGGGAAAGCGGGCATGCAGCGCCCGCATGACCCGCGACAGCACGGTGCCATCGCCGACCCCGGCGTCGAAGATCCGAAGGGCCGGCGGCGTCGGCTGAAGATTGCCGAGTTCGAGCGAAATCCGGTGCGCGATTTCGGTCTTCTCGCTGCAGGTCGACACGAACAGCAGATATTTCTGCCGGTTGTCGAAGAAGCGGAAGCCGGGCGGCACGATTTCGGCGGCAACCGTGGCGCCGTTGAGCGGCCTTGCAGCCGCCGCCGGCTGATGTTGCGCAGCCGCCGAATTGGTGCGGTGTTCGGACAGATAGGCGCGAACCTTGTCGAGCGTGGCGGTGGTGATCCGGGCGCCGTCGCGCAGCCGCGATACCAGCTTGCCATCGTTGACGACGAGACGGCCGAAGGTCGATTCGGCGGTCTGCGTCGCACGGCAAAAATCCCGGATTTCGCCGAGAATCTGATCGGACGTTCTGACGACGGCCTGACCGTGGTGCTCCTCGATCCGCATGGTGTCCCCCGCGGTTTCATCCCTAGGGGTCGGATCACAAGGCAACCGCGAGGATGCGTCAACCACAATCGGAGTGGGCAGGAATTATGGGCACACGCCCACGCCCACCGCCAGATTTACCGCGCCCGGCGCGAGAACAGCGAAATCAGCACCGGCAGCGTCACCAGAATGACCAGCGGCGCCAGCATCATGCCGGTGACCACCACCACCGCCAGCGGTTTCTGCACCTGCGATCCGATCCCGGTCGACAGCGCCGCCGGCAACAGCCCGACGCCCGCGACCACGCAGGTCATCAGCACCGGGCGAAGCTGCAACTCGCCGGTACGGATCACCGCGCTGATGCGGTCGAGACCCTCGTCGATCAGCTGGTTGTACTGCGACAGGATGATGATGCCGTCCATCACGGCGATCCCGAACAGCGCGATGAACCCGATCGCAGCCGATACGCTGAAGGGGATGCCGGTGACCAGCAGCCCGAGCACGCCGCCGAAGATCGCCATCGGGATCACGCTCATGGCGAGCAGCGTCTCGATCATCGAGCCGAAATTGAACCATAGCAGCGTTGCGATCAGCGTCAGGCTGATTGGCACCACGACCGACAGCCGCTTGATGGCGTCTTGCAGATTGCCGAACTCTCCGACCCATTCGAGCCGCGATCCCGGCGGCAGCTGAACCTGGGCTGCGACCTTCTCCTGCGCTTCCCTGATCGCGCCGCCGAGGTCGCGTTCGCGTACCGAGAACTTGATCGGCAGATAACGCTCCTGCTGCTCGCGATAGATGTAGGCCGCCCCCGATACCAGCTTGATGGAGGCGACTTCGCTCAACGGGACCTGGGTGATGGTGCCGTTCGGTCCGGGCGCGCCGATCCGCAGATTCTGGATCGCCTCGGCGCTCTTGCGATATTCCGGCGCCAGCCGGACGATAATCGGGAAATGCCGGTCGCTGCCGGGCTCGTAGAGGTCGCCCGCGGTGTCGCCGCCGATCGCCACCTTGATGGTGGCGTTGATGTCGCCGGGCGCGAGTCCATATCGGGCCGCCTTGGCGCGGTCGATGTCGATCTGGATGGTGGGCTGGCCGAGCGAGGTGAACACGGCAAGGTCGGTAATCCCCTGCACGGTGGCGAGAACCGACTTGATCTTGTTGGCGGTTTCGGTGAGCGTCTGCAGGTCGTTGCCGTAAAGCTTGATCGAGTTCTCGCCCTTGACGCCCGACACTGCTTCCGAAACGTTGTCCTGCAGATATTGCGAGAAATTGAACTCGACGCCGGGAAATTTGGCCTGCAATTTCGCCAGCAACTGCGCGGTCAGTTCGTCCTTGTCGTGGGTACCGGGCCATTCGCTGACCGGCTTCAAGGGCGCGAAGAATTCCGCATTGAAGAAGCCGGCGGCGTCGGTGCCGTCATCGGGCCGGCCGTGCTGCGACACCACCGCTTCGACCTCGGGGAAGCTGCGGATCAGCCTGCGCATCTCGTTGACATAGGCATTGCCGGTCTCCAGCGAGATGGTCGGCGGCAGGGTCGCGCGGATCCAGAGATTGCCCTCCTCGAGCTTGGGCAAAAATTCGAGACCGAGCAGGCGGCTAAGCAGGATGGTCATGACGACGAGCCCGATCGCGCCGGCCACCACCAGCCTTCGGCTGCCGACGGCCCAGTTCAACACCGGAACATAGAGCCGGTGCACGATCGCCATGATCCGGGTTTCGGTTTCGTGGACATGGGAGGGCAGGATGATCGCGCTCAATGCCGGGGTGATCGTGAAGGTGGCGAGCAGGCCGCCGGCGAGCGCATAGGCATAGGTCCGCGCCATCGGCCCGAAAATGTTGCCTTCGACGCCGCTCAAGGTGAACAGCGGCAGGAACGCCGCGATGATGATGGCGGCGGCAAAGAAGATCGAGCGCGACACGTCGGCGGCCGCGCTGAGGATGGCGTGGCTCTTCATCGCCATCGTGGTGTCGGTCGAGATATGGCTCTGCTCGGCGTCCGAGAGCGCGGTGGTCTGGGTCAGCCTGCGGAAAATCGCCTCGACCATGATCACGGTGGCGTCGACGATCAGTCCGAAATCGATGGCGCCGACCGACAACAGATTGGCGGACTCGCCGCGCAGCACCAGGATGATGACGGCGAAGAACAGCGCGAACGGAATCGTGGCGCCGACAATCAGCGCGCTTCTGAGATCGCCGAGGAAGATCCACTGCAGCAGCACGATCAGCAGGATGCCGACCACCATGTTGTGCAGCACGGTCGAGGTCGTGAGATCGATCAGGTCCTTGCGGTCGTAAATGCGTTCGATCCGCACGCCCGGCGGCAGGATGCTGGAATTGTTGATCGACGCCACCAGTTCCTCGACCCGCAGGATGGTCGGCGAACTCTGCTCGCCGCGCCGCATCAGCACGATCCCCTGCACGATGTCGTCGTCCTGATCGAGGCCGGCGATGCCAAGGCGCGGCTTCTCGCCGACGGTCACGGTGGCGACGTCCTTGACCAGAACCGGATTGCCCCCGCTCTGCGACACCATGGTGTTGGCGAGGTCGTCGATCGAGCGGATCAGGCCGACGCCGCGCACGACGGCGGATTGCGTGCCGATGTTGACGGTGTTGCCGCCGACATTGATGTTGGAATTGCCGACCGCCTGCAGCAGCTGCGGCAGCGTCAGCCCGTAGGCGACCAGCTTGTTGAAATCGACCTGCAGTTCGTAGGTCTTGGTCTTGCCGCCCCAGCCGGTGACGTCGATCACGCCCGGCACCGCGCGAAACCGGCGCTGCAGCACCCAGTCCTGCAGGGTTTTCAGGTCGAGCACGCTGTAGTTCGGCGGACCGGCGAGCCGGTAACGGTAGATTTCGCCGATGGCGCTGAGCGGCGAGATCGCCGGCTGCACATTGCCGGGCAGCGGCGCAAGCTGCGACAGCCGGTTCAGCACCTGCTGCAACGCCTCTTCATAGGTGTAGTCGAACGAAAACTGCAGTTTGACGTCCGACAATCCGTACAGCGAAATGGTGCGGATGGTGCGAAGGTTCTTGACGCCCGCGACCTGGGTCTCGATCGGAATGGTAATGTAGCGCTCGATCTCCTCGGACGACAATCCCGGACTCTGGGTCACGACGTCGACCATCGGCGGCGTCGGATCCGGATAGGCTTCGATGTTGAGCTGCTTGAATGCGATCAGGCCGCCGATCAATACGACGATCAACAGGCCCACCATCAAATAGCGCCGGTTGACGGCAATGGCGACGAGACGATCCATTCAGATCGGGACTTTCAATGCGCCGAAGGGAGGACTGACGTCCCGAATGCGGAGCCCGGCTTGCGTTGCGTCATCATCGCGCTAGGTGCCAGACGCTGCGCGGTCGATGAACAGGCTGCCCTTTGTAACGATCTGCTCGCCGGGTTTCAAATTGCCGTCGACCTCCACCAGATCGCCATTGGTAAGGCCGGTCTTGATCTGGCGCAGCTCGATCGACTTGTCGTCGTGCGCAACCCAGACCCGGACCTGATCTCCCTCATAGATCAGCGCCTGCTTGGGGACGCCGACCGCCGAGTGATCGCCGCCGGAATAGATCGTCACATTCGCGAACATTTCCGGTTTCAGCAGGCCATCGCTGTTGTCCACCGTGGCGCGGACCAGCAGCCGACGAGTGGCCGGATCGATCGCGGCGGCGACATAGTCGATGCGCGCCACCAGCGGATGCGAGGGCAGCGCCAGCACGTTAAACGACAGCTCCTGCCCCACCGACACGATCGATGCGTCGGTTTCGCGGACAAAGGCCGTGAGCCAGACGGTGGAGAGATCGCCGATCACGAACACCGGATCGCTGGCGCCGGAATTGATATATTGCCCGGGTCCGATCTTCCGCTGCACCACCGTGCCCGCGATCGGCGAGAAGATCGTGGTGTTGGGGTCGATGCGTCCCTTCTGCTGGAACGCCGCAATGGCCTGTTCGCTCAGGCCGAGAATTTTCAGCTTGTTGCGGGCAGCCTCCAGCGCGGTTTGCGACGAGCGCAGATCGTTCTGCGCCTGGATCAGCGTGGCCTGGGACTGCTGGTAATCCTTGAGCGGGACCGCCTTGCCTTCGAACAAATCCTTGGCGCGGGTGTCCTGCAGCTGCGCGAGATCGAGCGCCGATTGAGCCTTGTTCAGGCCGGTCATGGCCGAGATGAAGTCGTTCTGGGCCTGCACGGTGTCGGCCGCCTCGATCACGAATAAAGGCTGGCCTTGCGTGACGTGATCGCCGGGCTTGGCCAACAGCTTGATGACGCGGCCGGCATAGGGTGAGAACACCGGCGTCGAGCGGTCCTCATCGACGGCGATCTTGCCTTCGGTCACATGCTCGGCCCGGAAGGTTCGCTCGGTCACGGGTTCGACGGTCAGGCTGGCCCATTCCGCGGGCGTCGGGGTATAGCGCTGCAATCCCTTGCGCGATTGGCTCGATACTTCGGAATCGCCCCGCGGTGCCGGGGCGAGATGGGTGAATCCGTAAAACGCAGCCCCTGCCAGCGCCAGCAAGGCCATGCCGATGGCCAGATGTCGCCGGCTAAACACCTGCAATTGCTTGGTAAATTCGGGCGGCATGAGGTCCAGTCAGTTCGGCGATGATTCTGGCAGCGGCCGCCTCATCGCTACGCTAATAGTGCCCATTTGATGTTTCAAACAAACTAAAAACGCCGATAGCGGAGCATTTCACGTCAAAATTCCGCAAAACCGCAGGTGAGACCCGTCAGCTGCGGGGTGGCCAGTTCGGCGGGTGGCTGCCAAGCGGCATGGCCGGGCGAGCCCAATACGCCGGCGTTTTCGACAGGATCGCTGCATGGGTGACGGCGCGCAGCCGGCCGAAGCCCGAGGGAATTTCTTCGACAAAACGCCGGACCGTGTCGCCCGACAAATCCTCGGTCGCAAGACCGTCGGCGACGCGACCGAGATTCCACAGCCATCGCCCGGTCTGGGCGAGCGAGACCCGAACATGCCAGCTGCCGCCTTCGCGCGACTGCCGTTGGCGCGCCATCATCGCACCGAACGCCATCAGGTAGCCGGTGGCATGGTCGAGCATTTGCGCCGGCAATTCCTTTGGTCCGTCGATGCCGGCGGCCTGCCCTTCGGCGTGATTGAAACCGGTCGCGGTCTGCACCAGCGAGTCAAAGCCGCGGCGTTCCGCCCACGGCCCGACATGGCCGTAGGCCGACAACGACACATAGACGATGCCGGGGCTGATCCGGGCGGCCTGTTCGGCCGAGAAACCGAGCGCGGCGAGCGCGCCTGGGCGATAGCCTTGCGAAAAAATATCGGCTTGCGCCAGGAGATCGCGCAGGACAGCCCGTCCCTGCTCATTGCCGAGTTCGACAAAGCTCGTCAGCTTGCCGCGGCCGGTATCGATCGTGAGCCATGGAATGGCCGGCCGATCCGACCCGGAGATCAGCATGACATCCGCGCCATGCGCGGCGAGCGTGCGGCCGGCGACGGGACCGGCGATCACCCGCGACAGATCCAGCACCCGCAGGCCCGCCAGCGGACGCTCCCCGGCAGGCCACGGCTTCGGCGCCGCTTCGCCGATCTTCTCGATTGAAAACACAGGCAGTTCGGCCAGCGCCTTGGCGTGCGGCAATTCCGACCATTCCTGATGCGTGCGCATCATCGCAACCACCGCGCCGCCGGCATAGGCCGCGGTTTCGAACGGCTCGGCGTCCCACCGCATCAGCGCGGCCGCAACCGCCTCGCGTTCCGGCTCGCTGTTCAGCACCCGGCAGACCGCGTCGCGGTGATGCCGGAAATTGGTGTGCAGCCGCACGAAGCGGCGGTCGCGGGTCTGGTAGATGCCGGCGATCGCATCCCAGGTCGGACCGGGCGGCTTGCCGTCGACCCGCAGATAACGCTCGCTGCGGCATTCGACCACCGCGTGAGACATGTCGACGGTGACTTGCTGCGATTGTCCGCTGCGCGATTGCCAGATTTGCGCGGCGGCAAGTCCGGTGGCGGCGATGCCGGCCTGCGCCGCGGCAGCGACGCGAAACGAGGACGGCAGCAGCGGTTCGTCGCCGGTCAGCATGACGCTTTCGAGCGCGGACGGATCGCCCCCGACGGCGGTCCAGATGGCGGTCAGAATCTCTCTGGGACTTTGCATGATCCCTCGCTGTTGCCCGAAGTCGTTTGCGTGGCCGCATTTTCCGGGCGCGAACCGTGCCCGCTTCGCTCGAAAACGCGATAACGTCCAAAGCTCTGCCTTAGCATGGAAGGAGTTGCAATGGCTGCCATCGATCCATTGACCGCCGGGGGCGTCATGCTGGCGACCGCCGCGACGGATGCGGTCTATGTCATGTTTACCTCGGCGGTGGTCGCGCGCAGGCGGGTGCCGGCGGCCACCTGGAGCAGCGTGTGGTATCTGCTCTCGTCCTATGCCGTAATCAGCTATACCGAAAACTGGATCTATGTCGTGTTTGCGGCAGTCGGCTTGTGGCTTGGCGCGTTCGCGACCATCACCTTCCTGCACCGGCCGCCCGGCGGACCGCCGGTCGGTGCGGCGCCGGAATAGACCGGGACATATCTTCGATCCTAATGAAAATCCCGTGAGCGCGGCAGCATGCGCACATGGCGCGGATGGCGGATTTTCTGCGCGGGATTGTCGGGGTGCTCGCGGCGGTCGTCATTGAGCGGTTCGATCAGCGCGGGCCCCGCCGGCACGGCGTGTTTGCGGGCCAGCGCCTCATTGGCAAGGCCGATCAGGTCATGCGAGCGGTCGAACAACCGCTGGGCGACCAGATGCGTCACCTGTTCCGGACTGCTCTGGATATAGCCCTCGACCAGAATGAGGCGGGCGCCCATGACCTCCTTGCGGAAGCGCTCCATCACCTTCGGCCACACCACGATATTGGCGATACCGGTCTCGTCCTCGAGCGTCATGAAGACGACGCCCTTGGCGCTGCCGGGACGCTGCCGCACCAGCACCACGCCGGCACAACGGAGCTGGCGCCGGTCATTGTCGTGACAGACGTCCTTGCAGGCCATGACGCCTTCCTTCGCAAACATCGGCCGCAGGAATTGCATCGGGTGGCCCTTCAGCGACAACCGGATGGTCTGATAATCGGCGACCACCTGCTCCGGCAACGGCATCAGCGGCAGCGGCCGGACATTCTCGTCCGGCTGCTCGCGCGCCGCGGCAATCTCGAACAGCGGCAGCGGCACGTCATCCGGCAAGCGGCGCACCGCCCACAGCGCGGCGCGACGGTCAAGCCCGATGGAGCGGAATGCGTCGGCATCCGCCAGCAGGATCAAGGCGCGTTTGGGCAAGCCAGTGTCGCGGGCGAAATCTTCCAGCGAGGTGAAGGGCCGGCGGATGCGCGCCGCGACAATGCGTTCGGCCCAATCGTCTGCAGGTGCCTCACCACCGTCATTCCGGGATGCGCCGTCAGGCGCAGACCCGGAATCTCGAGATTTCGGGTTCGTCGCTGACGCGACGCCCCGGAATGACAGTAAATCTCGCTGCAGCCGCGCCTCATCCGGATCGGTCCATCTGAAGCCGTCGATCTGGCGAAAGCCGAGCCGGACGGCACAATATTTTCCGTCACCCGCCTCCAGCGTATTCTGCGCGAAACTATGGGATACATCGACCGCGCACAGCTCGACGCGGTTCTTGCGGGCATCGCCGACGATCTGCGCCGGGGCGTAAAAGCCCATCGGCTGCGAGTTCAAAAGCCCGCAGCAGAATGCGTCGGGATGATAATGCTTGAGCCATGACGAGACGTAGACAAGCTGCGCAAAGCTCGCCGCATGACTCTCCGGGAAACCATAGCTGCCGAATCCCTTGATCTGTTCAAAGCAGTTCTTGGCAAATTCAGGATCGTAGCCGCGGGCGATCATGTTGCCGATCATCTTGTCCTCGAATTTGCCGATGGTGCCTACATTGCGGAACGTCGCCATCGCCCGGCGCAGGCCGTTGGCTTCCTCGGGAGTGAACTTCGCCGCCTCGATGGCGATCCGCATCGCCTGTTCCTGGAACAGCGGCACGCCGAGCGTCTTGTGCAGGACTTTATACAGCTCGTGCTTTTCGCCGTGCTCGGGCGACGGCGACGGATAGTTCTCCTTCTCCTTGCCATTCCGTCTCCGCAGATAGGGATGCACCATGTCGCCCTGGATCGGGCCCGGCCGCACAATGGCGACCTCGATCACGAGATCGTAGAAGGTCCGCGGCTTCAGCCGCGGCAGCATGTTCATCTGGGCGCGGCTCTCGACCTGGAACACGCCGAGCGATTCGCCCCGGCACAGCATGTCGTAAACCGGCTTCCGATCCTGGGGAATTGTCGCGAGCTCCCAACGCTCACCCTTATGCAGCGCGATCAAGTCAAAGCATTTGCGGATGCAGGTCAGCATGCCCAGCGCCAGCACATCGACCTTCATCATGTTCAAGGCATCGACGTCGTCCTTGTCCCATTCGATGAAGGTGCGATCCTCCATCGCGGCATTGCCGATCGGCACGTAGCTGTCGAGCCGGTCCTGCGTCAGCACATAACCGCCGACATGCTGGGACAGATGGCGGGGAAACTCGATCAGCTCGGTGGCCAGCTCGATCGCCAGCCCGACCATCGAATTATCGGGGTCGAGCCCGGCCTGTTTCACCTGCATGTCATTGAGGCCCTTGCCCCAGCTTCCCCACACCGTATCGGCGAGCGCCGTGGTGACATCCTCGGTCAGCCCCAGCGCCTTGCCGACGTCGCGGATCGCGCTGCGCGGGCGGTAATGAATCACAGTCGCAATGATGGCGGCGCGGTGACGACCATATCTGCGATAGACATATTGCATCACCTCCTCGCGCCGCGAATGCTCGAAATCGACATCGATGTCGGGCGGTTCCAGCCGCTCCTTGGAAATGAAGCGCTCGAACAGCAGATCGACCTTGGTGGGATCGACCGAGGTGACGCCGAGCACGAAGCACACCGCCGAGTTCGCCGCCGACCCCCGGCCCTGGCAGAGGATGTCCTGGCTGCGCGCATATTGGACGATGTCATGCACGGTCAGGAAATAATGCGCGTAGTTGAGTTCGGCGATGAGATCGAGCTCCTTGCGCAAGGTGGTGCGGAGCACATCATCAGGGCCGCCAGGAAAATATTTCTTCACGCCGGCCCAGGTCAGGTCTTCCAAATGCTGCTGCGCAGTTTTTCCCGGCGGCACCGGCTCGTCCGGATATTGATATCTGAGCTGGTCGAGCGAAAACCCGATGCGGCCGGCAAACCGCATGGTTTCCGCGATCGCCTCCGGCAGGTCGCGGAACAGCCGCGCCATTTCATCCGCGGGCTTGAGATGGCGTTCGGCATTGGCTTCGAGGCGCCGGCCAATGGCCTCGATGGTGGTCTTCTCGCGAATGCAGGTCAGAACATCCTGCAGCGGGCGGCGCGCCGGATGGTGATACAACACCTCGTTGGTGGCGAGCAGCGGCACGCCTGCCGCGCCGGCGAGCCGGTGCAGCCGCACCAGGCGGCGCCGGTCATCGCCGCGATACAGCAGGCTTGCCGCAAGCCACACGCCTTCGGCGCGGCAATGCTGCAACCGATCCAGCACCTTGAGCGCCGCTGCCGCCTCGAAGCGATGCGGCAGCGTCAGGATGAGAAGCTGTCCTTCGGCGAATTCCAGGAGATCATCGAGATCGAGGCGGCATTCGCCCTTCTCGGTGCCGTCGCCCCGCTTGCCGCGGGTGAGCAACTGGCATAACCGGCCGTAAGCGGCGCGGTCGCGCGGATAGGCCAGGATATCGGGCGTGCCATCCAGAAAGACGAGGCGCGAACCGATCAGAAGCTTCGGCTTGTGCTCGACCTCGGGATTGCCGAGTTCCTTGTAGGCCCGCACCACGCCGGCCAGCGTGTTGTGGTCGGCGATGCCGATGGCGGCAAGGCGCAAGGTGCTCGCCTGATGCACATAGGCCCGCGGGTCCGAGCCGCCGCGCAGGAACGAGAAATTGGTCGTGATGCCGATTTCGGCATAGTCGGGAATATTCATGCGAACAGCCCATGCACGAACCAGTTGGCAGGGGCAGGTTTGCCGTCCTCGTTCACGAGTTCGCTGCCGTAAAGCCCGTCGCGGTAAATCCAGAAGCGCAGTCCTGATTCATCCTCGACGCGGAAATAATCCCGTGTCAGCACCTCGCCGTCCTGCTTCCACCATTCCATGGCGATGCGTTCAGGTCCCTCGACCCGAACCACCGCATGGGTGGCGCGCCGCCAGGTGAAGTGGTGCGGCGGTCCGTCCGGCACCGTTGCAAACGGCACCCTGATCGGCTCCGGCCTTTCGAACAACCGCAGCGGACGTAGCGGCGGCTCGCTTGCCACGCGGGCCGGCCAGCTCGCCTGCAGCGCAGCGGCCAGATAATGCTGCGCCGGCGCCGCCATCACCGCGCGTTCCGGAATATGGCTGTCCTGCGGCAGGTGCACGACCACGCGCCGGCCGCCGATCCGCGCCGCGATCCGATCGACCAGATCGGCCAGTTCGTCATTGTCATGTACATTGGCATCGAGGTCGCGCTGCTGCGGCACGACGATTTCGGTACGGCTGGCGGACAGCCGAATGAGATCGAATCCGAAGCCGGGATCGAGCGGATCGTTCAAGGCCTCGAGCCGCTCGCGAAACAGTCGATCGATCACCTCGCTTCGGGTGGCGGGTTGCCCGGTATCCACCATGATCGCGCGCAGGGTGCCGTCGGTGCGGAAGAAGCTCGCTTCCAGGCGCCGTGCGCCCTTGCCCTGTCGGTCCATCGCGGTGACCAGCATCTGCGCCAGCCGGGATAACGTTGCCGAGATCACGCCCTCGGTGGCCACCGGCTCGGCAAACCTTTTTTCCACGATGTAATCCGGCAGCGGCTTGCGCGGGCTGATCGGCGCATCGCCCTCGCCCAACGCCTGCTCCAGCAGGATGGTGAAACCGGCGCCGAACCTTGCCGCGATTTCGTGGCGGGCGCGGGCGGCCACATCGCCGATGGTGTTCAGCCCGGCGCGGCGCAGGCCGCGGGTGATGGACTGATCAGCGCCGAGCGCGAATACCGGCAGCGGCTGGACCGCGGCGGCTTCCCCGCCCTCCCCGACGATGCGGCCATGGAGGTGATTTCGCAGGGTCCGCGCACAGACCGAGGTAGCGGCGATCGCGGCGCTGACGGCAAAGCCCTGCCGCCTCAGCGCGCCGCACAGCATCTGCATCAGCGCCGCTTCGCCGCCGAACAGATGGGCGCAGCCGGTGATGTCGAGAAACAGGCCATGCGGGGCGTCGAGCGCCACCAGCGGCGTGAAGCGGTCGCACCAGTCGGCGATGTCGTTCAATAGGCTGGCGTCGGCGGCTTCATCGGCATCGAACACCCTTAATTGCGGGCAGATCGCGCGGGCGTTGGCGAGCGGCAGGCCGATTTCAAGGCCGAGACGCGCGGCAGCGTCATCGAGCGCAGAAATCTGCAGCGCGTTGTTTTGCCTGGCGACGACAATGCTGGGGGCATCGACGCTTTGGCGGGATGCATTTTCATCCGGCGCGGCGCTGCCGCATGCGAGCTGGCGCTTGATGCGGTCGATGGGCAGGCGCGGCAGCCACAGGCTGAGGATACGCCGCCGGTTCGCTGAAAAGGCACTCATCACATTTCCATTCCATGATCCATCGCCCGACCAGGCCATGACGATTGCGAACGAGTTGCGCGTCGAAGACAGGCGCCCCCCACGCATGCCAGGACGCGGCGGGCGGCGAATGCGCCGCGCGCACGATCCATCGGGTCTCGGCGGTCGACGGCAGCGGTGCCGCCGCCACCCGCAGCACCAGACAGGTGACGCCGGAGGCCTGGGCGGCCAGCGTCAGCTTGCGGCTGGCGACAAGATCGAGCTGACGCGCCTCGCCCCACACTTCCAGCACCACGGCGCCCACCGCATCGCAGGCGAGCGCATCGGCCGCCGTCCGCAGCGCGCCGTCGACATCGGCCGCGCGCACGCTTACCAGCAGACGCGGATCGAGCCCGAGTTCGGCCAGCCCGCTGGTCGACAGCGCCCCCGATTCAATTTCGGTGAAATCCTGCCGGACCCAGACCAGCGGCCGGCGTGGCGCCACCCGCGCCATCAGCCCCGCGATGAATCCGGTGGCCGTGCCGCCGTGCCGGCCCTCGGCGAACACTTCATGCACGGCAGCTCTGGCGAGGCCGCCCTGCAGCGTCGCATCCACGCCCGCATGACCAAGCGCCACTCTGTCGGGCGCGGAGGCCGCACCGTGCGTTTCGATGCGCTCGATGCTGCCGCGCAAAGTTGCAAGCGTGCTTAGGCGTGCGCCGGTCATGCGCCGCTTCCTTTGAAATCGTGGGCCGCCTGGTTTGGAAAGAGAAACCGGTAGCTGGCTCATTTGTTCATGATATGTTCTAATATAAAGCTAACACCGGCCAGGGAGTCAATCGGGATCGGGATTTAAGTTTTTTCCCAGTGGAATCAAAGGGATTCAACCTGGATGTGCATCGTAAACTGGAAATTCCTGGCCCATGCCGCCAAATACGAAGCCTTTCGTCATTCCGGGGCGCGCTTCAGCGCGAGCCCGGAATCCATACTCCCGATCGTGGTTATGGATTCCGGGCCTGCGCCAAGAGGCGCATCCCGGAATGACAAGGAGTGGACGATTCTCGCCATAAGGCAAACCAATGCATTTAATAACCCTCGACAGCGAAACCGATTTTGATGGCTGGCGGAAAGCCGCGCGCACCTTGGTGCTGAACGAGGTGAGCCCGGCCGACGTGACGTGGACGGTGCGGGGCAGCGAACCCGAACTGTTCGAGCCGGCGGCCGAACCCCCGCCGCCTGAATCGCAGCCGGGCAGTTTCAACGTGCCGGCCAAATTCGTCGAGCTGGCACGGTCGGCGATCCTGCACCGCGACCCCGAACGATTTGCCATCCTGTATCGCCTGCTGTGGCGCTTGCTCAGCCACCACGAGCTGCTGGAAGCCGCGACCGATCCCGACGTCGCAAAGGTTGCGGCAATGGCCAGAGTGGTTCGCCGCGATCAGCACAAGATGCAGGCCTTGGTTCGTTTTCGCGAGATCGGACGAGAACAGAAATCGCATTTCGTCGCCTGGTTCGAGCCCGAACATCATATCGTCGAAGCCACCGCACCGTTCTTTGCCAGTCGCTTCGCCGACATGCCGTGGTCGATCCTGACGCCGGATCTCTGCGCGCATTGGGACGGCCATGCGGTTGCCGTCACGCCGGGCGTCAGCCAGGCCGAGGCGCCGTCGGAAGACCGGCTGGAGGAAACCTGGCGGCGCCATTACGCGAGCATCTTCAACCCGGCCCGGCTCAAGGTGAAGGCCATGCAAACGGGGATGCCGAAGAAATACTGGAGGAACCTGCCCGAGACCTCGATCATTAAGCCCCTGATCGAAGGCGCCGAACGCGCGGCCGGCGCGATGATCGCGAATGCCCCGACCGAACCGCACAAGCCGCAGAAAACGCCGGAGCCACCGATGAAGCCCCGATCCGCCGCATCCGGCACTCTCGCAGCGTTGCGCGAGCTGGCCGCCGATTGCCACGCCTGTCCGTTGTGGAAAGACGCGACCCGGACCGTGTTCGGCGAAGGCCCGCAGCGGGCCCGCATCATGCTGGTCGGCGAGCAGCCCGGCGACAGGGAAGACCTCGCCGGCAAACCGTTCGTCGGGCCCGCCGGGCAGATGCTCGACCGCGCGCTGGAGGAAGCCGGCATCGATCGCAGCAAGGTTTACGTCACCAACGCGGTGAAGCATTTCAAATTCGTGCCGCGCGGAAAAATCCGCCTGCACCAGAAGCCGAATACGCCGGAGATCACGGCGTGCCGGCCATGGTACGAGCGCGAACTGGCCGCAATCAGACCCGAGCTGGTGGTGGCGATGGGCGCGACCGCGGCACAAAGCGTGTTTGGCAAGATTACGCCGATCAACCGGAACCGCGGCCGCCTGATCGATCTTCCGGACGGTACCAAGGCGCTGGTGACGGTGCACCCGTCCTATCTGTTGCGGCTGCCCGATGCCGAAGCCAGGGCGCGGGAGTATCAGCGCTTCGTCGACGATCTCGGAATTGCCGCCACGCTGTTGAAGCAGTCCTCCCACGCGGCCTGAACCCGAGCATCCGCAACAAAAGGCGTGGATGGCCGGGACAAGCCCGGCCATGACGGCGAAGTCAACAGCTTACGCCGCAGCGGCCAAATTCACCGCCGCCTCGGCCAGCGAGGTCAGGCTCGCGTCGGTCTTTCGCTCTTCCTGCAGGGTCTGATCCAACAGACGCACCGCGTCTTTCATGCCGAGCTGCTGGGCCCACTGCTTGAGCGTGCCGTAGCGGGAGATCTCGTAATGCTCGACGGCCTGGGCCGCGGCCAGCATGCCGGCGTCAAGCGCCTCGCAGCCCTTGTACTCTTCCATGATCTCCTTGCCCTCGTCGAGAATGCCCTGGATCGCGTCGCAGGTCTTGCCGCGGGCCGGCTTGTCGATCAGTTCGAAGATCTGCTCGAGCCGTTCGACCTGGCCTTCGGTCTCGCCATGATGCTTTTCGAACGCGGCGCGGAGTTTGTCGGAACTGGCTGCCTTCGCCATCTTCGGCAGCGCCTTCAGGATCTGTTTTTCGGCGTAATAGATGTCCTTCAGCGTGTCGAGGAAGAGGTCGTTGAGGTTTTTGCCTTTGGCGGTCATGGCGCGCTCCGTTGTAAGACCTGATTGAAGATGGGGTTGTCCCGGCGGCTCAACGTCACCTCACGGGCAATGTTCCAGTCATCTCGGAAGGAAAGCGGTCAGGCCAGTGATGGCGTTGCTGCGCTCTTCATGAAGCTCGTCGTCCCCGGACTAGCTGGGCAGCAGGAAAGACAGGGATGGCGGGGACAAGCCCGGCCATGACGGAGCAGCGCCGGTCTCGGTGGCAGGAAGCGACAATGCTGGAAGACGATCCAGCCTCACGCCGCCAGCGTGTTTTCGACCAGCTTGATCCAGTACGAGGTTCCGAACACGATCGCCTCGTCGTTGAAATTGTAGGCGGGATGATGCAAGCCGGCGCTGTTGCCATTGCCGCAGAAGATAAAGGCGCCGGGCCGGGCCTCCAGCATGTAGGAGAAATCCTCCGCACCCATCATCGGCGGCATTTGATGAACATTGGCGTCGCCGGCAATCTCCTTCGCCACGTTGGTAGCGACGTCGGTCTGCAAGGGATGATTGACGGTGACCGGATAGCCGGCCTCGTAGACCAGATCGATTTTCGCGCCGGTCATCTGGGCCACGCCTGAGACCACCTCGCGCACCCGCTTCTCGACCAGTTCCCGCGCTTCCGCGGTCAGGGTCCGCACGGTGCCCCTGAGTTCGGCGGTCTGCGGAATGACGTTGCGGGCATTGCCGGCGTGGAATTCGCACATTGAAATCACCACCGAATCCAGCGGATCGATGGTGCGCGACACGATCGACTGCAGGGCGGTGATGAGCTGCGCGCCGACCAGAACCGAATCGAGACATTTGTGCGGACGCGCCGCATGGCCGCCCAATCCTTCGATCCGGATATCGATGGCATCGGTGGCCGCCATCACCGGGCCGGGGCGGATCGCAAACGAACCGATCGGTATTCCCGGAACATTGTGCATGCCATAGACCTGTTCGATGTCGAAGCGATCCATCAGCCCGTCGTTGATCATCGCCTTGGCGCCGGCGCCGCCCTCTTCCGCCGGCTGAAAAATCACCACCGCGTCGCCGGCAAAGTTGCGGGTTTCGGCAAGATAGCGCGCCGCGCCGAGCAACATCGCGGTGTGCCCGTCATGGCCGCAGGCATGCATCTTGCCCGGCGTCTTGGAAGCGTAGGCCAGATTGGTCTCTTCCTCGATCGGCAGCGCATCCATGTCGGCGCGCAACCCGATCACCTTGATGTCGCCATTGCCTTTCGGCTTGCGGCCCTTGATGACGCCGACCACCCCGGTGCGACCAAGCCCGGTGGCGACTTCGTCGCAACCAAACTCGCGGAGCCGGTCCGCGACGATTGCTGCAGTGCGATGCACGTCGTACAGCAGCTCCGGGTGTTGATGGATATCCCGGCGCCAGGCCTGAATGTCGGGCTGAAGGTCGGCGACACGATTGATGATGGGCATGAAAAATCTCGGTTGGAGTGTGAGGCTTTGGCTTGGTCTAGCACGGACTGGCAGCCCGCCCAATATACCGATTTGCGCACCCGGCAGATCGGAAATAAGAAGCCGGCAGGACGGTCGTCGCAAACGGGCGGAAATCCAGAGATGCCGAAACGGCTTGAAGGTGATTTTGACTATATCGTCGTCGGCGCCGGCACCGCCGGCTGCATTGTCGCCAATCGCCTGTCGGCCGATCCGGCCAAGCGCGTCCTGATCCTGGAGGCCGGCGGCAGCGACAACTGGATCTGGTTTCACATCCCGGTCGGATACCTGTTTGCGATCGGTAATCCACGCTCGGACTGGATGTTCAGGACCGAGCCCGAGCCCGGCCTCAATGGCCGTTCGCTGGCCTATCCGCGTGGCAAGGT